>Ga0310811_10003102_pt1 | contig 20881 bp, 15 predicted proteins | sample YCmetagenome_FD_207642 | JGI IMG/M metagenome (GOLD analysis project Ga0310811, IMG submission 207642) | Soil microbial communities from experimental microcosm in Duke University, North Carolina, United States - YC | ecosystem: Engineered > Artificial ecosystem > Soil microcosm > Unclassified ...
GCCGGTCGTGTGTGGAGCGGACCGGCCGGCCGTGCAGGTGATCGTCGACCAGGCGAGCCGTCGAGCGCGTCATCGTGCGGGTGGTGTTCACGCCGGGCGGCGTCGGGGAGTACACGGGCCAGTACGCGTGCCGGTCCCCCGAGCGCGGCCGGCGCGGGTGCCCGGCGCAGTGGCGCAGGAACCCGTCGAGGTCGGCGGCGTTGTGCCGCATCGCCTCGGCGGTCAGCACCGCCCAGGTGAACCCGCCGACCAGGCCCCACGCGGCCCCGTCCAGCTCGCGCTCGCGGGACCACGCGCGCACCTCGGCCAGCAGGGCCCGGAAGGCGGCCGGGTCGAGGCCCTCCAGCAGCGCGTCGGCGTCGCGCACCGCCAGGACCGCGCGCCGGCCGGCGTCGTCCAGCGCTGGATCCGCGGGGTCGAGCCGGTCGACGTCGGCGACCGCCACGTGCTGCACGTCGACGCTGACCCCGGCGGCGGTGGCACGCAGCACCGGCACGACGACGCCGGCTCGCCGGGCGCCGTCCAGCCGCGCCGCCAGGTCGTCGAGCGGATCGCCCGCCGCAGCCGCCGGGCGCGGGGTGGCCCAGACCAGGTCGAGGTCGGTGGTGGGGGTGGCGACGCCCAGGCGTACCGAACCCACCACATGCACGCGGGAACCGGGGCGCACCGCCGCGCAGGCGGCCGAGACGATCGAAAGGGCCGCGTCGTGGCCGGTGGCGAACGGCACGGTGTGGCGCACGGCGAAGGGCTCGTCGGCGCGGCGGCTGATCAGGTCGACGGCGGTGACGGTGAACTCGATCGGGCGCCAGTCGCGCTGCAGCGCCGCGAAGCGCTGGTCGACGGCCGCGGCCGGGCCGGTGAGCTTGGCGACGGTGAGGTGGGGCGTGAAGCCCGCGGCGCCGCGGGAGTCCTGCTCGGTGCAGCCGGGGAAGCGGGCGGCGAGCGCGGCCTGCAGGCGCCGCAGCGCGCCCGGCGGCGTCGTCTCCGGCTCGGCCCACACGGTGGTGCTGCCGCGGTGTACGAAGCGGCGCAGCTGCGCCAGCCGGACGCGGACCGGGCCGAGGTCGCCGAGGCCCTCGAGCGCCGCGGCGGCCACCCGGGCGGCGGCGTCGAAGTCGGCCTCGGGCACGAAGCCGTAGAGGAGATTGATGTGCGGCATCCAGCGTCGGTACGCCGGGTCGTGCGCCTCCCGCACGGCCTGGATCGGCGCCCAGGAGGACGACGGCGGGCGCACCACGAGCGCCGAGGTGTGCACCGACGCCGAGGCGACCGTCTGCGGCTCCGGCTGCAGCAGCGCGGTGACGCCGAAGTGGTCCGAGACGTACAGCGCGGCCCCGCCGTCGGAGGCGAACGGCCGGTCGCCGAAGCGCTCGGCCACGACCGGGGTGAGCGGGCCGCGCACCAGGATGCGGTCCAGCCGGGCGGCCCGGCCGGTGCGGGAGGCGACGGCGGCGAGCGGGTTCACGGCCGGGTCGAACGTGAATCCGGCGTCGTGCGGGTGCAGCACCCGCCAGGCGTCGACGTAGCCGGTCACCGCGGGCGCGGCCTCGTCGCCGGCGTTGAGGTCGGTGAGCACGACGGCGGCGTCGAGGTCGCCGCGGCCGAGGCGCTCGGCGACGACCCGCAGCTGGTGCTCCCGCCGCTGCTCGGCGCCCTCGGTGTGGTCGCTGGTCAGGTGGGCGGCGACGAAGCCGGTCGGGCGGCCGTTGAGCACGGTGTGGCCGAGGACCAGCCGCTTGTACGCCGAGAGCCGGTGCACCTCCACCGCCAGCGGCCATCGCGCGATGAGCGTCGTGCCGTAGCCGATCTCCGGGTCGGGGCCGGCGGACACGCAGTACCCCTGCCGCAGCCACGGCGCCGCGAGCAGCGCCGCCCAGAGCTCGTGCGTGACCTCGTGCAGCGCGATCACGTCGGCGCCGAGCCCCTCGAGCAGGTCGACGCAGGCCGGCACCCGCCGCTCGGGGTAGGTGAGCTCCCGGTCGTAGGCGTCGGAGAGCACGTTGAACGTCGCCACCTGCACGACGTCGGCGTGCACGGGCGCGGGCGGCCCGGCCGGCACCCACTCTCCGGCGGCCGGGTCGAAGCGCAGACACGCATCGGCGCCGAACGACGAGACGGCGCGCCCGGCGGTGCGGGGCCCGCGGTGCGGCGCGGGCGGCGGTGCGGCGAGGGCGGCAAGGTCGGCGCCGGGGCCGAAGACGAGGTCGACGCGGGCCTCGCGGTCCCAGACGGTGACGTCGCCGGCCTTCACGTACTGCACCCGGTGCCACGGCACGTCGCCGCCGCTCACGAACGCCAGCAGCGGAGTCTCGCGCACGCCCGCACCGCGCTCGGTGTAGCCGACGACGAAGCGGGCCGCGTCGAGCGCCGCGTCGTAGCGGATGCGGGCGACGACGTCCTGAACCGGGCGCAGCCCGCCCCCGCTCGCCTTCGCCATGCCGGAAAGCGTAGGCGCGGCCACGGACACCGGGCGAGCAAATAAACGGCTACCGGTATCCGCGGGCGCGGCGCTCCTTGCGGCGGTTGAGCAGGACCAGCAGCACGCCGAGGAGGATGACGAAGACGACGAGGCAGCAGATCGCCGGCAGCAGCCGCCCGATCAGGGTGCCGGCCTTCACGGCGGGGTCGTCCGGGTCCAGCGTCGGCGTCGGCGTCACCTCCGCGCCGGCCGGCGCGGCCGGCGTGAGCGCGGCGAGCACGCCGGCGGTCGCGGTGGCGGCGAGTCGCGCCGGTATGCCACGAAGTGTCATGGCCTGGGAGCCTAACGCCCGCCCGCCACAGCGGGCGGGCGCCAGGGGAAGGGTCACGACCAGTGCACGTCCGTGTTCGGGTCGTACAGGCAGTTGGTGCTGTCGGGGCCGCTGCCCACGTGGGTGGGTTCGCTGCCCTTCGGCACGCCGTTGTACTTGTCGCAGATGATCGTCTTGTGCGACGAGTCGCCGATCACGGTGATGTTGCTGAACGTCGCCGTGTCGCCCCAGTTGACGTTGATGCCGGCGACGACCTTGGTGGAGGTCACGCGGACGTTGTCGACGGTGACGTGGCGGGTGTAGCTGCTGCTGCAGTTGCCGCAGGCGCGGTAGAGCTTGCCGGCGTCCTCGGCGTAGAAGTTGCTGATGTGCACGGTGCCGGGGCCGTTGTGCTGGAAGATCTTGTCGCTGGCGTGCCGAGCGCCGCCGCCGGTGACGTAGTAGTTGGAGCTCGCACTACCTGATGAACTCGCAAACGTGGCGGCGTCCTCGCCGACGTCCTCCCACCACACGTTGATGAGGTGGCAGTCGCCGTTGCAGTGCACGCCGTCGCCGGCGGGGGCGCCGAGGATGACGTTCTGCAGCGTGGCGCCGGCCGCGAGGTTGAACATCGGGTCCTGGCTCTCGCTCTGGCCGCCGTCGCCGATGCAGCAGTACCGCTTCATGCCCCCGTCGAACGTGCCGGAGACCTGGATCGTGCCGCTGACCGAGGCCTGCCCGGTCGGTGTCGGCCAACCCGAGGACGGCGGCGGGGTCGTGGTGGTCGGGGTGGGCGTCGGGGACTTGGTGGGCGTCGGGGACTTCGTCGGCGTCGGGCCGGTCGTCGTCGGGCCGGGGCCGGCCGCGTCGCTGACCGTCACGTCGTCGAACTCGGCGCTCGCGTACACCGTCTGCACGCCCATGCGCCCGCCGGAGGCCACCGAGCTCGACCCGGAGCCGACCGAGGCGCCGTCCACGGTCCCGGAGACGGTGCTTCCGGAGACGGTGAGGCCGAGGGTGTACCACGTGCCGGTGCTCACCGACCGCGATGCCGACGCCAGCACGGTCACCGAGCCGCTGTTGACGGCCTGCAGCTGGACGGATCCGGGCAGCAGCGCGAGCCGGTAGAACGTGGTGGAGGTCTTGGCCCGGGCCAGCAGCGCCGCGTGGCCGCCGCTGCCGAACGACAGCGGCTTGACGCGGGCGGTGACGGTGTAGTTCGTCCAGCCGCTGTCGCCGGCGAACTCGCGGGCGTTCTCGCTGCCAGCGTTGCTCTGCTGCAGCGCCTTGGAGCCGTCGCTGACGACGGCCCAGGTGCCGCCGGACTTCGACCAGCCGCTGGTGTCGCCGTCCTCGAAGTTGTCGCTGAAGAGGGTGGCCGCGAACGCGATCTGGGCGGAGATCGCGGCCACGGCGGTGAACGCGGCGGCGCCGGCGGCCACGATGGGCCATCTGCGCCGCCGTTGGCGGGTTTCCATGCTTCCTCCGGGGTCAGTACAGGAGAGAAGCGCATGGGGTGTGCGGCCGAAGACTGGGCGGGTCCGCCGCATGCGACGAGGAAAGCGGTTTCCTCACGAGCAAACTAGACCGATGTCGATCCGTCGTCAATCATTCGGCCGCGGAGAGATGCATCCACGTGAAAACCAGGGGCACGTCGCCGTCGCTGATGAGGTGGTGGTTCTCGCCGGGCTCGATGATGAGGATGTCCCCGGCCGCGAAGCGGGTGCCCGCGACGCCGTCGAGCTCCAGCACCCCGGCGCCCTGCACGATCGTGAAAATTTCAGGGACGTCGTGCACGTGGTGGTCGCTCTCGGGGTGGGTGCGGTGCCCCGGCGCGTCGTATCGGCTGATCCCGCCGCGCTGCACCGGACCCCAGCCCTCGCCGATCGCGGCGAGGGTGGCGGGGGTGCCGCCGTCGGGCAGGTCGCCGATGGAAAGTTTCCTCACTGGAACGCTCCGATCTCGCGGAAGTGGGCGCGCTCGGCCGCGGCCCGGCGCACCAGGCCGGCGACGCCGGGGATCTCCAAGCCGTCGGGGCGCGGTGCCAGCCGGTCCGGGCCGAGCAGGGTGGGCGGGCCTTCGGCGAGGATCGCCTCGGCCAGGGCGGTGAAGGGTTCGGTCCGCTCCAGCGGCACCAGCAGCGGGGTGCCGCGGTCGCGGTGGTCGAGCAGGTTCTCCAGCAGGCCGGTGCGGCCGGGCAGGACCTCGCCGTCGAGGCGGTCCTGCGCGTAGCCGACCTCGCAGGTGCCGTCCTTGCCGGTGACGCTGATGTCGCCGGGGACGAACTCGGTCGAGCACAGGGTGACGGCGACGAACAGGGACCGGCCGTCGGGCGCGTCGAGGCGCAGCGTGGCCGTGTCCTCGACCTCGACGGCGGAGCGGGTGCGGTACCGGTCGAGGCTCAGCGTCCACGGTGGACGGATGCCGGTGATCGCGAGGGCCTGCATGAGCGCGTGGGCGAAGGCGTTGACGAGCGCGCCGTCCCGCCCGCGCCGCCCGGCCCACGACGAGCGCGTCCAGTAGTCGTCCGGCCGCCACCAGGCGCCGGCGACCGAGGCCGCGCTCACCTCGCCGACGCGGCCGGGCAGCCGGGCCATCGTCGGCGAGCCCAGGGCCTGGAAGCCGATCTGCAGGGCCCGCCCCCCGGCCGCGGCGGCGAGGGTGCGGTGGTCGGCCAGCGACAGCACCGGCGGCTTCTCCAGCAGCAGGTCGGCGCCGGCCTCGAGCACGTCGAGGGCGATCGGCAGGTGGGTGTGCGGCGGCGTGCAGACCACGACGACGTCGGGCCGCCGCTCGCGCAGCATGAGCCGGTGGTCGGTGTAGTCGAAGCCCGGCTGGACGTCGCAGGTGGCGACCAGCCGGACCCGTTCGCCGAGCGCGTCGATGGCGCGCAGGTGCCAGGCGCCGTGGCCGGCGGCGCCGATCAGCGCGACCGTGGCCGGCGCGGTCACCGCAGCGCACCCAGCGTGCCGACGACGCCGTGGCGATCCAGCGCCCTGCCCCACTCGTCGAGCTCCGCCCGCAGCTCCATGTCGTCGGCAAACCCGGGCGGGAAGACGGCGTCGAGCTCCAGCAGCGACGGTGCGGCCCGCAGCCGGTCGGCGAGGGGGTCGTCCAGCGGCAGCGGGGTGCCGTCGTCGGCCTGGCCGCGCACGAACCGCATCCAGGCGGCGAGCACGAGCGCGCCGTAGCGCGGGTTGGCGCCGGCGGCCCGCCGGTCGGCGATGGTGCCGAGCAGCCGCTGCGGGAGCTTCTGCGTGCCGTCCATCGCCACCTGCAGGGTGCGGTGGCGCAGGGCCGGGTTCGAGAAGCGTTCGAGGACGCTCTCGCCGTACTGCTGGATGGAAAGCCCCTCGGGCGGGCGCAGCGTGGGCGCGATGTCCGTGCGGATGAAACTTTCCATCGCGGCCCGCATCCCGGGCAGTGCGAGGGCCTGGTCGATGGTCGGCGCGCCGGCCAGCGCGCCGAGGTAGGCCAGCGCCGAGTGCACGCCGTTGAGCATGCGCAGCTTCAGCCGCTCCCAGGGCGCGACGTCGTCGGTGAGGATCGCGCCGGCGAGCTCCCACGCGGGCCGGTCGCCGGGGAAGTCGTCCTCGAGCACCCACTGGCTGAACGGCTCGGCGGCGACGGCGGCCCGGTCGATCACGCCGAGCGCGGCCTGCGCCATGGCGTAGGTGCCCTCGGTGCTGGCCGGCACGATCCGGTCGACCATCGAGCACGGGAACCCGACGGATTCCACGATGGACTCCCCCAGCTCCGCGACGACGAGCTCCCGCAGCCGGCGGCCGTTGGAGGGCAGGTTGTCGCAGCTGAGCAGGGCCACCGGCGCGCCGCCGCGGGCCCGCAGGCCGCGCACGAGCAGCCGGAAGATCGCCGAGTCGCGACGGTAGGCCTTCTCGGTGACGGTGAGCGTGATGACCCGCACGGCGGGGTCGGCGAGGCGGGCCTCGACGGCGGCGGGATCACTGGCGGCGTGCAGTGCGGCGGCGTGCACCCCGAGGACGCGCGGGCGGACCCGCTCGGCGTCCAGCGTCAGCACGCTGTAGAGCAGGTCCTGCTCGATCAGCGAATCGAGCACGGAGCGGGAGCTGGGCGCGACCGCGGCGATGGCCCAGTCGCCGCCGCCCTTCGCGATCGCGTCCTCGGTGAAGACGGCCTGGTGTGCCCGGTGGAAGGCGCCGAGCCCGAGGTGTACGACGCCGACGCCCGCGTCGCCCGGCCGGATCGCCGGGCGATGGTCGAGGCCGTCCAGCGTCCTGCGGCTCAGGCGCTCCATGCGGGTCCCGCCGGGTAGGCGTAGTGCGCGATCGACTCGGGCCGCATCTCGACGCTGTAGCCGGGCCGCTCGGGCAGCAGGTAGCGGCCGCCGGCGACCCGGACCGGGTCGGTGAAGTGCTCGTGCAGGTGGTCCACGTACTCGATCATCCGCCCCTCCATCGACCGCCCCACGCGCAGGTAGTCGAAGAAGGACAGGTGCTGCACGTACTCGCACAGCCCGACGCCGCCCGCGTGCGGGCACACGGTGACGCCGAAGCGGGCGGCCAGCAGCAGCTCGGCGAGGACCTCGCCGACGCCGGCGACCCGGCAGGCGTCGACCTGCATGATGCCGATCGCGCCGGCCTGCAGCAGCTGCTTGAAGATGACCCGGTTGGCGCCGACCTCGCCGGTGGCGACCCGGCAGCGGTCGCCGAGCGCGCGCTGGATCGCGGCGTGGCCGAGCACGTCGTCGGCGTGCGTGGGCTCCTCGATCCAGTAGGGGTCGAAGGCGACGAGCCGCTCCATGTTGGCGATGGCCTCGCCCACGTCCCAGACCTGGTTGGCGTCCATCATGAGCAGCGAGCCGGGGCCGATCTCGGAGCGGATGATGCCGGCGCGGCGCACGTCGTCGTCGATCAGGCCACCGACCTTCATCTTCACCGCGGTCCAGCCGTCCTTGACGGCCTGCCGGGTGAGCGAGCGGACCTTCTCGTCGTCGTACCCGAGCCAGCCCACTGAGGTGGTGTACGCCGGGAAGCCCTCCCGCGTGGCGCGCTCGAGCCGCTCGGCGTAGCCCTCCAGCCCTCGGTCGAGCAGGGCGGCCGCCTCCTCGGGCGTGATCGCGTCGGAGATGTGCCGGAAGTCCACGGCGGCGACGAGGTCCGCGGTCGGCAGCTCGGCGAGCAGCCGCCACATCGGCACCCCGGCGAGCCGGGCCCGCAGGTCCCACACGGCGTTGAGCAGCGCGCCGGCCGCCATGTGGATGACGCCCTTCTCGGGGCCGAGCCAGCGCAGCTGCACGTCGGCGGTGAGCGTGCGGGCGCCGTCGGCGGTGCACAGCTCCTCGACGTCGTGCCCGACCACGTGGTGGCCCAGCGCCTCGACGGCGGCGCAGGTGAGCTCGTTGCCGCGGCCGTTGGTGAAGGTCAGGCCGAAGCCGTTGACGCCGGCCGCGGTCTCGAGCACCACATAGGTGGCCGAGTAGTCGCCGCGGTTGATGGCGTCGGAGCCGTCCCCGGCCGCCGCGGTCGGAAACCGCACGTCGTGCACGGCCAGGCCGGTAATCAGGGTCACGCCGTCGCCTCCGCATCGCTCCGGCGCCGGCTCAAAGCTGTGTACATTGGTTCGGGCTCCTCCGCTTCGCTACGGACCCTCACTGGGCTACTCCATTGTGGACGGTGCGCTGGAAGACGCGCTTCGGCAGATGGTAGGCGAGGTCCGCGATCGTCTCGGCGGCCTCGTCGAGCGGGAGCCGGTGCTCGGCGACGAGCCGGGCGAGGAAGCCCGCGTCGATGCGCCGCGCCACGTCGTGGCGGACCGGGATCGAGCAGAACGCGCGGGTGTCGTCGACGAAGCCGGCGGTGTTGTAGAAGCCGGCGGTCTCGGTCACCGCCTCGCGGAAGCGGCGCAGCCCCTCGGGGCTGTCCAGGAACCACCACGGCGCGCCGAGGAACACGGCCGAATAGCCGCCGGCGAGCGGCGCCAGCTCGCGGGTGAAGACCGTCTCGTCGAGCGTGTACAGCACGATACGGAACCGCCGGTCGGTGCCGAACTCGTCCAGCAGCGGCCGCAGCGCCCGCACGTACTCGGTCGGGCCCGGGATGTCGCCGCCGACGTCGCGGCCGTGCCGGGCGTAGAGGGCGGCGTTGTGGTTGCGCACCGCGCCCGGGTGCAGCTGCATGACGAGCCCGTCCTCGACGGACATGCGGGCGAACTCGACGAGCATGTGCGCCCGGAAGCGTTCGGCGTCGCCGGGCTCGGCCCGCCCGCGCCGCGCCCGATCGAACAGGGCGGCGGCCTCGCCGGGCGAGAGCGCGAGCGTGGCGGCGGTGGGGTGGCCGTGGTCGCTGGAGGTGGCGCCGGCGGCGATGAACGCGAGGCGGCGCTCGCGCAGGCGGTCCAGGAACTGCGCGTAGGTGCCGGCGTCGAGCTGCGCCACGCGGTCCTCCCAGCCCGGCCAGTCCAGGTCGACGAGGTCGTCAGGGCGGAACGTGGTGATGACCCGCCCGCCCGGTCCGCCCCATCCGTCGGCGGCGAGCTTGGCGTGCGCGCCCAGGTCCGACAGCGGCGACTCGGTGGTGGCCAGCACCTCGAGGTTGAAGCGCTCGAACAGCGCCCGGGGCCGGAACTCGGGGTCGGCCAGCCGCGCGGCGATCGCGTCGTACACCTCGTCGGCGGTGCGCGCGCTCAGCGCGGTCTGCACCTCGAAGACCTCGGTGAGCACCCGCTCGGTCCACAGCCGCGACGGCGTGCCCCGGAACAGGTGCCAGTTGGCGGCCAGCAGCCGCCAGATCGTGCGCCCGTCGGTCTGCACCGCTGTGCCGTCCAGCGACGGCACGCCGAGCGCGGCGGGCTCGATGCCCTGGCTGGCGAGCATCCGGGTGACGTAGTGGTCCGGCACGACGATGAGCCGGGCGGGGTCGGGAAACGGCCGGTCGTCGGCGAGGATCGCCGGGTCGACGTGGCCGTGCGGGCTGATCAGCGGCAGGTCCTTCGCGTGCCGGTAGAGCTCGCGCGCGATGGCGCGCACCCCCGGCTCGGCGGGCAGCAACTGGTCCTCATGCATGGGCGATCCCAGATTCGAGCTCGGCGGTGCGGACGGGCCGACCGGTGGCGATGGACTCGTTGGCGGCGAGCCCGACGAGCAGGGCGCGGGCGCCGTCCTCGGCGTCGGCGGAGCGCCCGAGCGGGTCGGGCGGGGCGCCCGGGTCCAGCAGCGCCGCCAGCATGCGCCGGTCGGCGCCGCCGTGGCCGCGCCGCTCGTAGCCGGTGACCTCGACGTCGCGCGGCGGCGCCCAGTACGGGTGGACGCGCAGCGAGACCATGCCCTTCTCGACCGGGGTGCCGAAGCCCTTCACCGCGGCGGCGCCCGCCGGCGCGACGTGGTCGCTCTCGACGACCTCCAGCTCCAGGCGGCCGCGGCTGCCGTTGAACATGACCCGGTAGCCCTCCCACGGAGCGTAGGCCGTGAGGTGGTACGTCATCGTGGCGCCGCCGGCGTAGCGGACCATGACCGCGAGGTCGTCCTCGATGGTGACGCCGGGCGCGAAGACGTCCTGGTCGCGGTGGTAGCCGTCGACCTTGACGGCCGCCTCGCCGTAGAGCGCGTCGAGCTCGGGGTCGTCCATGTCCACCGCGAACTTGCCGGCGCCGTGGCCCGTCCCGGCCGTACCGTAGAAGAAGAGCCGCCCTTCGGCGAACACCTGCTCCGGCTCGGCGGCCAGCCACCAGTTGACCAGGTCGAAGTGGTGCCCGGCCTTGTGCACGAGCAGCCCGCCGGAGTCGGCCTTGTCGCGGTGCCAGCGGCGGAAGTAGTCCGCGCCGTGTCGCACGTCGAGCAGCCACTCGAAGTGCACCGACCCGACCTCGCCGATCTCGCCCGAGGCCAGGATCCGTTTCACCGCCTCGTGCAGCGGGTTGTAGCGGTAGTTGAAGGTGACCCGGACGCGGCGGCCGGTGCGGCGCACGGCGTCGAGGATCCGCGCGCAGCGCCGCGCGTCGATGGTCATCGGCTTCTCGGTCAGCACGTCGCACCCGGCCTCCAGCGCGGCCACGATGTACTCGTCGTGGTAGCGGTCCACCGTGCACACGACCACGACGTCGACGCGCTCGCGCTCGATCATCGTGGTGAACTCGGCGGCCGGGTAGGCGGGCACCGGCGCGGGGAGCCGGGCGTTGTGCACGGCGATGCGCACCGGGTTGGGGTCGGCGAGGGCGACCAGCTCGCAGGCGTCGCGGTGCTCGGCGGTGAGCGCCCGGACGAACATGGCCGCCCGCGATCCGGTGCCGACGATCGCGTAGCGCGTTCTCAAGAGATCCCCCTGGAGGGCTGCAAAGGTTTGCAGAAAACTATGCGCAAGAGCCGCTGGTCCGGTCAATACCGCAGGAGAAACCGATCCAAGGGCGTTGACATGGGCGCAACCGTTTGCATAATTGGCAGCACCCGACGCGGTGGCCGTGACCCAGGTCACCGTGCGACGGCCCTGCCGAGAGGATCACCAAGTGCCCGCCACGATCCGGGATGTCGCCCGCGCCTCAGGCGTCCACGTCTCCACCGTGTCCCGCACCTTCTCGGCGCCACACCTGGTCAACCCCGACACACGCAGCCGGGTGCTGTCCACCGCGGAGAGCCTCGGCTACCGCCCCAACCGCGCCGCCCGCGCGCTGATCACCGGCCGGACCCACAACATCGGCCTGATCGTCGCGGACATCGCGAACCCGTTCTTCCCGCCGCTGATCAAGGCGGCCGAATCGCAGTCACGCCAGCGCGACTACCACCTGTTCGTTGCCGACACCAACGAGGACCCCGTGGTCGAGGAGCAACTCGTCTACGCCCTCGCCAAGCAGGTCGACGGCGTGCTGCTGTGCAGCCCGCGCATGAGCAACGACCTCATCGAGAAGCTCCGCAAGGAGGTGCCCCTGGTCGTGGTCAACCGGCCCGTCGAGGGGCTGCCCGCGGTCGTCATGGACGTCGCCAGCGGCGCCCGGGCCGCGATCGAACACCTGGTGGGCCTCGGCCACCGCGCCATCGCCCTGCTGGGCGGGCCTCGCGGCTCGTGGACCAACCGGGAGATCCGCCGCTCCGCCACCGCCGCGGCCCGAGCGGCGGGCGCCACGCTCACGGTCCTCGGGCCGTTCCAGCCCACCGAGCAGGCCGGCTGGTCCGCCTGCGACGCGGTGCTGGGCACCGGGGCCACCGCAGTGCTCGCCTACAACGACCTCATGGCCATCGGCCTGCTCGAGGGCCTGCACGAACGCAACGTGAGCGTGCCGGAGGAGCTCAGCGTCGTCGGCATCGACGACATCATGCTCAGCCGGCTGGTGCGCCCCAAGCTGACCACCGTGGCGACACCGACCGCTGCCGCCGGCCGGGCGGCCGTGGACATGTTGTTGCAACACGACGACGAACACCGCGCCACCGCACTCGTCACGCTCCAGACCCAACTGGTCATCCGCGACTCCACCGGCCCTGCTCCGGTGGCACCCCATCATGTCGCGGCCAATGCCTAGGAGTGACATCCATGTCCGGTACTTCGCGCCGCCGGCTGCTCGCAGCAGCCGCCGCGGCCGCTCTGCTGCTCCCTCTCGCCGCATGCGGTGACGACGGCGGGTCCACCCCGACGGCGGACTCCACCAAGCCGGTCGAGCTGAGCTTCTTCTGGTGGGGCGGCGACGCCCGGGCCAAGCTTACCGAGGACGCGCTGAAGCTCTACACGGCCAAGCACCCCAACGTCACGTTCAAGACCACGTGGCAGGCCAACCAGGGCTACTTCGACAAGCTGGCGACCCTCACCGCCGGCAACGCCGCGCCCGACATCTTCCAGATCGACGACAACTACCTGACCGAGTACGCGGCGCGCAACGTGACGCTGGACCTGACGTCGTACCAGAAGTCGGGCAAGCTCGACACGTCGAAGTTCCCCGAGAGCCTGTGGAAGTACGGCGTCGTGGACGGCAAGCTCGCCGGCGTCGCGTTCGGCGAGAACACGCAGGGCTTGGTGTACAACAAAACCAAGCTCACCGCGGCCAACCAGCCGCTGCCGACGACCGGCATGAGCTGGGAGCAGTTCATCAGCTGGGCCACGGCGGCCGGCGCGGCCGCCAAGGTGCCCGGCACGCAGGACCCGAGCGCCGACTACAAGGCGTTCTGGGTCTGGCTGCGCCAGCAGGGCAAGGACCTGTACAAGGGCAAGGAGCTCGGCTTCACCGCCCAGGACGTGACCGCGTGGTTCGACCTGTGGAAGGGCGCGCGGGCGGCCGCGGGCACCACGCCGCCGGCGGACGTCATCCGCGAGGGCAACGCCACCGACATCACCAAGCAGCTCGTGGTGACCGGCAAGGCGCTCACCTCGTGGGTGTGGGTCAACCAGCTGCCGGAGCTGCAGAAGAACACCAAGGACGAGCTCGGGGTCATGGCATACCCCGGCGACCCGAAGGCGCAGTGGGCGCGGGCCTCGATGTACTTCTCGGTGTACCGCGGCAGCGACAAGAAGGACGTCGCCGTCGACGTCATCAACTTCCTGTCCAACGACCCCGAGGCCGGCAAGATCCTCGGCACCGACCGCGGCCTGCCGTCCAACCTCGACGTGCGCACCACGGTCGAGGGCACCGTGACCGACAAGGCGATGAAGACCTCGATCGACGTGGAGAACACGCTGGGCAAGTCCTTCGGCCCGTCGCCGCAGGTGCCGCTCAAGGGCCACAGCACGCTGCGCTCCGAGCTCATCAAGGCCGCCGAGTCGGTCCAGGCGGGCAAGGCGAGCTCGGCACAGGCCGCCGAGACCTTCATCGCCGCCGTGAAGACGGCCATCTCCAAGTAGGGAACCCTTCCAGTGGCGCTCACGACCACGGAACGGCCGACGCGACACTCCGCCCGGGTCCCAGCGGGATCCGGGCGGGGGGTCCGCCGCGAGGGCCGCGCCGGCTACCTGTTCCTCTCACCCTGGCTGCTCGGCTTCGCGGGCTTCACCCTGCTGCCGATGCTGGGCTCGCTCCTGCTGAGCTTCACCGACTACGACATCCTGTCCGACTGGTCGGAGCTGCACTTCGTCGGGTTCGACAACTACCGGCGCATGTTCACCGAAGACCCGGCCTTCTGGCACGCGGTGAAGGTGACGGTGCTGTTCGGCGTCATCGCGGTACCGCTGAAACTGGCCGCCGCGTTCGGGGTGGCCCTGCTGCTCAACCGCGAGACGCGCGGCGTCGGGTTCTTCCGCGGCCTGTTCTACCTGCCGTCGCTGCTGGGCGGCAGCGTGGCGCTGGGCTACGTGTGGTACTCGATGTTCAACCGCGACGGCTCGTTCAACCGCCTGCTGGGCCTGTTCGGCATCGGCGGCGAGGGCTGGGTCAACGACCCCGACTGGGCCCTCGGCACGCTGATCCTGCTGGCGGTGTGGCAGTTCGGCGCGCCGATGGTCATCTTCCTGGCCGGCCTCAAGCAGGTGCCGGCGGAGCTCTACGAGGCCGCGTCGGTCGACGGCGCGGGCGCGTGGCGCAAGTTCTGGTCGGTGACGATGCCCATGATGTCGCCGGTCATCTTCTTCAACCTGGTGCTGGAGACCATCCACGGCTTCCAGGGCTTCACGTCGGCGTTCGTCATCTCCGGCGGCACGGGCGGACCGGTCGACTCCACCCTGATGTACACGCTCTACCTGTACATCAAGGGCTTCACCGACTACGAGATGGGCTACGCCTCGGCGCTGGCCTGGGTGTTCCTCGCCGCCATCGGCCTGCTCACGGTCGTGCTGTTCAGCACCGGCCGCTTCTGGGTGCACTACTCCGACGGAGGCGACGAGCGATGAGGGCTGCGAACGCGGCGAAGCAGGGCCTGCGGCTGCTCGTCATCCTCGCCATCCTGGCGATCATCCTGTACCCCCTCGCCTGGATGCTGGGCAGCTCGTTCAAGAGCCAGGAGGAGGTGCTCAGCAACGTCTCCGTGTGGCCGGAGCACTGGACGCCGGGCAACTACCCGGAGGGCTGGACGCACTTCAAAAGCGCCGCGGTCACCTTCGGCCGGTTCTTCATGAACAGCGCCCTGGTCGCCGTGCTCGTCGTGATCGGCAACGGGGTGTCGTGCCTGCTGGCCGCCTACGCCTTCGCCCGCCTGCGCTTCCGCGGACGGAAGCTGTGGTTCGCCATTATGATCGGCACGCTGCTGCTGCCCAGTCACGTGCTCATCGTCCCGCAGTTCATCCTGTTCCGGCAGCTGGGCCTGGTCGGCGGCGACTTCCCGTACCTGCCGCTGGTCGTGCCGCACTTCCTGGCCACCGAGGCGTTCTTCGTGTTCCTCATGGTGCAGTTCATGCGCGGCATCCCGCGCGAGCTGGACGAGGCAGCGAAGATCGACGGCTGCTCGCCGATCGGGGTGTTCCGCAGCGTGATCTTCCCGCTGAGCCGCCCGGCGCTCGTCACCACGGCGATCTTCTCGTTCATCTGGACGTGGAACGACTTCTTCAAACAGCTGGTGTACGTCTCGCAGACCGAGAGGAACACGGTGCCCGTCGCGCTGCGGGCGTTCATCGACTCCTCCGGGCAGGTCACCGTCGGGCCGATGTTCGCCATGTCGGTGCTCTCGCTGGTGCCGGTATTCCTGTTCTTCTTGGCATTCCAGCGGATGCTCGTCGAGGGCATCAACACGTCAGGACTCAAGGGATGAGACGCGACTGGCGCGACACGATCTCGGTCGCCGCGGACCTGGCCCTCGTCGGCATCGTCGTAACGGCCGCATCGGTACCCGTGCTGACGGCCGGCGCCGCACTGCGCACCGGCTCGGCGGCCGTGCGCGCGATCGCCGACGGCGAGGGCGTGGACGCCCGGGCGATGTGGCGGCTGTTCCGCTCCTCCCTCCTGCCGGGCGCCGTGGCCGTGGCGGTCGCCACGGCGTGCGGCGCGCTGCTGGTGTTCAACGTCGGCGCCGTCGCCTCCGGCCGGGTCCCGGGCGGGTCACCCGCGCTGGCCGGCACGTGCGTCGCGGCCGCCGTGCTGCTCGCGATCGGCATGCTGGGCATCGTGCGGCTGGGCCGGGACACCTCCCGGTCCGGCTGGCTCGACGCCCTGCGGTGGGCCGGCCGCACGGCATGGCGGCAACCGGGTGCGGCGGCGGCGGTGGCCGGGGTGTCGGCCGTCGCCGCCGCGCTCGCCGTCATGGTGCCGCTCACCGCTCCCCTGCTGGTCGGCTACGCCCTCTACGGGGCCCACGCGGTCACCGCCCGCCTGGTGAAGGCGCCGACCGTCGCGTGAGCGGCGGGCACGGACGACGGCCGCCCGGGTGAGCACCGGGCGGCCGGGGTCCCCCCGGGGCCCCCGTCTCCGCTTCCGCGATTCGCTCCTGCTTTCCCGCCTACGCCCGCTGGGCGCCGGCGGGCCAAATGACGGTGGTCTGCACCCCTCGGCGCCGGGCGTTCAGCACGACCTCGGCGGTGCCGCCGGGGAGCTCGCGCTCCTCGCCGTCCCACACCGCGATGAGCCGGTCGACCCGGTCCAGCATGATCCGGTTGGCCGCGACGTAGGCGCGCACCCCGGCGCGCGGCTCGCCGGTCGGCACGACCGCCCGGGCGCCGGCGAGGAGGATGTCGAAGTCCGCCCGGCGCTCGGCCGCGAGCACGTCACGGTAGTCCGGCGCCGGCAGCACGACCTCGTAGGCGCCGCCGACCTCGCGCACCGCGTGCGCGAAGAGCTGGTCCGCGCCGTCGGCCAGGCAGGTGACGCCGACGACGCCGGCACCGTCCAGGGCGCGCAGATATGCCACCAGCGCCCGGTAGATGGTCTCGGCCGTGCCCTCGGTGAGATTGGTGTGACCCGTGATGCCGATGCGCATGAGGTTCCCCCCACGGATGACTAGACGGTGGTCGCGCCGATCGGTTCGTTCAGTCGCACGATCGTAAAGCCCTCATCGGCCAACATCTCGGACATGTAGCGAACCGCGTCCCGCGCCTTGTCGCGGCTCACGTCGGGCAGCTGCGACCAGTCCACGAGGTCCGGGTGGGTGCGGCGGCGGTCGTCGCGCCGCTCGCCGTGGCGCCAGCCGAGACTGCGCCGCTCGTCGCACCACCGGCTGTGCTCGAGCTCCGCCAGCCGCTCCAGCTCCCGTTCCGTGATGAGCCCGTCCTCGCCGTTGCGCACCGCGATGACGCAGCCCAGTGCCTGCATCTTGGCCGCGATCCCCTGCACCTGGGCGCGGTTGGCGTTCTGCATCGACTCCGACAGCTGCGACCAGCCCACCGCGCTCGTCGGGCTGGGCGCGGCCCGCGCGACGTCGAGGTAGCGCTGGTGGAAGCGGCGGGCCAGCCGCTCGGTGAGATCGTCGGCGATGAGCTTGGCGTCGCACGCGCGGGTGATGATGGGGTACACCACCAGCTTCCCGCCCACCTCGTCGAGCAGGTCGTTGTGCTCGCCGCCGTGGAAGGCCTCGGCAAGGGCCGAGGCCTGGTAGGTGGCGACGAAGACCGCCTCGCCGACGGCCTGCCACAGCTCGGGGCTCTCCAGCGCCAGGTCCAGCATCCACTGCTCGTCGCGGTGGCACAGGTAGATGCGGTCGTAGCGGGCCGGCCGGGTGATGCGCGGCAGCCACGTGTCGAGCAGTTCGTTGTGCGCGTGCACGTGGCACACGGCGGCCAGGAACGGGAAGCGGGCCTGCAGCGTGGCCACGGTGCGCCCGGCGTCGACGCCGATGACGTCGATGTGCAGCAGGTCCCGCGCGCCGCCGACGGAGCGCCAGTAGCGCGCGGTCTCCACCAGCAGCACCCGCGGGAAGGAGCCCTCGCCGCTGATGAGCAGCCGCACGGGCTCGCCGCCGGCGGCCGGCGGGTGCAGGGGGTGGCGGCGGTAGAGCATGCGCGCGGCGATGTCGTCGACGTGGAAGTAGTCGAGGCGGAAGCGGTTGGTGCCGGCCGCGCCGAGGCGCCGCGCCTGCAGCAGGTGGCACGTCTGCTGCCGGTTGAGCTGCACGTAGATCCACGGCGCGGAGCGGCGCAGCTGCAGCTCGGTGCCGGCGGTGACCGAGACGCGGTGGTTGAACTGGTCGTCGTCGCCGCAGATGTAGAGGTACCGCGCCCGCCGCAGCCCGGCCGCGCGCAGCACACCGGCCGAGCGCGCGTCGCCGGCCACGCCGAGCAGCCGGCGGTGGCGCAGCTCGAACGGGCCGAACGGGGCAGAGCGGACCACCACGACCTGGTGTCCCGCGGCGAAGAGCTGCTCGGCGAGGGCCTGCGCGAACGGCGTGTCGCCGCAGACGACGGCGTGGCGGCGGGCGGTGCGGGAGCGGAACTTGCGCAGTTCGCCGGCCAGCAGCACGCGCCCGGTCTCCACGACGGTGGCGAGGGTGAACAGCGGTGCCATGAATCGTGCGATCTGCAATGACAACGGCATGACGGCGGGCGGGGTCTGCAGCGGGTCGGAACCGAGCACGTACAGCTGGAGCGTGTAGTACCAGGTGTCGGCCCAGCTGTACGGGCCGGGCAGCTTGCGCATGCCGACGAGGCCGAGCACGAGCGCCGCGACCCCGACCACGCCGAACGACGAGTACAGGATGGTCACGCGCGAGCGGGAGCCACCCAGCTCCGCCATTGCCACACCGCACCCCCGGAGAACCGCCTGCGGAAAAACAGCTGGATTTCCAGTGTGCGGTAACCGAGGCGTTACTGACAGGTGCCGATGTCCAAATATTTTCCGGATGGCTTTGGCGCCGCTTGACTCTTCAGGGACGATCGATGGGTGTCGCAGCAGGGTGGGGGACGCATCGTCACGTTTCACTCGTTCGCCGGCGGAACCGGTCGCACGATGGCGATCGCCAACGTGGCGTGGATCCTCGCCGCGGCGGGCCGGCGGGTGCTCGTCGTGGACTGGGACCTCGAGTCGCCCGGTCTGCACCGCTATCTCCACCCGTTCCTCGACGCCGCCGAGGTGGAGAAGTCCGGCGGCGTCACCGACCTGGTCCGCCGCTTCGAGCAGGCGACCTCGTCGCCGTTCGCGGTCACCCCGCCCTCGCGCGTGCACCTGGAGCAGTTCGGCTTCCCCGGCCGCATGGACTACCTGCCGGCCGGGCGCCAGGACGAGGCCTATGCAGCGGCGCTGGGCGGCCGGGACTGGGACGAGTTCTACGCCGAGGGCGGCGGGCGCTTCCTCGACGCGCTGCGCGACGCGATGACCGAGGGCTACGACTTCACGCTCGTGGACAGCCCGCCCGGCCTGGGCGACCTGGCCCAGATCTGCCTGGCCCACCTGCCCGACATCGTCCTGGCCTGCTTCACGCTGAGCGCCAAGAGCATCGAGGGCGCCGCGCGGGCGGCGGCCGCCACCCGCGACGCGGAGCACTCGCCGCGGGTGCTGCCGGTGCCGATGCGGGTCGACCCGGCCGACGCGGCGCGGGTCGAGGCCGGGCGCCGGGAGGCCCGCGAGCGGCTCGCCGGCCTGCCCGCCGGGATGCGTGAGGACGAGCTCGAGGGCTACTGGCGCGACATGCTGGTGCCGTACCAGTCGGCCTACGCCTACGAGGAGATCCTCGCGACGCTCACCGACCTGCCGGGGCAGCCGCTGCTGTCGGCCTACGAGCGCCTCGCCTGGTACATCACCGAGGGCGCCGTGAAGTCCCTGGCCCCGCTCGAGGACGGGCTGCGCTACCGCGCGGCCGGGCAGTACATGCGCCTGACCGCCGCGCGCGAGGACCGGGTGCTGCTGCGCTATGCCGCCGAGGACGGTGTGTGGGCCGAGTGGATCGCCGCGACGCTCACCGCGGCCCGGGTGACGGTGCTGCAGGGCCGCCTCGGCGACCCGGCGCCCGGCCGCTCGGCCGGCGCGGCGCGGGAGCTGGCCATCATCTCTGCCGGGCGCCCGGCGGCCGAGGCCCTGCGCCGCCCGGCGAACCCGGACGGGCGCCCGCCGCTGGCCGTCTACACCGACGCGGTGGCCGAGGTGCCGGCCTACCCGGAGCGGTCCTCGGCCCGGATGCACGGGCTGAGCGAGGGCGAGGCCGCGCGGGAGCTGCTGCGCCTCGTCGGGCACGGCGAGGAGCCGCGGACGCCGGCCACGCTGCGCTATCCGGGCGTCCCGCCGGCGCTGGTCGAGGTGCCGCCGCGCCCGGCCGGGTTCACCGGGCGGGAGGGCCTGCTGGCCCGGCTGCGCGCCCGGCTGCGCCCCGATGAGCACGCCGACCAGCGCCAGGCCGCGCCGCCCGTGGTGCTGCACGGCCTCGGCGGCGCCGGCAAGTCCGCCCTCGCCGTCGAGTACGTGCACCGCTTCGCCGCCGCCTACGACCTGGTGTGGTGGCTCGACTGCGCCGCGCTGGACGAGGGCGTCGCCCGGCTGGCGGCGGCGCTGGGCATCCCGGCCCGGGGCGGCGCGCGCGAGACCGCCGGCGCCGTGCTCGGCGCGCTGCGCCGCGGCGAGCCGTATCGGCGCTGGCTGATCGTCATCGACGACGCCGACGACCACGAGCAGGTGCGCCACTTCCTGCCGCAGGGCGCCGGTCAGGTGCTCATCAGCTCGCGGAACCTGTCGTGGGGCGGCGGGTTCGCCTCCCTGCCGGTGGAGGCGTTCGGGCGGGACGAGAGCATCGTGTACCTGCGCCGGCACGTGCCGGGGCTGCGCACCGCGGACGCCAACGCCCTGGCCGAGGCGCTCGGCGACCTGCCGCTGGGCGTCGCCGAGGCGGCCGGCATCCTGCTGCGCGCGGGGATGACGGCGCCGGACTTCCTGACCGCGCTGGAGCGGGACCGCCGGGAGCTGCCCTCCGTCGAGGGGGTCTGGGACGCCTCCCTGGAGCGGCTGCAGGCGCAGTCGCCGGGCGCGCACCGGCTGCTGCAACTCTTCTCGGTGCTGGCGCCCGACACCGCGACCGACGTGGTGTACAGCGACGTGATGGCCGAGGTCCTCAAGCCCTACGACGAGACGGTCGCCGACCGGCTCATGCCCGCCACGCTGGTGCAGCAGGCCAGCCGGCTAGGCCTGCTGCGACCGAACCTGCCCGGCGGCCGGGTGCACATGCACCCGCTGCTGCAGCGGGTCGTCCGGGAGCGGATGAGCCCGGAGGACCTGCGGGAGGCGCGCCACCAGGTGCACCTGGTCCTCGCCGGCCTCGCGAAAGGCCACGACGTCGACGACCCGCGCTCCTGGCCGCAGTTCGACCTGATCTGGCCGCACCTGGCGGTGTCCGGCGCGCAGGACTGCCGCGAGGAGGCGGT
>Ga0310811_10003103_pt1 | contig 20878 bp, 14 predicted proteins | sample YCmetagenome_FD_207642 | JGI IMG/M metagenome (GOLD analysis project Ga0310811, IMG submission 207642) | Soil microbial communities from experimental microcosm in Duke University, North Carolina, United States - YC | ecosystem: Engineered > Artificial ecosystem > Soil microcosm > Unclassified ...
ATTTCGTTTTGCGGCTTCCGATGGGTGAGCGGACGGACTCCACCGATTCCGCGAGCTCAACGAATAACTCATAAACTCCGATCGCTCATCGAGCTTCTGGCGGCCATCGATCGCATTGTTACGACGAACATGCCGATGGACATGGAGACGCGCCGACGTCGTTCAGGTGTGGCGAATGTCGGATTTGCGTTTGCTGCACACGATCGCCATGCCGATCGTCAAGGGCGATTCACTGCACACGATGCCCTACGACAGTCGCGGCCGGCTGACGATCGACGATCGCTTTCGCGATCCGGGTGCGTCGCGTCCAGGGGTGAGCGTAAGCGAGCGCGCGTGGCCCCACGCGTTCGTCGGGCATGCGATGGCGCACGGCGCCGTTTTCGGTCCGGCGCAGGCCGCCAAGGGAAATGGATCGGTGCACTAACCCGGAAGTCTTGCCCGGCTCTGCCGACCGCGACATACTCTCCGCCGACTGTTGCCCGCTGGGTTCAATCGCCGTTAACCGCAGGAGCCTCTTGTGGACGAGCTGACCAGACTCTTCAGCACCTACGATCGCGGCGCGATCTCGCGCCGCCAACTCTTCCAGGCCCTCGGCCTCGCCGCCGTGTCGATGCCGCTCGCACGCGCTCTCGGTCAGGGATCGTGCGCCGGCCGAGATCGTGATACGACGGCGGCGTGCAACAAGACTCCATTCAAGGCGCCGTTCGAGCCAACCGGGTGGAAGACCGTCCTGCTCGATCATTTCAACATGCAGGTTACCGATCCTGAACGCGAAGCGGCCTTCTATTCCGCGTTCCTGGGGTGGAAGGTGCGCAGCAACGACGGTAACGAGATCTACATGGACATCGGCGACTGGGGCGGCGTCAAGATTCGCGGCGGCTACGTGAATCGTGGTGGCGGTCGCGGTGGTGTTCGGGGCGCCGGTGGCGTTGCAGGTGGCGGCGGTCGCGGCGGTGCGGCGGGCGATAGCGCAGGCGGCGGTCGTGGCGGTCGTGGCGGCGGTGGTGGCGGTGGCGGACGTGCCGCCGATACGACTGCCAATCGTTTTCCTCCTCCGTGCAACACGCCGCGGGCGGAGGGCGTCGCCAACGGCGGTGTCGTTTGGGACGGCTTCTGCTGGGGTATCACGCCGTGGGACACGAACAAGGTCGAGGCTGCGCTCAAAGCCCGCGGGCTCAATCCGGTCGCGGACCACAGCGGGAACGATTTCCGGAGCTTTCACGTGAAGGATCCGGACGGGATGGACGTGCAGATCAGCAATGGCAACAAGCAGAATCGTCGCCGGACACCGGCGAACGGAAAGCTGAACGTCGCCCTGCCGTTCGAGCCGACGGGCTGGAAGACGATGTATCTCGACCACATCTCGTACCGCTGCACGAGCTACAAGGAGACCGTCGCGTTTTACGAGGCGCTTCTCGGTTGGCGCGGTCTTGGCGATGAGGGTAGTCAGAACGAGACGGAGATCTCGCCGGAGATTGGAGGATTGCTGATCCGCGGCGGCAACGCGACGGCGCCTACCTTCTCGATGCCTCCAGTCCGTAGCGCCTCGATGGACCACATCTCCTTCGGGATCTCGCCATTCGATCCGGACGTCGTCGCGGCGGAGCTCTGCAAGCGCGGACTGCAGGCGCAGGTCGACACCGGCGCGATCGCGTCGTCGCCGGCGATCGAGAAGGACATCCACACCGCGACGTACAAGAGCTATCACACGCGCACGCCGAACAACTTCAACTTGCAGTTCAGCTCCAAGATCTCGGCGACGATGAAGACCGGCCCTGCCGATCTGTAGTAAACCGACAGCCTCCTCGGACGGCGATCCGCCGTCCGAGGAGAGGGTCGATCTCAGAAGGTCGACGGCCCGATGAGTCCGAAGGCGATGGGCTGTCCGTCAGTGGGTGAGGTCACCCACACGCGCTCGCCGACAAAGGAAATCAAAAGCTTGGGCGGATCGCGCAGCGGGATGAGCATGCCGGTGTTCAGGCTGATCCCGTAGCCGACGGGGTTTGACTGCATCTCGTCGTCGTATATCACGGTCAGGATGCCGTCCATCACGTCATTGCCTTCGACGCGTCTGACCAGGAAGTCGCTGACCACCAGCGAGTCTCCGTTCCAGATTCCGCGCACGTCCACCTCGGCTTTGTCCAGGCCGAGGAGCAATCCTGTCTCGCCGCCGGTGAGGATCACGTCGCTCCCGTCGGCGGCCGTGAGCAGGACGTGATCCAAGGGACTCGCAGCGAGATGGATCATTCCGCTCACCGTGACGAAGGGCGGCGTCGACGCAGCTGTTACGGTAGCAGGAGAGGTGGGTGCGGTCGCGTCACTGCACGAAGTGCTAGCGACGAGCGCGACCGCGACGATGGCTAGGCCGAATCGTGTGGAACGCATGGGCGGCTCCTCGAAAGAGATTGCTCTGGTGACGTCGGCATTGACGTCACGGTTCGAGGATACCGGGCATGCGTGGCGGCGCTGTTGCCCGAGCGTTCATTCAACGTTCTTTTGCTGACCGCCCCCGCCCCGGCTGAGCCGACCCCGGCGGCCGCCCCCCTTGGGCCGTGAAACAAGTAGCAGACATCCTACGCGCGCGAGGGGCTAATTTTGGACGAAGTCATTTCCCTCAAGCTGTGGCATCAGTGACTCGAACAACGGATCGTGATTCCCTCGTCCAGCCAGCCGCGGACAATGGCGCGGCGGATCGTAACCTGGCCAATGCGCTGCCGCACATCGCACACGTGGCGACGAGTTGATCACTCGCCGCCTAGGCGGCAACCCGCAATGCGACGCGCTCTTGGCGCATCTCGTCGAACCGAAGGCCAAAGGCCAACCCTGAGACCCCTGTCAGGACGCCGATCACGATGATCGCTGCCGAAGCGCCGATCGCATCGGTGAGGATTCCAGCGAGGACTGCACCGACCACGTAGCCGAGGTCGCGCCAGAGGCGATACACGCCGACCGCGGCACCACGCCACGACGGATGGGCGACGTCGCCGACCGCGGCAATGAGCGTCGGGTACACGAGCGCAGTGCCAACACCGAGTGCGACGAGCGAGAGAGCCCAGGCAACGAATCCCTGAACCATCGCCATGCTGATCAATGCTGCGGCCTGCAACAGCATCCCGTTCACAATGAGGGGCCTTCTACCCAGGCGATCGCTGAGTGGGCCCGTAATGAGCTGAAAAACTCCCCACGTTGCGGGGTAGATCGCGGCGAGCAGGCTCACCTCGGCAAGCGTCAGCCCTGCTGTGGTGAACAGCAACGGGAACACGCCCCACGCGAGCCCGTCGTTGAGATTGTTGACGAGTCCCGCCTGGCTGATGCTGAACATCCCGGCGTCCCGCCACAGCGAGCGCGCGAGAATCGTGGTGAGTCCGACTTTCTTCCCGGATCCACCAGCGTGTTTCGCGGCCTCGAGACGCACGTGGTGGCCGGTGTCGCGAACAAACCACGCCAGCAACAGTCCGGTCACCGCGATGACCAGTCCGGGGAGAGCAGTCCCGAGACGCAGACCAAAGTAGCTCGCTGCGACGCCGCTGAGAAAACCGGTGCAGCCGACGGCCAGGTATCCCGCGAATTCGTTGAGTCCCATCGCGAATCCGCGCCGCTTGGGCCCGACGAGATCGATCTTCATGATGACCGTCATCGACCAGGCAAGTCCCTGATTGATTCCGAGCAACGCGTTCGCGGCGACGATCCACCACCAACTTCGTGCCCAGAGCACCAGCAGCGGGACCGGTAGCGCGATGAGCCATCCGGCGAGCAGCGCCGACCGCCGAGCGTGGCGATCAGCGAGCCACCCCGATGCGAGGTTCGTCAGCGCTTTCGACAAACCAAACACCGCGATGAACGAGAGCACCGCCGTGGTCGATGCGATGTGAAACTCTGATCTCGCGATGATCGGTAGAACGGAGCGCTCGAGACCGACCATTGCGCCCACGAACGCATTCACGACCGCGAGCAGCGTGAACTGCTGCCAGTTTTCCCGAAGCCCGAGTGCGACCCGCGGCTTTACAGTCACATCCGTGTTCGGTCCCACCACCGCTTTCACCGCCCTGCAAGCGTGCGACGGCGTTGCTCCGCTTCGGCTTCGACGCGCCCACACATGATGTCACACAGCCGCAGGACGTCCTTCCCTGCGACGCTGTAGTAGACCCGGACCCCTTCCTTCCGACGTGTCACGAAACCGGCGGCGTAAAGGATCTGCAGATGCTTGGAGATGTTCGCCGTGCTGAGGGCCGTCTCCTCCACCAACGCATTCACCGTCTTCTCGCCCGCTCGCAAGGCGTTCATGAGCTGCAAACGCACTGGTTCGCCCAGCGCGTGAAAGCGCTGAGCGACAAGTTCGAGCATCTCCGGCGTCATCTCCGGCGCCATGCTATGCAGCCTCCGTCACGGGCAGGCCGGCGCGCTGCCACGCCGCGATCCCGCCGACGAGATTGATCACGCGATGCACGCCCCGAGCAAGCAGCACGCTGGCCGCGATCGACGAGCGCGCTCCGGCCTGACATTGCACGACGATCGGGCGTTCGATCGGCAGTTCGCCGATGCGCTCGGCGAGCAATCCGACAGGGATGTTCACGACGCCGGGTAGATGGCCAGCATCGTATTCCGCACGTCCGCGAACGTCGATGACTTCGACGGCGCCCCGCTCGAGCAATGCGGCGACGTCTCTCGCATCCGCCTGTTGCACGCGTGACAGCTCGCGTCCCTCGAATACTTCGGGGCCGACAAATCCAGCGATACGATCCAGCCCGATCATGGCCAACGCGTGCGCGGCGTGATTCGCGCGATCGTCGTCGGCCGCGATCAACCACACGTCGCGATCGTACGGGACGAGCCACCCTGCCCAGGTTGCGAAAGACCGATCGAACGGGATGTTCAGAGTTCCCAGAAGAAACCCTTCCGCGAACGTCGCCGCGGCTCGCGTATCGATGACGATCTCGCCTCGGCTCAACGCATTCTTGAACGATGCCGGCGCCACTCGAGCAGGACGCGGTCGGTCGCCCGTCGCGCCGCCGATGATGGCGGGCCCCGCCTTGTTGATCCGCTTCATCTGGGCGAAGTACGCCGGCGGCTCCGGCTGCCCCTCGAGCACCGAACGGACGAAATCGTCCTCGCTCATCGTCGCAAGCGCCCAGTTGCCGAGCTTCTCGTACCCGACGGTTGACGATGGGATCGCGCCAAGTGCCTTGCCACACGCCGAACCGGCGCCGTGTCCCGGCCAGACCTGCATGTGATCAGGAAGCGCGCGAAACCGAGCGAGCGATCGGAACAGCGCGCGAGCGCCAGACTCCATGGTGTTCTGGTAGCCCGCCGCCCGCTCGAGGAGATCGGGACGCCCCACGTCGCCAACGAAGACGAAATCCCCCGTGAGGATGCCCCACGGCGCGGGCGACGCTGGATTGTCCGCGACGACGAAGCTGATGTGCTCAGGCGTATGCCCCGGCGTGTGCATCACGTCGACGCGGATGTTGCCGATGGTGAACGAGTCGCCGTCGCGAACCAGGCGCGCCTGCGCGTCGTGCGCATACGCGTACTGCCAGTCCGTGCCGCCTTCGCTCGAGAGGAGCAACTGAGCACCGGTCCGTGCCGCCAGCTCTCGCGCGCCGCTGACGAAGTCGGCGTGGATGTGCGTCTCCGTGACCCTCGTGATGCGGAGCTGCTCGGCGCCCGCCGCGGCCATGTATTGATCGACGTCGCGATTCGGATCCACGACGAGCGCTTCGCCCGTGCGCTGGCATCCGATCATGTAGCTCGCCTGTGCGAGCGCGTCATCATAAAAACGCTTGAAGAACATCGCGCGCTACCTCCAAAATGAAACGCTCAGCGCGACGGCTGCGAGGGAGCCGCCTGTGCGGCACTCGTGCCGACGTGAGCGAAGACCGATCGGTTCTTGTAGAGCACGAACGAACCGGTGACGATCAGGAACACGGCAAACCCGCGTTTGAGCGCCGCCTGTGGAACGCGACTCGATGCGGCGACGCCCACGATCATCCCGACCAAAGCCAGCGCGGTGAACTTGGCGAGAAACGCCCAGTCGATTGGTACGTTGCCCAGGTATCCGATGAAACCCGACGCGGAGTTCATGGCGATCACGGTCAGCGAAGTTCCGACCGCTTGCCGCATCGGGACGCCAGCCAGGAGCACGAGCGCGGGAACGACGAGGAAGCCGCCGCCGATACCGACGATGCCCGTCAGCAATCCCACGCCGAGTGCAACCGGCACGATCAGTCCCAATCTCGGCGGACGATCCGAAGTCGCCTCACGCGGCCCCGAGCGACGGAACATGAGGACCGCCGCGATGACCATGACCAGCGACAGGAGTAAAAGCTGAAACGCTCCGCTCACGAACACGGCACCCTTGGCCCCAAGGTACGCCCCGATCATCGTGAGCGCGCCGAAGAGCGCGGCGGTTCCGAGTCGGACGTTGCCGAGACGCCAGTGGATGATTGCGCCGACAAGACTCGTGGCGCCTACCACAGGAAGGCTCATCGCGATCGCCGGCTTGGCCGCGAAGCCGATGACGTAGACGAGCACGGGGACGGTGAGGATGGAACCACCGCCGCCAAGCAGGCCCAGTGACAGGCCGATCATCGATGCGAGCGCGAGACCTAATGGATTCACGGGCGCCTCGGGTTCAGAGAGTCGTCAGAGGCGCCGATCGCTCGGTGCCCTTTGTGAGCTCGCGGACCATTGCCGCGACGTCGCAGCTGGCGCCGCGATTGTAGGGAAGCTTGGCGAGCAGCATACCCAGCGTGCACGTGTCCGTTATCCCCGCGAACACGAGCCCCGACCCGATGAGGGCTGGGACGGTCGCGAACAACGGGTTCGCGAAGAGGGCCAGCAATCCTCCGGCTGCGGCGATGGCTCCCGCCGCGATACGTACCTGTCGTTCGAGTGACATGCGTGGCGCGGCCTGACGCACTGGCAGACCCGCCGCGACCCAGGCTGTCATGCCTCCGTCGAGGATGTGCAGGTTCTTCATCCCGGCGGCCGCGAGCGCCTCTTCTGCTTTTCGCGCACGCTGGCCCGAGCGGCAGACAAGAATGACGGGATCCGAAACGTGGGCCCGAATTTCATGGCCGTGCTCGCCAAGCAGATCCAGCGGTACGTTGTACGCGCCAGCGATGTGCTGTGACTCGAATTCGCCCGGAGTGCGGACGTCTAGCAAACGCGCCTGAGGACGCTCGGTAAGAAATTCGGCGAGCTCGGCAGCAGTGAGAATCGGTGCAGCAGACAACGACACGATAGAAGTTCCTCCATAGTTCGGTATTCAACTAAAAAGAAGAATAACGACCATGGAAGCGTGGTGCAAGGGTCGGGCGATGCCCAAATCAGCGTCTTGCGCGCGTTGAACGAGACGCCGGCGACGAGCCCGCTAACGAGCGGGCGCGCGCCGCCGATTGATTCACAATTTGCTACTCTTGCTCGCGGCCCGTGGAGACCATGTAACCGGAGAAGTGCGGGACGGACCACGTCATCGTTGCGCCGCCGACATTCACGCCACCGGGCATGAACTCGTTGATGAGCGCGCGACCGCTCATCAAGTTGATCTGGCTCGAGTCCGCGAAGTAGGCTCCCGCCCAATCCGGATAGAAGCCCGCCGGAAGGTGAAGCTGTTTCCAATTGGTGTGGCCCAGCTGCTGGACCGCCTTGAGCGGCTTGAGGAAGACGGTTCCGTGGGGTTGGAAGTCGTACGCCACGACCCTGCCTGGATAGGCGATGATCGTGATCGTCATGCTCTTCCCGACGAAGGCGCCGTTGGGCACCTGCAGTTGGAAGTCCGTTCCAGGCACCGAAATTCCGCCGCCGCCACTTGGGATCGTCTTCGTAACGATTACCGCATTCGCCAATGGATTCGTACGCAGCAAGCCCTGAGCTGCTGTCAGGGTCTGGGTATTGATTAGGTCGAAGTTGGGCTCTCCACCCGCCGTGATCGCGCGCGTAGGCGCCGTAGCCGATTCGCTGCAGGCGATGGCGAGTACGATCGCGCCAAGTGCAAGAACGGATGCGATGCGAGTGCGTTGGCGCCGCGACAGCGCTCTCCCTTTTCGCGTAAACACGGATCCTCCCCAAGTAGGATGGTCGAGTCGCGCTGACGGCATTCAGGCCGGCGTCGGCTCTCACCTCCATATATCGGGACTGCTCGCGCTCACGCCACAAACTGGAATGAATCGTTGCGTTTTCGTCTGGGGATTGCACTCGCGGAGGCCAGGTGGCGCATAGAAATGGACGGAGGGTGAATCGTTTCGATCCAGTTCAGCGATGTGCCTAGGGAAACGACGCCGTAGCAGCGCCCGCAGAGGCGTATGTTTGCCGCGTGCATCTCTCGTCGTTCATCGGTCCTCACGTACGGGGCTCTCGTCGGTCTGCCGATGCCGGTCTTACCCTCTTTCGCGGGCCCACGGCGGGCGTCATGACCTCGCGAGTTTAGAGTTCTCTAGGCTTCGCCGACGTGATCATCGATCTCGCACACCGGCGACCGGAGTCGGACGCGTGCGGTGTGTCTGCGTTCCGTCGCCGATCTGGCTGTCCGCGTTGTTTCCCCAACAGAATGCCTCGCCGCGGACGGTGAGGCCGCACGTGTGAGAGCCGAACGCGTGGACCGACGCGAAGACATGTCCATCCGCGACGGTTGCAGGTTGCGCGATGTCAGCGGCGCCTCCGGTCCCGAGCTGTCCGTACGTGTTCTGTCCCCAGCAGTAGGCGGTTCCGTCGACGCTGACGGCGCATGTGTGGTTCGCGCCGGCGGTGATCGACGTGAATCGCGCACCGCCGCGCACGCGCACCGGCGTATTCCGATCGAAGTTTCCGCCATCCCCCAGCTGCCCGAACGTATTACGCCCCCAGCAATAGGCCTCACCCTCGGCGGTGAGCCCACACACGTGATTGCCTCCCGCGGCGATCGATGCGAAAGCAACGGAGGTGACAGTCACCGGCAACGGACGATCGAAGTTCGAGCCGTCGCCCAACTGGCCGGAGCCATTCTCGCCCCAGCAGCTCACCCGGCCGTTCGCGGACAGGCCGCACGTGAACCTCGACCCGGCCGTGATGCTCGCAAAGCGGATGGCGCCGGTGCCGGCAACGACAGGCACCGCGCTTTCGGTGGTCGACGGTTCGCCGAGCTGACCGCGCGAGTTCAGTCCCCAGCACCACGGTGCACCGTACGCATCGACCGCGCACGTATGTGCATCGCCGGCAGCGATGGCCCAGAACACGTGGGCGTCCGTGACGAGCGTCGGCGCCAGCTTTGATCCAAGCGATCGACCACCCGATTGTCCATGATCGTTGTTGCCCCAGCACCAGGCTGCGCCGTCGCGCGCGATCGCGCACGTGTGAGATGCGCCTGCGGTGATCGCGACGAACTGCGGCCGAGCGTCGAGGGCGACCGGCGACTTCGCGCGTTCGCTCGTAACGTCGCCGAGCTGACCGTGGTCGTTGTTGCCCCAACAGGTGGCTTTACCGACGGCGCTCACGAGGCAGCTGTGCGTGCCGCCAGCGACGATGTTCGCGGTCGGTTTGAGCGGGGGCGGCCCACCCCACGCCGAATTCGTCGATGAATCTGCCGGGACGATCTTCTCAGGAGACACTGAACTGACGGCGATACGCAGACCGGCGCGCAACGCCGGGATTGCGACGGGCGGCTCTGACGGGCTGCTGTCGGACGTCGGCTTCGCCGCGGGCGGGGGAGCGATTACCCGCGCAGGGTTGGGGTCGGGGCGGGCGACCTGCGTGTCCCGCGTTGCTGGCAGCGTCACCGGTCTCGAGACGTCACCCTGCAGGATCGGTAGAGCTGCCTGAGCTGCGGGCACCGGCGCAGCACCCTCTGGCCGACGGTGAACGAGGGCAAATGCAACCGCCGCGACCGATAGCGATCCAACGACCGTTGCTGTGCGTAGGACCACCGGCAGGCGCTGGCGACGTACTTCGACTGCCTGTAGCTCCTCCGCCAACTGTTCCAATGCCAAGACCGGCGCGGCTGCAACGCCCGGCATCGGCGGACGAACAAAGCGAATCGTTTCGCCCCCACCACCCACGCGGCGCGGAGCCAGCATTAGCGGCGTCGACTCGTCGAGCGCGTCGAGCATGGCTCGCACCGATTCCCACCGGGCGTCACGTCGCTTCTCGATGGCCCGCGCGATCACCTCGGCCAACCGGTCGGGGACATCATCGCGAAGCTCGCGGACGTCCGGCGGCAGCTCGTGCTTCTGATGATAGAGGATCGCGTACAATCCTTCGCCACTCCAGGCGCGGCGGCCGATCAGCATTTCCCAGGCGACCAGTCCCAGGCTGTACACGTCGGCGCGTGCGTCGAGATCGTTGCCGTCGATCTGTTCCGGCGCCATGTATGCCGGCGTTCCGAGGGCGACGCCCGCCATTGTGAGCGCTGTGTCCGGAGTCATCGACCGAGCGAGGCCGAAGTCAGCGAGCAACGCGCGCCCATCGCCGTCGATGAAGATGTTTTCCGGCTTCACGTCGCGGTGGACGATGCCATTCGCGTGCGCGACCTGAAGCGCACCGCCGATGTCGCGCAGAACCTGCGCGGCGTCGTCGGCGGAGAGTGGGCCGTCCTGTTTGATCCGCTGCTTCAGCGTCTGACCGACGACGTGGCGCATGACGATCGCGAGGCCCGCTCTATCGAGATCGAGCACCGCGCGCACGGGCACGATATTGGGATGATGCAGTTGCGCAACGAGTTGCGCTTCGCGCGCAAACCTGGCTTGTGCTTCCTCGTCTTCGATGTATCTCGATCGAATGAGTTTGATCGCAACCTCGTCGCCCGTCGCACGCTCGCGCGCGAGGTAGACCAGTGCGGTGCCGCCGCGACCCAGCTCGCGAATGATTTCGTACTCTGCGTCGAGTGCGGGATGTGTAACCGGCGAGTGTTCGGACGTCATACCAACTCCTGCGGGAGGCGCGTCAGGGTCTCACAGTGTTTTGTCGGGGTTGCTATTGGGCGTGAAAGCGGAGCACGACGTCGCCGAGCTCGAGGCGGTCCCCATCGGCGAGTGGCCTTGCGACGTCGGTGTCGAACAACTCGTCGTCATTGAGGACGAGGGGATTGGTTCGCGACAGATTCGTCACGTTCCAGCGGTTGTCGGCGAAATCGAACCGCGCATGCTGCCGACTCACCTTCGGTGATCCCAGTCCCACATAATGCGGAGCATGCCGGAGCTCGCGGCCCAGAACCACGTGGGCGGACTCGCCCGGAATGCGCATGAATCGAATCTCTCGGTGGGGCGTCTGGCCCCCGAGCACTTCGAGGCGGCCGGGAAGAAGTTGTACCGCGGCATCAAACTCGGATGGCCGCACGAATCGGATGGTCTCCGCGTTGTCTTCGCTACGGTGTTCGGCGTCGACCGACTCGGGCGGCCATCGCCGATGGTTCGCGCGACGAGGCTCGACAGCGAGCGGGCGAACGATTTGCCGATCGGCCAGGCGCGGAACGCCGTTCCCATTTCCACTGCCGTTCACCTGCGCCCGCGGCGGCGACGGCGGCAGCGGGATGAGCAACGGCGGAGGCCCATGCGCAGCCGAAGTGCCGGGTCGGTTGCTCAACCAATGGAGCACGCCCGCCATGACAGCAAATGATGCCACGACCACAATCGACGTCCACGCGATGATCGTCACGCCTCGAGTCCTCTCGAGTGACTAGCCGAGCGACCGAAGCGGGCCGCGGTTTCTGGACTGACCGAGGGCGCGCTGGCCAGCGTTCGCTCGGAATCACTGGCGGGTATGAATTATCACCCGGGACGGCAATCGTCCACCCGGATTGGGAAAACCAGATCCACGCGCGCCCGCTTGGCGCGGGATCAGGGTCTAACGACAGCCTGGAGGTTCCGGCGATGTCGCCGTTAGGATTCCTCCGGTCGGGCAAACGCTTGTGTCCGACCTGAGGATTGGCGTTGATCCTTCGCCCACGCGGCCCACGAAAACGCCCCATCCGGGCTGAAACTCGGAAAGCACCTTAGAGCATTACGACGACGTGCCCCTCGCGATGCTCGGCCATCTCGAGGACGCCGTCGCGCAGGTCCGTCGCAACATGCGCATCGATCGATCCGATTCGCGCGAGCGCGCGATTCGCCAACGCGAACCGGGGCTATGGCCTCGATCCGGCCACCTTTCGTGCTGGCCCGGGGTCGTGATCGTTCCTAGGGCTCGCGTCGGGGATCACCCTCTGGTCTGTTGAGTGTAGCTCGACCAATTTGAAGCATGGCTCGTCGCATCGTCGCCGCTGTGATCCTACCGCTTCTGCTCAACGTCATGGCGTTGGGCGCCGGTCTCGTGCCGATCGGTAGTTCCGCGTGTGACAGGGCGTCGGGAGTGGCTGGTCATATGGCGGATCCGTCTGGTATGTCCGGGATGGAAGGCATGGACATCGGCAGTGCTCCAAATGGCGGCGACACGGGCCAAATGCCACATAAAACGGGATGTAACCTCCCGTGGGCTCCCGGATGCACCTCGGCTGCTCCGTGCACTCCGACGGCAGCGATCAGCGTAGCTCGATTCCGTTTGTCGCTTCACGCGACGCGCATCCGTGCCGCCGGCCGGATCATGCAGGCGCCCGACTCGCCTGATCGAGCGCCGGAACTTCCCCCGCCTCGAGCCTGACATCGCTCTGACGCATCCGGCGCGCTGATCTCCGCCAGCGCGCCGCGGCGCGCCGTCAAACTGACCGCGCCGCTCGAGGCCCTTTCAACCGTCCAGGGGAAGATGTCTTCGCATATCACGTCGATCCGCGCAGATCTCGGATCGAAACAGCTTCGTTGCTTCGTGGCACTGGCATTCCTTGCCACTGCCGCGCTTCTGTCTCTTTTTCCCGCTCGAGTCGCCGCTCAGGACGCCGGAACCGGCGTCGTCCGGGTGACCATTCAGGAAGCGATGGGTATGGTGAATGGTCTTTTGGTTCGCTCCGCCGGTCGGACCGCTCGCACGGATTCGGCAGGAACCGCGCGGCTCAGGCTTCCCCCTGGTCGCCAGGTCATCGCGGTCACCGGCATCGGATATAAGCCGACTCAAGCCACTGTCATCGTCGTTGCCGATAGCACGATCTCCGTCACGATCCCAATCGAGATGGGCGAGATGGTGATGGAGAAGGTAAAGGTCACCGCCACCCGCATCGAACGGCTCGCCGGTGAAACGCCAACACGCGTCGAGGTCCTCGACCAGATGGAGGTCGATGAGAACACGCTCATGGCGCCTGGTGGCATCACGATGCTTCTCAATGAGACGCCCGGCCTTCGCGTGTTCGCCGCCTCACCGACGCTCGGCACCGGCAGCGTACGCATCCTCGGCCTGCCGGGGCAATACACCGTCATGTTGGCCGACGGATTGCCGCTCTACGGCGGGACGACAAGTGCACTCGGCCCACTCGATGTTTCTCCGGTCGATCTTCAACGCGTGGAGATCATCAAGGGCGCCGCGTCATCGCTCTACGGAGGTCAGGCGCTTGGCGGCGTGATCAATCTCGTTTCCAAGCCGCCGACGGGGGAGAACGAGCTGCTGCTGAACCGGCGGACGCTCGGTGTGACCGACGCCGCCACGTGGCTGAGTCGCCGCTTCAACGAGAGCACCGGCGCATCGTTGCTGGTTTCGGGTACCACGCAGAGCGCTGCCGACGTCGACCACGACGGTTGGGCGGATCAGGCGAAGGCCGAGAGGTGGAACGTGCGTCCGCGTCTGACCATAGCTGACGCCAGCGGCCGTTCGCTGTTCGTCACCGCGGGTTATGGATATGATGATCGGAACGGTGGCTCGATGAACGGACCGCTGAATCCGGGTGGGACGCCGTTCCGAGAGGGATTGCTCAGCCAACGCGCGGACATCGGTGCACGCGCGATCGTCCCCCTTCGCGACTCGGGAAGCGTGGCTCTCCGGTTCGCCGTGTCGGGGAATCGCCGGGGGCGGGAGTTCGGCCCGGGCCCGATCGAGCATGACGGCACGACGACGGGTTTTCTGGAGGCCACTCGGTCGGTCGTCGCGTCGCGCATGGCCATGGTGTTCGGCTCGTCGCTTCAGCTCGACCGATATGAGAATTCGTTGAATGACCGATACGATCACTCGTGGTGGACGCCGAGTCTCTTCGCGACCGCCGAACGGCCTGTGGGACCACTGACGCTGTCGGTCAGCACCCGAGGTGACGCCCATCCCGAGGCGGGGATGCAATTCACCGAACGCGTGGCTGCGTTAGCCCGACCCGCGGGCGCTTGGTCTGTTCGCCTGAGCGCAGGAACCGGCTTTGCCGCACCGACCGCCGTGACGGAGGAAACCGAGGCGATCGGTCTCCGGGCGATCCGGCCGGGGCCGGAGCTTCGAGGGGAGCACAGCTTCGGCACCATGGTCGATGTCAACGGACAATTGGCTGGCGCAGAGGTGCTTCTTACCGCGTACGGCTCCGCGATCACCGATGCCATTCGCCTCGCGGATGCCGGAGACGGAAGCGGTGAAGCGACTCTGAAGAATGCCGGTGGCAGCACTCGCGTTGCGGGGGTCGAAGGCGCGGCGGTCTGGCGCTTCGAGGGCGGCAAGTTCCTCGGCACGTATGGCTACACGAAGGGGACTCGCCCTGACGTAACATCGGGTGGCCGCGAGGCGATTCCCATGCTGCCCGGTCATCACGTGGGCGGCGATCTCATGTTCGAACGCCCCGGTGTGTATCGCGGAGGGATCGAGGGCATTTGGTATGGCACTCAATCCCTCGACGACAATCCATTCAGAACCCAGTCGAAGCCCTACCTCTACATGATGGCGATCGCCGTACGGCAGATCGGGCGCCTGGAAGCAGTGGCCAACTTTGAGAACTTACTGAACGTGAGGCAGACCAAGACAGATCCGTTGGTTCGTCCGACGTCCGGCATGGGTGGACGACGGACGACGGACCTGTGGGCGCCGGTTGAGGGCTTCATGGCGAACGTCGCACTTCGATATCGCTGGTGAGGTGCGTCCGGTGCCGCCAAACGGCCACCCTTTCGGGTGGCCGTCGCGTTATGCGTCGATGAGTCCGACCAAAAAGTCAGCCGTCATGACCCTGGGCGGGTCTCGAACGCCGCGCTGCTGAGTCCGAGGGCCGCCAAGGCCCTTCGGTGACACGCTACGGCTTCGTGAGCTAGAAAGGCTCCGGCTCGATCACTTCGCGATCGATTTCGTCGGCATCGGGACCCTGTTCCGGGAGCTACCTATTACAGTGTCGCGGGGACGGACGTTCTGCGGCTGCGCGACATCATGTGCGGACGAGTCGAAGCCGAGGCGGACCGCCGGCGCTGCTCTGCTGCAGGTCGGTGAAGTAAGCGACGGAATCGGGCCGTGGCGGTCGGCGTGACGCTATCGATGCCGAACCGACCATCGAGGCGCTTCCGGGGCGTACACCAGCAGCGGAACGGCTCGCACCGCTATGCCGAAATACGAATCGGCTGTGCTGCATTGTTGACAAGCGGAACGTGACGCGTAGTCTACTACTAGGCAGATAGTAGGTAAATAGACGGACGGTACACCCGAAGCGCGACCGCTGAAAACAAACCCTGCGCCCAATCGTGCATGCTTAGACGGGATTTTGACTACGCTCTGCGGGGTCTTCGGCGGCAGCCGACGTTCACCGTCACCTGCGTTGCGACACTCGCGTTCGGGATAGGCGTGAGCGCGGCGATTTTCAGCATTTTGAACGCGGTGTTGCTCCGTCCGCTTCCGTATGGCGATTCCGATCGCCTAGTTGTGATCACGGCCGATCAGAAGGCGCGCAGCACCGGAGACGTGACCATCCCCTCCGATGACGTTGCCGACGTGCGTGACGCCGCAACGCTCCTTGATGGCGCGGCGGCCGTCATGACGCTACCAGGCGTCACCGTTGATCGTGAAGGTCTACCGCCCGAGCGGATTGCCTTCGCCGAGGTGACAACCAACCTGTTCGACGTCCTCAAGGTTCCGATGGCGCACGGCCGGAGCTTCGTGCCAGCCGACGAGACGTCGCCGCCAGCGCCCGCAATGCGGCTCGGTGGGTCGTTTGATCTCGCGCAGGCCGCGCCATCGCGCGCGGCGATTATCAGTTACGAGTTCTGGCAACGCGCGTTCGGGGGAGACCCGACGGTTATCGGCCACAACATTCGCGTGTTCGCTGTTGTCGCGCGAATCGTCGGCGTGGCGGCGCCGCGCACCGAGTTGCTCTTTCCAGTTCGATTCGGCATTGAGCGTTCTCCCGACGTCTGGTTGGCTACGCCCGACCTTCGGCGGCATGCGGGCGATTCGCGGGCCTGGCGAGTTATCGCCCGGCTAAGAACCGGCACGACGATTGGCGCGGCGCGGGGCCAAATCGAAGCAATCGGCGCCGAGTTGCGCCGGCGCATTGCAGCCCGCAGCGCGTCCAACACGCACCTGAGGCTCGAGCCGATGAGACCGTATCTCGTCGCCGATTCTCGGCGCGCGATCCTCGCCCTCGGCGGCGCAGCCGCGCTCGTGCTGCTCATCGTCTGCGCTAACGTCGCCAATTTGCAGCTGCTTCGTACTGCGCAACGCGAGCGGGAGCTTGCCGTTCGCATCGCGCTCGGCGCATCGCCACGACGCGTCGTGCAACCGCTGTTCGTTGAGAGCCTGCTACTGGCCGGCGGGGGCGCGCTCGGCGGTATCATTCTCGCCAAGTTAAGTCTCAGCTTACTCGTGAACCTCGTCCCATGGAATCTGCCGCGGCTCGTGAATGCCAGAATAGACGGCGCAGCGGTGCTCTTCACGGTTCTGGCCGGAATTGGTGCAGGCCTCGTCTTCGGGCTCTGGCCCGCGATCCGAATGTCGCGGCGCAACCTACTCGGTATCCTTCACACTAGCCGGCAACCGTCGCTGTACCTCCCCGCGCGGGTGCAGGACATGGTCGTGATTGCGGAGGTTGGACTGTCCTTCGTGCTGCTCATCGGATGTGGGCTGCTGTTTCGGAGCTTCGCCGCCGTGAGTCGTGTAGACTTGGGGTACGCTCCGAACGGCCTGGTCGCCTTTGGCTCGACGGATTTTCGAATGCGATCGTTCGAGGAAGCGATCGCGCTGCCACTTCGCTTGCGGGAACGACTCGCTGCGATTCCCGGTGTCACGGCGGTCACCGCGAGCCTGACAGTTCCGCTCAGTGGCCAGCAACCATCGATGCTGTGGGGGCCGCCGGCCGCAGTCGAGGACCCTACGCGCTTGCATCGTGGACGGTACGACGTGGTGCTGCCAGGATACTTCGCGGCAATGCACACCCGTGTCATTGCCGGTCGAACCTTCACTACTGAGGACCTCTCCCCGGGCTCACGCGTCGTCGTGCTCGATGCCGTCGCAGCGAAAATTGCCTTTGGGAACGAGTCGCCTATTGGCAAGACGATCGTCGCTCACTGGCAAACAGAGCAGAACACGGTCTTCAGCGTTATCGGAGTCGTCGCGCATCAGCGCCACACAACGGTCGTTGGCGCCGAGAACGAGTCGCTGTATCTGCCTTACATAGGACTGAGTCAGCTGAACCGCTGGCTCGTACGTACTTCCGGCGATCCGACGAAACTCGTTTCGGCCGTCCACCTTGCCATGAGCTCGAGCAGCCCACCGGTGATGATGGCCGACGTCAGAACGATGAACGACTTGGTTGCGACGAATAGCTCGGCGACGCGGTTCGCGCTCGCCATTCTGGCGACGTTCGCCATCGCCGCCAGCGTCGTGACCGCGATCGGCTTATACGGCGTACTGTCCACGCTTGTCCGTCAACGCACCGTCGAGATCGCGGTCAGGATGGCGATTGGCGCGGACGCTCGCAGCATCTTCGGTCTAATCATCGGTCACGGGCTCAAACTCGCCGCAATCGGCCTTGGCGTCGGCACGGGCCTCGCCATGGGAGGAACACGTGCCTTGATGAGCCTCCTCGTGGGCGTTCCACCGAGCGACCCGATATCCTTTGCGGCCGCGGCGATCGCGTTCCTTGGTGTCGTTACGGTCGCCTGCTGGCTTCCAGCTCGACGCGCTACCCTTCTCAATCCGAACGTCGCGCTTCGAGATTCCTGACGTTGCGCTTTGACGTCGCTCCGCGAATGTGCCCGATCGGCGCGGCGCCGGCGTCGGTGATGGCCGCGCGCCTCGTGCGCAATGGGCTGCAGACGATCGTGCAGCCGGTGGTCAGGGCGCACTGCAGGAACGGCGACCGCGTGACGCCGCATCTCGTGATCGAGAAGGGCACCGCGCGATGCGCGGAGTGCGAGGATGTAACCCCGCGTGATGGGTTGGTGATCGTCGAGCGTTGAGACGCAATGACCCGGGCGGGTCTCGAACCCGCGACCTACGGATTAAAAGTCCGTTGCTCTACCAACTGAGCTACCGGGTCGGTTCCAGATCAAACTTCGCTACCTGGAACCCGTGAGACAACTTCCCCGGCAAAGATCAGTCGAGTTCAGGCAACGACGAGACACGCGTCGCGCGCTCGACGATCACAGCGCCGCTGTCGTCACCACTGTCTGAGGCCGGAACACCGGGCAACGGCCCTGTTGTGCGCCGTCGAGTCTTATGGGCGGTGTCGAGCGGCGCGAGCATGGCGCGGGAATCGCAGCGTGCGACGCTCTGGCAACTCTGCCTCATCTCTGCTCAAACCGCTTTCCCCGCGACCGGAGCTTATGACAACCATTGAAGCCACTCGCGCCCAGAGGGCTGCCGAGAAGCCGCTGACCGACGACGAGGTGAAGGCGATCAATGCATGGTGGCGCGCCTGCAACTACCTCTCGGTCGGCATGATCTACCTCCGGGACAATCCGCTGCTCAGACAGCCGTTGAAGGCCGAGCACGTCAAACGGCGGCTACTGGGACACTGGGGCGCGAGTCCGGCGCTCTCCTTCGTCTGGGCGCATCTGAACCGGATGATCGTCGAACGCGACCTCGACGTGATCTTCGTCGCCGGGCCGGGCCACGGAGCGCCTGGAGTTCTGGGGCCCGCCTATCTCGAAGGCACCTATTCGGAGGTATATCCGAAGATCACACAGGACGCCGAAGGACTGCGACAGTTCCTCAAACAATTCTCATTCCCGGGCCACATCGGCTCACACGTCACGCCGGAAACGCCCGGCTCGATTCACGAAGGGGGCGAGCTCGGCTACAGCCTGTCCCACTCCTACGGCATGGCGTTCGACAATCCCGATCTCATCGTGGCCTGTGTGGTCGGAGACGGCGAGGCCGAGACCGGGCCGCTGGCAACGGCATGGCACTCCAACAAGTTCCTCAATCCCATCCGTGATGGCGCGGTTCTGCCGATCCTGAACCTCAACGGGTACAAGATCGCGAACCCGACGATCCTCGCGCGAATCAGCCAGGAAGAGCTGCAAGCGCTCTTCATCGGCTACGGCTACCAGCCGTACTTCGTAGAGGGAAGCGATCCCGACGCCATGCACCAGAAGATGGCCGCCACCCTGGAGACGGTCATCGAAAAGATTCGGTCGATCCAGCAGACGGCGCGGAGCTCGAAGAACGCGACTCGTCCGCGCTGGCCGATGATCGTGCTTCGCACACCAAAGGGCTGGACAGGACCGAAAGAGATCGACGGGCACAAAGCAGAGGGCTCCTGGCGGTCACACCAAGTGCCCTTCTCGGACGTGCAGGAGAATCCCGCGCATCTCAAGCTGCTCGAAGAATGGTTGCTCAGCTACAAGCCAAAAGAGCTGTTCGACGAAGAGGGGCATTTTCGCTCCGACCTCAGAGCGCTTGCGCCGAAAGGGACTCGGCGCATGAGCGCCAACCCGCACGCCAACGGAGGGCTGCTGCGCAAGGAGCTCGACCTGCCTGACTTCCGCGACTACGCGGTGGAGGTGCCGCACGCGGGCAAGGTGTTGCACGAGAACACGAAGCCGCTCGGTGAGTTCCTGCGCGACGTCATGCGCAAGAACATGACCAACTTCCGCGTCTTCGGCCCGGACGAGACAGCCTCCAACAGACTTCAGGCCCTCTATCAGGCGAGCAAGAAAACATGGATGGCGGACTTCCTGCCCGAGGACGAGGACGGAGGCGAGCTGGCCCGGGATGGTCGCGTGATGGAGATGCTCTCCGAGCACACTCTGCTCGGATGGCTGGAGGGGTATCTGCTGACGGGCAGGCACGGCCTCTTTCACACCTACGAGGCGTTCGCGCATGTGATCGACTCGATGTTCAATCAGCACGCGAAGTGGCTCGATATCTCGAAGGACCACGTGAAGTGGCGTGCGCCGGTTTCTTCCGAGAACATCCTGTTGTCGTCCACCGTCTGGCGGCAGGATCACAACGGATTCTCACATCAGGATCCGGGCTTCATCGATCTGGTCACCAACAAGAGCTCGGAAGTGACACGAGTCTATCTGCCTCCGGACGCCAACACGCTGTTGTCCGTGGCCGATCATTGCCTGCGTTCGACCGACTACGTCAACGTCATCGTCTCCGACAAACAGAAGCACCTGCAGTTCATGACGATCGACGAAGCGATCGAGCACTGCGAGAAGGGCCTCGGCATCTGGCAGCACGCGGGCAACGACCAGGGGTCGGAGCCGGACGTGGTGATGGCTTCATGCGGCGACGTGGCGACCATGGAGGCTCTCGCCGCAACCGCCATTCTGCGCGAGCGCCTACCAGACTTGAAGGTCCGCTTCGTCAACGTGGTCGACCTTTTCAAAATGCAGCCGGCAGAGGAGCACCCTCACGGGTCGACGTACGAAGAGTTCGATAGCGTGTTCACGCGCAACAAGCCGATCATCTTCAATTTCCACGGGTACCCGTGGCTGATCCACAAGCTGTCGTACCGGTTCAAGAACCACGAGAATCTGCACGTCCGCGGCTACAAGGAAAAGGGAAACATCAACACGCCGCTCGAGCTCGCGATACTCAACGAAACGTCGCGTTTTCACTTGGTCATCGACGTGATCGACCGCGTTAC
>Ga0310811_10003105_pt1 | contig 20874 bp, 13 predicted proteins | sample YCmetagenome_FD_207642 | JGI IMG/M metagenome (GOLD analysis project Ga0310811, IMG submission 207642) | Soil microbial communities from experimental microcosm in Duke University, North Carolina, United States - YC | ecosystem: Engineered > Artificial ecosystem > Soil microcosm > Unclassified ...
AGCACAGTGACGCTCCCTTACGGTCGCGGCTCGGTTACACCGAGTGCCTCACAGAGCATTTCCGATTTATTCAACAAAGCCCCAAATTAATTTTGGGTTGACCTCATAAAACAACAACGCAATCAGGTCGTTTACGGCCGAAAGCTTTATAGCCCCGGCTGAGGATTGCGAAGCGAAGCGTAGCAATCCGAAGGCCGGGGTAGTAGCAATCCGAAGGCCGGGGTAATGCCAACCACCCCACGCTTTTAAGCACCGTAGGTGCGTGAGAAGAAATATTACAAAGCACTTTCCTGCAGTTCACGGATGAGGTCGCGCAAATGTGCTGCCTTCTCAAACTCTCTGTTTTTCGCATGTTCATACATCTGTTTCTCAAGAGCGGTGAGTTTTGTATCCAATTCTTCTGGTGAAAGATGAAGATACGCTTCCTTTTCTTTTTCTACCTTTGCTTTAGGAAACAATCGACCCCGCACACTTTGCGAGGAATAGGCGCCCTCCATCACTTCACTCACTGCTTTCTGAATGCTTTGCGGTGTGATGCCATGCGCCGCATTATACGCCTCTTGTCTTGCGCGTCTGCGTTTTGTTTCTGTGAGCGCACGCTCCATGGAGCCTGTGATGCGGTCTGCATAAAGTATTGCCTTACCATGAATATGCCGAGCTACTCGTCCAATGGTTTGAATCAGCGCTGTTTCAGAACGTAAAAAACCCTCTTTATCTGCATCTAAGATGCCCACTAAAGAAACTTCAGGCAGATCCAGCCCTTCACGCAGCAAATTAATACCAACCAACACATCGAATGTTCCTAAACGTAAATCACGAATAATTTCCACACGCTCTACTGTGCCCACATCAGAGTGCAAATAACGTACGCGTACATGATGCTCTTCTAAGTATTCTGTTAGGTCTTCAGCCATTCGTTTTGTCAGTGTGGTGACTAACACGCGCTCTTTTTGTGCAGTGCGCTTGTTAATTTCAGAGAGCAAATCATCCACTTGATTGGTAGCGGGGCGCACTTCCACTTCCGGGTCAAGCAAACCTGTTGGTCGTGCAAACTGCTCTGCAACAACTTCTGCTTTTTCCATTTCATACTTGCTGGGTGTGGCAGAAACATAAATTGTTTGTGGTGCGCGCTCTTGAAACTCTTCAAATCGTAACGGGCGATTATCTAAGGCAGAGGGCAAACGGAAACCATACTCTACTAAAGTTTCTTTGCGTGAGCGATCACCGCGATACATACCGTGCAATTGCGGCAAGGTGACATGCGACTCGTCTATCATGAGCAATGCATTGTTAGGAAGATAATCAAATAAAGTCGGTGGCGGCTCACCAGGGGCGCGGCCAGATAAATATCGCGAATAATTTTCAACACCCTGACAAAAACCCAATTCTTGCATCAACTCTAAGTCATAAATGGTGCGCTGCTCTAAACGCTGCGCTTCAACCAGTTTATTCAATTTATACAGTTCTTCTAAGCGTGCACGGAGATCGACTTTAATGTAGTCAATTGCTTTAATCACTGTTTCTCGTTCAGTCGCATAATGTGTTTTAGGATAAATCGTTAATCTCGGTACGCGACGAATAATTTCGCCCGTTAAGGGATCAAAGTAAGAAAGGTGCTCGATTTCATCACCAAGCAGCTCTATGCGCACCGCTTCGCTATCTGAATCAGCGGGATAAACATCAATCACATCGCCTCGTACACGGTAAGTGGCGCGATGCAATTCCATATCATTACGCTTATATTGTAATTCAGCGAGTCTGCGCAGTATAAAGCGCTGGTCAACTTTGTCTCCTCGATTTAAATGTAACACCATTTTTAAATACATCTTAGGATCACCTAAGCCGTAAATCGCGGAGACTGTGGCAACAATAATAACATCAGGCCTATCTAGCAACGCTTTGGTTGCAGATAAACGCATTTGTTCAATATGCTCGTTAATCGCGGAATCTTTAGCAATATAGGTGTCTGAAGAAGGGACATAAGCCTCGGGTTGGTAATAATCATAGTAAGAGACAAAGTATTCAACGGCATTGCGCGGAAAAAACACTTTCATCTCACCGTACAGTTGGGCGGCCAGGGTTTTATTGGGCGCCAGGATCAAGGTGGGTCGCTGAACGCGTTGAATCACCTGCGCCATGGTGAAGGTCTTGCCAGAACCCGTGACGCCCAGGAGCACTTCGTGTGCAATACCCGCCTCAATGCCGCTAACCAGTTGATTAATAGCCTGTGGCTGATCCCCTGCCGGCTGAAAAGTGGATTGTAAGCTGAAAATGTTTGTCATGGGCTATACTATAGTAGTAAATTCTGGGCACATAGTATCAAAAGGATATTTTTATGACAACGAGTTCGGTAAAACATCAAATTGTGACATTGGCAAACCGTGTGGAGCGCATCAGACCATCTGCTACCCTGGCTATCTCCGCAAAAGCAGATAGTTTGCAAGCTGAAGGCAAGCCAATAATCAATTTGAGTGTGGGCGAACCTGATTTTGATACGCCGGCACATATCAAAAAAGCAGCAGCTGATGCAATGGCAGCTGGTCACACACGCTACACAGCAGTTGATGGCATACTGCCATTGAGACAAGCTATCGTGGATAAGTTTGCAAAAGAGAATTTACTGCAATATGCACTCAATCAAGTGATGGTTTCTTGCGGCGCTAAGCATAGTCTTTACAATTTATTTATGGCTCTCTTAAACCCAGGTGATGAGGTGCTTATTGTTGCGCCTTACTGGGTGTCTTATCCAGACATGGTCAAGTTAGCAGATGGTGTGCCTATTATTATTGAAACCCATTTTGCGGATCATTTTAAGTTATCCCCCGCTCAATTAGAAGCCGCTATTACGCCTAATACACGCATGATTATACTCAACAGTCCTTCTAACCCAACAGGATTGAGTTATACAAAAGCAGAATTAGCTGCATTGGGTGAGGTGTTGTTGCGGCATCCTCAGGTGTTTATCGCGAGTGATGATATTTATGAACATAATTTATGGAATGGTACTTTCTGCAATATTTTAAACGCCTGCCCTGCGCTTTATGATCGTTGCATGGTGGTGAATGGTGTTTCAAAAACATATGCGATGACGGGTTGGCGCATTGGTTATGTTGCTGGACCTGCTAATGTTGTTGCAGCGATGAAAAAAGCGCAATCACAAAGCACTTCTAATCCTACGAGTATCGCGCAATATGCTGCGCTTGCAGCGTTAACAGGCAATCAGGATTGTATCCAGGTAATGAAAAAAGCTTACAAAGAGCGGCACGATTTTCTTTTGGGCGAGTTACAAACAATACCTGGTTTCGATTGTATACCTTCGGATGGTACTTTTTATACTTTTCCCTCTATTAAGGCATTGTTACAAAAAGATCCCGCGATTCACGATGACTTAACGTTTTCAGATTTCCTATTATCAGAAGCTGAGGTTGCCGTTGTGCCTGGGTCCGCTTTTGGGGCGCCTGGCCATATCCGCCTTTGTTTTACCACCAGCATGGATAAATTAGAGACAGCGGTAAAACGCATACGGCAGGCTGTCAAACGCTTAGCTTAAAGTTCTTGACGGGGGAGTAAACGGGTATTATATTCCCCCCACATTCCCCGGTAGCTCAGTCGGTAGAGCAAGTGGCTGTTAACCACTGGGTCGGCGGTTCGAGTCCGTCCCGGGGAGTTGTTTCATGCCAAACTCAGCTACCGAATTTGCTTAGATTGTCTAGGTGGGGTATGGTAGAAGAATGCCCGGACTACGAGATGCGCTCAATCAAGAAAATCCCCTTCAAATTGTAGGCACTATTAATGCCTATACTGCCTTGCTTGCAAAACAAACTGGTTACAAAGCCATTTACCTGTCTGGTGCAGGCGTCGCTAATGCCTCTTATGGTGTGCCAGATTTAGGCATAACTAACCTTAATGATGTAGAAGAAGACACTAAACGCATTACTGCTGCCTGTGATTTACCTTTACTCGTTGATATTGATACGGGTTGGGGCTCTGTATTGAATATTGCACGTGCGGTACGTACATTGGCTCATGCAGGCGCTGCTGGTGTGCATATTGAAGATCAAGTGCAGGCGAAGCGTTGTGGTCACCTTCCGCACAAACAAGTGGTCAGCACAGCAGAGATGTGTGATCGCCTAAAAGCGGCGCTTGATGCCAAAATCAATGCGGATTTTGTTGTGATGGCACGCACAGACGCCTTAGCAATAGAGGGCTTAGAGGCGACAATTGCGCGTATACAACGTTATACGGAGGTGGGTGCAGACATGATATTCTTCGAAGGAGCAACAACCTTAGCGGAATATCGTGCCATCACGAGCGCATGCCCTGTGCCGGTGCTTGCGAATATTACGGAATTTGGAAAAACACCGCTTTTTTCTAAAACTGAGTTACAAACAGCAGGTGTACAATTGATTTTATACCCCCTCAGTGCTTTTAGGGCAATGAGTGCGGCTGCCTTAAGTGTTTATCAAGCCATTCGCAAGGAAGGAACACAACAATCTGTTGTTCCTCTGATGCAAACGCGTCAAGCGCTCTATGAAATATTGCATTATGATGCGTTCGAGCAGAAATTGGAAATCGAATAAGGATGTGGTATGCCAAAATCAGGTGGTTTAGAAGGCATTGTTGTCAGTGACACAGCGATTTCAACCGTTGGTAAGGAAGGCGTAGGGCTCACTTACCGTGGTTACGATATTCACGAACTGGCTGAGAAATCTTCTTTTGAAGAAGTTGCTTATCTTCTTATTTATGGTGCCCTACCAACAGAGAAGCAACTACAAGCTTATCGCAGTAAACTGATAAAATTACGTCGTGTGCCTGGTGAAATTAAATTATTGCTAGAAACAATGCCTGGCTCTTCACATCCTATGGAAGTGTTACGCACCGCTGTTTCTATGCTAGGTACGCTGGAGCCGGAATCTGCAGCATATCCTGATCATGAGATTGCAGATCGACTCATTGCCTGCACACCAGGCATACTGTTGTATTGGTATCAATACCATCGTCGCACCATGCGTATTGAACCGGCAGATTGCGAGTCTACAACGGTTGCTGGTCAATTTCTTGAATTATTGCATGGTGAGATGCCGGATGAAGAAATACGTCGTGCTTTAGATGTTTCGCTTATTCTTTATGCTGAACATGAATTCAATGCCTCTACTTTTGCGGCACGTGTCACAACATCAACGCAATCAGATTTTTGTTCTGCCATTGTATCTGCGATTGCGACATTGCGTGGTGCTTTACACGGCGGTGCAAACGAAGAAGCGATGCGTTTGATCAGCTCATTTAAAACACCAGCGCTCGCAGAACGTGGCATTGCAGAGATGATTAAGCAAAAAGAAAAAATTATGGGTTTTGGTCATCGTGTTTATAAATTATCAGATCCTCGTTCGGATATTATTAAAGCTTGGGCTAAAAGATTAGCGAAAGATGCGAATTTTGCGTTACTCTATGCGATAGCGGAGCGTATAGAGCGTATGATGTGGGATGAGAAGAAACTTTTTCCAAATTTGGATTTTTATAGCGGTGCTGTTTATCATTTCTGTGGCATCCCTACTCTCTTGTTTACGCCGATTTTTGTGATGGCACGACTAAGTGGTTGGAGTGCGCATATCTTTGAACAGCGCGCGCATAATCGTTTGATTCGTCCAGAAGCCAATTATATTGGACCGGCGCAACGTCCTTTTCCGCCGATGCAAGATCGCGTTTAGAGAGATGAAAGATGGATGCTTTGTTTCACACAATTACGGATTATGTTTTTTCATATGATTCCCCTACTGCGAGTGCAATGGAAACAGCGCGCTTATCTTTAATGGACGGCATCGGTTGTGCGATCTTGGCGTTACAATACCCTGCTTGTACTGCGCTGTTAGGTCCTGTGGTGCCTGGTACCATGCTGCCTGTTGGTGCACGTGTATTAGGGACTTCCTTTGTGCTAGATCCTATTCTAGCGGCTTTTAATATAGGTACCTTAGTTCGTTGGTTAGACTTCAATGATACTTGGTTGGCAGCGGAATGGGGACACCCTTCTGATAATCTAGGCGCTATTTTGGCAGTGATGGATTATTTGAATCGCGCGGGCCAGCGAACCTTTCAGGTAAAAGACATATTGTTGGCAATGATAAAAGCTTATGAAATTCAGGGTATATTGGCACTTGAGAATAGCTTTAATCGATTGGGTTTTGATCATGTGATTTTAGTGAAAATAGCGTCTACGGCTGTTGCGATGCAGTTGTTGGGTGGATCACGTGATCACATTGCAGCCGCGTTATCACAGGCTTTTTTAGATGGGCCTGCACTTCGCACTTACCGACATACGCCTAATACCGGTTCAAGAAAATCTTGGGCGGCTGGCGATGCGACAAGTCGTGCGGTGAGATTGGCATGGCTCACATTACAAGGACAGCAAGGTTATGCCAGCGCGTTGACGGCCAAGCGCTGGGGTTTTAATGAAGTCATCATGAAAGGTGATTCTTTAAAGATAACACGACCTTTAGGGTGTTATGTGATGGAGCATATTTTATTTAAAGTGGCCTACCCTGCCGAATTTCATGCACAAACAGCGGTAGAATGTGCGGTCACATTGCACGGTTTGTATCAAAATAAATTGGATGCTATTGAAAAAATTATCCTAAGCACGCATGAATCCGCGATGCGTATTATTGATAAAACAGGGCCATTGTATAATGCGGCGGATCGTGATCATTGTTTGCAATATATGGTAGCTGTTGCTTTGCTGCAGGGAGATTTAAAAGCTGTTGATTATGAAAATCATTATACAACAGATGCACGTGTTGATGCATTGCGTGCGAAGATGGTGGTGATAGAAGAGAGTACTTTTAGTAAAGACTACTTAGATCCTGATAAGCGTTCTATTGCAAATAGCATGCAGATTTTTTTCACAGACGGGACGGCGTCTGAAAAAATAGTGGTAGAATACCCTATTGGGCATAAGCGTCGCCGTGTGGAGGCGACACCGCTTTTGTATCAGAAATATCAAAATAATCTCGCTACGCTTTTTCCGGCAGATAAGGTGAATCAGCTGCTTGCGTTATTTCAAGATCATGCGCGCTTAGATCAGTTGCCTGTGGATGGGTTGATGGATGCTTTTAGTGTAACCGAGCCGCGACCGCGGCTCGGTCCTGTCTGGCATGTCAGACAGGGCGGATGAGGGGAAATTTAAGAGTTAACAATTTATTAAGTCATCAAGTGTAATGTTATGTATTATCATTTCTTCAGAATACATTGTCTTTTTAATAGGAATATTGGTAATCATCACTATAGTAATATTTATATCTGGCGGTAAAATAGCATATTTTGAAAAATACCGCCAGATATAATTATTTATATTTGGCGGTAAAATGAAAATGGATATATCATGTTGAAAAATAAAGATTATTTTTTAATGTTTTTGGGTGGCGTTTTCTATGTTCGATGCAGCATCACCCAGCGCAGCGCTGTATTTATCCTTCAATTCTGCTAAGGTGGGTGATACTTTGCTGCTGAGATAAGAGACATAAGGGGCAAATAGTGGTACATAATGCGATGCCTGCCACTCTGCGCGCGCAGAAACAGGTGTGAGTTGCACGATAAAAATCAGGAAGACATTGAGTAAAAAGCCACGTGCGACCCCAAAAACCATGCCTAATAAACGATTCGCAAAACCCAATACACCCGCCCTAAAGACCATATTAATAAGGTATTTTATCACGGCACCTGCAATGGAGGTCAGGATAAAGAGTAGGACGAATGTAATCGCAACCGCAACATAAGAAACAACCTGCGTTGCATCCACGCCCGTTGATGCAGGAGCACTCACAGGTGAGGCATGTGTGAAAAAGGCAGCAACGGGTTCTGCAAACAACCCTGCAACCACAAAGGCGGCAATTAATGTGAGTAATGAAATGACTTCGCTAATGAGGCCGCGCGCGAATCCACTGATAATAGAAAAAAGGAAGATGAATAAAATAACCATATCCACAATGTTTGTACTTATCATCGCAGGGGCATCCTTGTATGAACGCGAGGTCTATCTCCTCATTATATCTCCTTTTGTGGGGATGTGGAACTCCTCTCACACACTCGGTTTCGCGACTCAGAGCCGGGGGGGGCTCGAAATACCCATATAAATTTGTTCGTTTTAAGGTTTACTTAATGTTTGATGTGTATAATAAATCCAATACATATAAAACACAAAAATTGAGGTGCTATATGAGTAACTCTCAAAGAAAACGTGTAAGGAAGCATCATTCTCCCAATGGTAATCCAAGGGCTCATGGTAAACCACCAAGAAAACATGCGTCAGTAGAAACAGCACCAGTAGCACCACAAGTAGCACTGGGAATATCCAATCGCGATCGTAGTTTCTGTGGTCTAGGCCTTTACCTGATAGCAGGCGTTTGTTTTTTTGCCTGTTTATCTTCCGGTGGCGTAACGGCATTTAGCGTCCTCTTTGCATTAGCTGGTGTAGCACTCTTTGTAGCTGGCAGTGTTCTATTAATAATATCGGCCAAAGACGCATACAATAAGAGATACAACAAGAGAAATGCTGTCGATGCTTCTGGGCTCAATGAGCACTCGAAAGCTAAAATGGTAGAGATGCGGAAAGCGGTAGATATAACATTAAAAGGAATGGGGTCAGCTCCTCATTCTCCAACACTATTTGCTGGGACAAAGGCGGAAAGTTCAAAGAATCCAGTGAAGTCTGCAGTGAAGCCTCCAGCTCGACCAGAATGGGCTACTAACGTTGTTAAGAAGTTATAAAAATCGCTCACGCACCTAACGGTGCTTGAATGTGTAGTGGGTGCATTTAACCCCAGGCTGCGCGCTATCGCGCTTACCTGGGGCTGTAAAGCTTTAGCTCGTAAACGACCTGATTGCGTTGTTGTTTTATTAAGTATTGTAATGATCACCTCTGAAGCTAAACCCCGCATGCCTTCTCCTTCCGGGGGCTTTGTTGAATAAATCGGAGATGGCGTTACCGAGCCGCGACCGTGAGGGAGCGTCGCATGAATCTGATAAACGCTGGTGTAAAACAATGCAACATTTCTACCGTTAAATGGCACCTAATATCATAAAGTAAGAAATTTCAGCTAAAAGCTATAGCACAGTGACGCTCCCTCACGGTCGCGGCTCGGTTACACCGAGTGCCTCCTCCTAGGCCATCTCCGATTTATTCAACAAAGCCCCTTCCGGGAGAAGGTGGCCGACAGGCCGGATGAGGGGGTATAGTGGGATTCAATGTCATACGAATTTGGAGTAATGAAATTTTATTGCAGTGATGAACTAGATACTGTGTTGAATTGCAACCCCTCATCAAATTAATTTTGGGTTGACCTCATAAAACAACAACGCAATCAGGTCGTTTACGACCGAAAGCTTTATAGCCCCGGATGAGGATTGCGGAGCGGAGCGTAGCAATCCGAAGGCCGGGGTAATGGCAGCACACCTACGGTTAAGCGCCGTAGGTGCGTGAGGATTCGAGAGGATTCGAGAGGGTCTATCAGAGCTGGGGGCTGAAATATCCCATATAAATTTGTTCGTTTTAAGGTTTACTTAATATTTTATGTGTATAATAAATCTAACTATATAAAAAACACAAAAACGAGGTGGCGTATGCCTAAAAAAATGTTTGAAGGGAAAACGATGGGTGATTCATCTGAAGATCTTTCATCTGAAGATCTTTCATTTGAAGATGAAACTGCAGGTGCGCCATCTGGTGGTAAAAAAGCACAGCCCAAACTGAGATTAAATAAAACTGCCATCATTACGATGGGTGTAACGCTGGCAATGTCTGCCTATAGCAACCGTAAGAAAAGCACTCCTACAAAGGAAGTATCACTCCCTGCTCCTAGGCGTAATCCCGGTTCTTAAATGTCTGCTCGCGCAAATTGTCCTTTTAAATACCCCCTCATCCGCCCTGTCGGGCATCTTCTCCCTCCGGGGGCTTTGTTGAATAAATCGGAGATAGCGTTACCGAGCCGCGACCGTGAGGGAGCGTCACATGAATCTGATAAAAGATGGTGTATAACAGTGCAACATTTTAACCACTTAATATCATAAAGTAAGAAATTTCAGCTATAAAGTTATAGCACAGTGACGCTCCCTTACGGTCGCGGCTCGGTTACACCAAGTGCCTCACAGAGCATTTTCGATTTATTCAACAAAGCCCCCGGAGGGAGAAGGCATGCAAGACGAAGCCCCAGAGATAAATCGTTACGGACATTTTAGTTGGTGGAGCCCAAGCACTCAACGATCTTCTCAGGTGCATCGCTAAAAACGGCATCCACACCCCAGTGGTATAACTGCTTTGCCCTGGTAGGATCGTTCACGGTATAGCTCAACAAGAATTTTCCCATTGCTTTGATTTTCTTAGCCTTCTCTTGCGTCAGGATGCCTTGGTTGACATGTATTGTGGTGCAGTCTAAAGCATGGCAGCTCTCTTCCCAATGCGGCTCCCATTCGTGCAATAGTAAACCCAGCATCGAGGTGGGTGCATATTTGCGTAAAAAATACATCGATTTAACTGAAAAGCTTGAGAAAATAATAGATATATCTTCGCTCTCTAAAAAAGGCGTAGCTTCACTGATGACTTTTTTAACAAGCGATTCTTCTTGGCCAGGGTACGCCTTAAGCTCAATATTGGCAGATAATTTGTATTTGTACAAAAAATCCATTAATTCTATAAAAGAGGGAATCTTTTCTCCAGAAAATTGCGGTGAGAACCGTCGCCCTGCATCCAATGTACGTAAATAAGCGTAGGAATGATCAATCAGCAATCCCTTGCCATTGGTTGTTCTCTCTAACGTTTCATCGTGATGGATGAGTAATTTTTTATCTGATGACTGCATCACATCGCATTCTATCCATTTTATGCCCAGTAAAGCTGCTTTAATAAAGGCAGACATGGTATTTTCAGGTGCAGAGGCGCTTGCGCCACGGTGCGCAATCACGGGAGGGTAAAATTGTAATAGCTGTGACAATGGCTTATTCCTTTTGCTATAGATTATGCTACAATCGCCGGCATTCTATCCTATCACTATACTAACATGTTAAATGCAAATATATTCAATCCCCCCCTCCCCTCATCCAGGAGCTCATCTGGCCGGTCAATGCATTGGCATTATCCGGTTGGCGGGGGTATTAGTTTAGCACTCAGCGCGGCTATGCAGCATAGTACGCAACCGATGCTGATTGTGACAACAGATAATTTATCAGCATCCCGCTTACTAGAGGAGTTGCATTTTTTTAATGCGGGTACGGTTCTTCCCTTTCCCGATTGGGAAACCTTAGCGTACGATCATTTTTCTCCGCATCAAGATATTATTTCTGATCGGCTGTCTGCCTTGTTTCAATTATCATTGATGCAAAAAGGTGCTGTGATTAGCACAGTGGCTACGCTCATGCACCGCTTGCCACCGCAAGATTACCTAGATAAATATGTTTTTGTATTAAAAATAGGTGATCAATTAGATATCGCTCAATTGAGAGCGAAGTTGATTCACTCAGGATACCAACTCGTGGGGCAAGTGCGAGAACATGGTGAATTTGCTATTCGCGGTTCTATCATCGATCTTTTTCCCACGGGCAGCCGCACACCTTTTCGTATTGATTTATTCGATAATGAAGTAGATAGCATTAGGCTGTTTGCGGTAGATACGCAACGTTCTTTAGATAAAATTGAAAGTATTCATTTGCTACCAGCGAGAGAATTTCCCCTTACACAAGAAACCATTGAAAAAGTAAGGCAGCGTTGGCGCAGTCAATTTGTGGGTAATGTGACGCAATCCCCTTTATATCGCGATATCAGTGAAGGCATTTGCTTCCCGGGTATTGAATATTATTTACCTTTATTTTTCGATAACACAGCGACACTATTCGATTATTTACCTGAAAATACAACGATCGTCTTACTGGGTGATATACAAAAACAAGGTAATGAATTTTGGGATGATGTGAAAGCGCGATATGAACAAAGATGCAACGATGCCTTAAGGCCTATACTGCCTCCTGCTGAATTATTCATGTCTATTGAGTCATTTAACACGGCCGTTAATCAGCACGATGTATTAAAGGTCAATTTCTCTGCTTCAGAGAAGTGCTATCATTTTGAGATAGGCAATGCGCCTGCCTTACAGATTCATTATAAAACAGCAAAGCCTTTGGCTGATTTAGAAAAATTTTTGCATGATTTCGCTGGTCGTATTTTATTTTGTGTAGAATCGCTTGGTAGACGAGAAGTTATTTTAGATTTATTTAAAAGTATTGATCTGCATCCTGTCTATTTCGATTCATGGCAACATTTTTTAGAGGCAGAAGCACAGTATGGTATTGTTGTTTCTCCTCTGGAAGAAGGTTTTATATTGGGCTCACCATCGCTTGCGGTAATTACAGAAACACAGTTGTATGGTCAGCGCGTCATGCAACGTCGCTTGCGAAAAAAAGCTTATCAAGATCCTGATTTATTGGTGCGTGATTTAACAGAGCTAAAAATAGACGACCCTATTGTGCATATTGATCACGGCGTGGGGCGCTATCGCGGACTGCAAACACTCAATATTGGTGAACAAGTATCTGAGTTTTTAACATTAGAATACCAGGGCGGTGATAAGCTTTATGTGCCTGTGACGTCTCTGCATCTCGTCAGCCGCTACTCAGGCGCAGATAGCGAACATGCGCCTATGAATAAGCTGGGAACAGACCATTGGCACAAAGCAAAACGTAAAGCTGCTGAGAAGGTGCGTGATATCGCAGCGGAATTGCTAGAACTATATGCAAAACGTGCAGCAAGATCTGGTTATGTTTACACTTTCCCAACCGAAGAATATGCAGCACTGTCGGCTGCTTTTCCTTTCGAAGAAACGCCAGATCAACTGCAAGCCATCGAACATGTTTTTTCAGATATGATGTCTGAAAAACCCATGGACAGAGTGATCTGCGGCGATGTGGGTTTTGGTAAAACAGAAGTAGCGTTAAGAGCGGCTTTTGTGGCTATTCAAAATGGCAAACAGGTTGCCTTGCTGGTACCAACCACTTTACTTGCGCAACAACACTTTGATAATTTTAGAAATCGACTGGCTGACTGGCCCATACAAATTGAATTGTTATCTCGTTTTAGAACGCCAAAAGAAACAAAATCAGTCTTGAAAAAGATGTTGGACGGTCATGTTGATTTGGTGATTGGTACACATAAACTCATTCAGACTGATATTCAATTTAAGTCTTTGGGATTGGTGATTGTCGACGAAGAACATCGTTTTGGCGTGAAACAAAAAGAAAAATTAAAAGCATTACGCGAAATGGTGGATATTCTCACCCTGACAGCCACTCCTATTCCAAGAACGCTGAATATGTCCTTATCTGGCATCAGAGATCTTTCTATTATTGCCAGTCCACCTGCTAAGAGGTTATCCGTTAAGACATTTGTGCACGAATATGAAAATGTCATTGTAAAAGAAGCCATACAGCGCGAGGTGATGCGAGGTGGACAGGCTTATTTTTTACATAACGATATCAGTACAATTGATAAAAAAGCAGAGGAAATAAAGTCTTTAGTACCAGAAGCACGCGTTGCTGTTGCGCATGGTCAGCAGCATGAACGCGATTTAGAAAAAACGATGTCTGAGTTTTATCATCGCCATTTTAATGTGCTTGTTTGTTCGACAATTATAGAAAGTGGTATTGATATACCCACAGCAAATACCATTATTATCAATAGAGCAGATAAATTTGGTATAGCACAGCTGCATCAATTGCGAGGGCGCGTGGGTCGCTCACATCATCAAGCTTACGCTTATTTATTCACGCCACCTAGAAAACAAATGACAAAAGATGCAGAAAAACGCCTGGATGCCATTTCGGCGTTTCATGATCTGGGTGTAGGCTTTACACTGGCGACGCATGACTTAGAAATTCGCGGCGCAGGTGATTTGCTGGGTGAAGAGCAAAGTGGCGAAATACATGAGATTGGTTTTACACTGTATATGGATCTGCTCTCTCGTGCCGTTGATGCTTTTAAATCAGGAAAAGAGCCAGATTTAGAAAAACCTTTTTTGCAACATGGTGCAGAGGTCGACTTACATCTCTCTGCGCTTATTCCGGAATCGTATCTGGGTGATGTGCAATTAAGATTACAATTTTATAAACGTATTGCAAATACAAAATCGCAATCTGAGTTGGATGATATTCAGGTAGAGATGATTGACAGATTTGGTCTGTTGCCAGAACCCATACAACATTTATTCTCCATTGCACAGTTAAAACAAAAAGCGCAGCAGCTAGGTATTATTAAAATTGATGCAAATGCAGCAAGTGGCAAACTGGAATTCAGTGAGAAACCTCAGGTTCGTCCGGAAACCATTATTCGACTCATTCAACAATCCAATTCTCCCTACAAATTAGAAGGTCCTGTGCGTTTGCGATTCAGACTGCCCGTTCACCCGCCAAAAGAGCGTTTTGATTTAATAAACAATATCTTAGATGAATTGGGAGCTTGAGGATGTGATGAAATCCCGCGAGATATACCAAGATTTATTTCGTATGATCGATAAGGATGTCGTGGTACTCACACCCAATCGTCGTTTATCTGCTGTGCTGCACGAACAATATCGTTTTTTTCAGAAGGAGGCTTGTTGGGAGACAGCAACCATTCTCCCCTTGCCTGCTTGGTTATCGTTACTTTGGCAAAAATATCAAAGCAATGTATTCAATACGCGTTTTGCTTTGTTAAATACATTACAAGAAAAATTCTTATGGGAAAAAATCATTGCAACCACAAAACAGAGTGAGTTTTTACTGCAAATATCAGAAACAGCTGTATCCGTAAACGCCGCATCAAATTTGTTAAAACAATGGTGCATTGAGACATCACATCCTCTTTTTGAAACATCAGAAGACAGTCTTGCCTTAAAAACATGGGTGAATTTATTTGAAAAAACATGCGAACACAATGGTTGGATAGAAAACGCTTCCCTACCCGCTTTTTTAACAAATCAGATAACCTTAGGGAATATTCCGCTTCCCGCGACAATCGTGTTGGTTGGCTTTACCGAGATGACGCCACAAATGACGCGTTTGTTGAATGCATGCAAACAAAAAAAAGTCACGATCAGAGAGATAACGCTGATTGAATCTGCACGCAAAGTGTCTAAGATTGCTTTAAAAGAGGAAGAAGATGAGATCAGAACGATGGCACGTTGGGCCAAACGCACATTAGAAAAAAATCCCGATGCGCGTATTGGCTGTGTGGTGCCCGCCTTAGACAAAATGCGAGATCGCATATGGCAACTATTTTCAGAAGTATTCGCAGATGAAAAAGCGCCTTTTAATTTATCTGCTGGGAAAAAATTATCACATTATCCTGTAGTTGATATTGCTTTGACATTATTAAGTCTCTATCAAGGAAGGATAACATTGCGTCATTTTCAGATGTTATTGTTTTCTCCTTTTTTGGGTGATTCTGAAAATGAAAGAATGAAAAGAGCTGTTTTTGACGGCATATTGCGAAAGAAAAACATCATGGATGTTGATCTTAAAAAGCTGCTGAATCCAGCAGATCCATTGTCGCTTTATACTTATCTGCCACGTCTTGCCAAAAGATTATCATTGTTTTTCCAGCTTATTGATGAAAATAATGAGAAGCAATCTTATCACTATTGGGCAATGTTCTTTTCAAGATTGTTGACAGCACTTGGTTGGCCTGGTGAACGTAGTATCAATAGCCAAGAGCATCAGGTGATTCAGCAGTGGCTGGCATTATTACAGCATTTTTCAACGCTTGATTATGTTGATGAAGCCGTTGATTTCTCTGTTGCGCTGAGTACCTTAAAAAAAGCAGTGAATGCTGCTATTTTCCAGCCACAATCACCGCTTGTCTCTATACAAATACTTGGTTTATTAGAAGCAGCGGCGCTTCCTTTTGATTATCTTTGGATAACAGGCATGGATGATCTTAGCTGGCCGCCGAAGCCTGCCCCACACCCTTTTATCCCTAAAAAATTACAGCGTGAGAGACAAATGCCCCACGCAACGGCTGCACGTGAGCTATTTTTTTGTGAGTCTCTCTTAACACAATTTAAAAGCTGTACGACGGAGTTGATTCTCAGTTATGCTATCCAAGCGGAAGAACTTGAACGGCAGCCCAGTGCTTTAATCAGAGAAGTCTCTGCTATCACACTGTCTCATCTTGAACTCCCTTCTTTTCAAACAACCGTGAATCGCATTTATTTAAGCAGAAGCTTGTCTTCTCTGACTGACAATCTAGCACCAGCACTTGTGGTTGATCAAAAAATACGGGGCGGCGTTGATATTATTAAGCAACAGGCTATTTGTCCGTTCAAAGCATTCTCCAAATGGCGTCTTCATGCGAAATCCTTAGAAAATCCAACACCAGGCTTACGTAAAATAGATCGTGGTAAAATTGTACATCGTATACTAGAGTTGGTGTGGTCTGAATTAAAGCATCATGCAAAATTAGTTTCTTCCTCTGATGAAGTGCTGAATAACGTTATTTCTACTGCCATTCATGAGGCAATGTCTCCTTACTTAGATTCTTATGCGCAGCAGAAAAAATATATGGCGCTGGAGTCGAAGCGTCTTCATCAGCTACTCTATGAATGGTTACTCATAGAGAAAAAAAGACCGCCTTTTGTGGTATGCAAAGTAGAAAATGAAGAAGATATTTCTTTAAATCAATTATCTTTAACAATGCGTATTGATAGAATAGATCAATTGGAGGATGGCAAGAAGATAATTATCGATTATAAAACGGCTCAATATCTTTCTGTGCAATCGTGGTTGGAGTCTCGCCCAGATGAGCCTCAGCTACCGCTATATGCATTGTCTGATATGCAGCACGCTTCAGCAATTGCGTTTGCGCATGTGTATCCTGGTGAGTATGGATTAAAAGGTATCAGCGCTTATGATATAGGGATAGATGGCATTAAAGTGATTCATGATATACCGAAAATGGAAGATAAATCATGGCAGGTTCAGTTAGCTGAGTGGCAAGAGATATTTTCTCAATTAGCTGAAGATTTTTACTTAGGTAAGGCTGTAGTGGATCCTAAAAATAGGTTACAAGATTGTGAACAATGTGATTTAAAACCACTTTGCCGTATTCATGAAGAGGTTGCTTAATGAACACTGAGCTGCATACAGAAGATGCCTTACACAGACGCATTGCGTTAGACACAAGTCAGTCATTTATTGTGCAAGCACCCGCTGGTTCTGGTAAAACAGAGCTGCTCATACAACGTTTCCTCAGTTTATTGAGTCGGGTGAATGCACCAGAAGAAATATTAGCGATTACTTTCACTAAAAAAGCAGCTAATGAAATGCGTCTGCGAGTGATAAAAGCATTACAGTATGCTGCTCATGAAAAAGAACCGGCGGATCCACACCATCAAAAACGATGGCATCTGGCCAAAAAGGTACTCATGCGAGATGCCGATTTGGGTTGGCACTTGATTGATAATCCCAATCAGTTACGTATACAAACCATGGATGCATTCTGCGCTTATCTAACAAAACAACTGCCACTGTTATCTCATTTTGGGTCACAACCAGATTTAACAGATGATCATAAAGAAATTTACGGTGAAGCGGTGCGAATGGTCTTATCGCATGTGGAAGAGGATGTTGCGTGGTCTGATGCGATTGCGACTCTTCTGCTGCATGTAGATAATGACCTGAATAAATTGAATGACTTAATTGTTAATTTGCTTGCGAATCGTGATCAATGGATATCCTATATTCATTTTGAAATGACAGATGATATGATTCGACATGTTTTAGAAAATCAGATAGAAGCTGTTGTTGCAGATAATCTTGTTTATGCTGAAAAATCAGTACCTGATACTATCGTAAGTGATTTATTAGAGGTTCTCAGATTTGCTGCCAGCCATGTAGCGGAAGGCAGCCATATCAGACTTTGTGAAAATTTGAAAACGCTGCCCGGTACTCACCTATCAGATCAACCCTATTGGCTGGGGATAGCAACATTGCTGTTAACAAAGAGCCTGACTTGGCGAAAACGTGTTGATCAGGAGATTGGGTTCCCGCCACTTTCTTCTATCAAAAATAAAGATGAGAAGAAGAAGCATGAATATTATAGAAATAAATTATCTTCATTAATTGAATCTCTGTCTCATAATGAGAATATGCGAAATGCACTTTCAGAATTATTTTTGCTACCTGAAGCGGGTTATCATGATTCACAATGGGAAGTACTACAGTCTCTGATGATGGTATTGAAGGTTGCTGTTGCGCAATTGAGAGTTTGCTTTCAGAAGTATGGTTGTATTGATTTTATAGAGAATGCGCAAGCAGCATTAACAGCACTGGGATCAGAAGATTCCCCTACTGATTTAACGTTAGCGTTAGATTATCGTATTAATCATATGCTTATTGATGAGTTCCAAGATACGTCTATTTCACAGTATCAGCTTATCAAAATGTTAATCGCGGGCTGGGAGGAAAACGATGGCCGCACCCTCTTTCTTGTGGGTGACCCGATGCAATCGATTTATCAATTTAGAAACGCTGAAGTCGGTCTTTTCATGCGCATGCATGAACAGGGTATCGCACATATTAAACTGACGCCTTTAATTTTGCGTTTAAATTTTAGATCTACTGATGCGATTGTAGAATGGAACAATGCTTCTTTTAAAAAAATATTTCCCCATTTTAACAATATTGCAGTAGGTGCGGTTACCTATACGCCGAGTTTATCTGATATAGCGCCAGGTGATGATAGTGTCGTCAAAGTGACTGGGTTATTAGATGGATCAGATCAAGCCCAAGCACAAAAAATAATAGAAACAATACGTGACATAAAAAGCAAGGATGAAAAAGAGAAGATTGCTATTTTAGTCAGGTCTCGCTCTCACTTAAAGAAGATCATATTAGCATTAAAATCTGCTGCTATTGCATATCACGCTGTTGATATTGATCCCTTATGCGAACGTCAATGGATTTTGGATCTCCAGTCTTTAACACGTGCATTAATACATCCAGCAGATCGTGTCGCTTGGCTTTCTGTGTTACGTGCACCTTGGTGTGGTCTTTGTTTATCTGATTTACTGATTATTGCTGGTGAGTCTTCTTCTTTAATTTGGAATCAGATGCGTAATAAAGACGTGTTGAGTCAGTTGAGTGAAGATGGTAGAAATCGCATTAATAAGCTGCTCTCTGTTTTAAAAAGCAAAATGGATGAACGCGATCGCCATACTTTACGTGTTTGGATTGAAAGTACATGGTTATTGATTGGTGGCCCTGCTACCTTGCCTGATGAAAGTGATTATGAAGACGTCACGGCGTATTTTCAGCTATTAGAACAATGCACTGAGTCTGGACAATGTGTTGATGTTGAAAAACTAGATAAAAAAATAGCGACATTGTATTCTTCCACATCTTCACATAGCGACTATGCCATTGAAATAATGACAATTCATGCGGCAAAAGGGCTGGAATTTGATACTGTGATTGTGCCGCATCTAGAGAAAAAAATGCCTTATGATGAGAAATCATTATTGTCTTGGATGGAATACCCACTTTCTCAGCAACACATTGCTTTACTGTTAGCGCCGATACATGCCATCGGCAATCAGAGTGATAAACTATATGATTATATTAGAAAAAAGAGACGCTTAAAGTCTTATTATGAAGTGGATCGGTTACTGTATGTTGCAATGACGCGTGCTAAAAAAAGATTATATTTATTTTTTAATAAAAAAGAAAATAGAATAGAGCAAAATAGCTTTTTAGAAAAATACTGGCCGGCGATAGAAGATATCTCTCACAATCTGATAACGCAGACTGCGCATTCCGTTGTTGTTTCTCCTGACAGCGCAAGAGAAAGAAAAATAGCGAGACTAGATTGTGATTGGGCAAATCCTATTACTGATTTATCTTCTACTAAAGTGAGCCAACACGCTCAATCACAAGGGTTTGCTTTGTTGAGTGAAACGCCTGTGATTTTAGGAAAATGCGTTCATCATGTATTAGAAACCATAGCTAAACACGGTGTTGAATGGTGGGAGATGCGAGAAGACGTCTCGAGAAGAATGTATTTGCGGAGATATTTCTTTCAATCTGGGTTGGAGATCTGCGCGATGGATGAAGCGATTGAAAAAGTGCTGATTGCTATTTCTCAGACTTTATCCGATCCGCGTGGTCGGTGGATATTGCAGCCCCATCGCGAGGCGCGTTCTGAGTATGCACTTTCTGCTGTTGTGGAAGAGGAATTAGAGAATATTGTGATTGATCGTACGTTTATTGATGAAAATAATGTGCGCTGGATTATTGACTATAAGACATCTTCTTTTTCAGAAGGAACGATGGAAACGTTTTTGCAGAAGGAATTAGATAAGTATACGGAAAAGATGAAGCAATATGCCGAAGTTTTTAGTTTGATGGAAAAGAGGCCTATTAAAATGGGTCTTTATTTTCCGTTATTGCCTGCCTGGGTAACTGTGGAATAATTTTCTTCTCACGCACATCCGGTGCTTAAAAGCGTGGGGTGTGGCACTTTACCCCGGCCTTCGGATTGCTACGCTCCGCTCCGCAATCCTCATCCGGGGCTATAAAGCTTTCGGCCGTAAACGGCCTGATTGCGTTGTTGTTGAATGATCACCTCTGAGGCTAAACCCCGCATGCCTTCTCCCTTCCGGGAGAAGGTGGCCGACAGGCCGGATGAGGGAGTATAGTGGGATTCAATGTCATACGAATTGATACCCCCTCATCTGCCCTGTCGGGCATCTTCTCCCGGAGGGGGCGTTGTTGAATAAATCGGAAATGCTCTGTGAGGCACTCGGTGTAACTGAGCCGCGACCGTGAGGGAGCGTCACTGTGCTATAACTTTTAGCTGAAATTTCTTAC
>Ga0310811_10003108_pt1 | contig 20870 bp, 16 predicted proteins | sample YCmetagenome_FD_207642 | JGI IMG/M metagenome (GOLD analysis project Ga0310811, IMG submission 207642) | Soil microbial communities from experimental microcosm in Duke University, North Carolina, United States - YC | ecosystem: Engineered > Artificial ecosystem > Soil microcosm > Unclassified ...
TTTCACCTCGGACCCGTGACAGCGGTGCTTCTCGGCATCTTGACCGGCATCGGCGGTGGCATCGTGCGCGATCTGCTCTCGGCCGAGGTACCGACGGTGTTGCGCGGCGATATCTATGCGGTCGCCGCGCTGGCTGGCGCCGCTGTCGTCGTCGTCGGCCGTTCATTGCAGTTGCCAGGCACCGCAACCACGATCACCGGCGCCATCATCTGCTTTGGGCTCCGCTTTCTGGCGATCCGACATGGCTGGCAGTTGCCCGTCGCTGGCCGGATCGGGAGGTCGACCGTGAGCTCGAACGCCTCAGCCGATCGGACACAGGATGGCGCCAAGAAGCATTGATGGGCGCGCTCGATTTCATGACCTGTCTTGCTCTGCTGACCGTAGCACGGCCACGACCACGTCGACGAGCGCGTCGATGGTCGCCGTGGCGGCCTCCTCGTGGACCGTTAGGCCGAGGGAGCGCGCTGCGTCGCTCGTCATCGGGCCCATGGTGATGACGCGGGCTCGGCCTATCGCATCGGGGTTGCCCACCGCATCGAGGAAGAATCGAACGGTGGATGCGGAAGTGAACGTGATCGCATCCACGCCATTGGATGCGAGGGCGTCGCGCGCGGCCTTCGCGCCGGACGCGTCGGGCACGGTGCGGTAGGCGACGACCTCGTCCACCGAGGCATTCATATCGTGGAGCGCGGCGGGGAGCGCATCGCCTGCACCGTCAGCCTTGATGAACAGGACGCGCGTGCCGCGTACATCCGGGCGCTGTCGAAGTGCTTCGGCGAGCCCCTCGGCCGTGGCACGCGGCGGGATCACATCGGCGGCAATGCCGCGGTCGAGCAGTGCTCGTGCGGTCGCCTGCCCAACGGCGCCCACGCGCAGGCCGGCGAAGCGGCGCGCATCGCCGCCGGCATCGCGGAGCGCGCCCCACGCGATCTCGACCGCGTTCTGCGACGTGAACAGCACCCACTGATACGCGTCGAGGCGGCCGAGCGCGGTGCGCAGCGGCGCGGCGTCGGCGGGGACGATGACGATGGCCGGCGCCTCGATCACGTCGGCGCCTAACTCAGTAAGGCGGGCGGTCAGGTCCGACGCCTGCGTGCGCGCGCGCGTCACGATGACGCGGCGGCCGTGCAGCGGGCGGCGGTCGAACCATGCGATCTCGTCGCGCAGCCGCGCAACATCGCCCACGATGGTAATCGACGGCGCCGCGATGCCGGCCGCACGCGCGGCGTCGACGATGCCGGCAATCGTGCCCTGCACCGTGCGCTGCCGCGGCCACGTGCCCCATTCCACAACGGCCGCCGGCGTGTCGGGCGACAACCCTCCCGCCGTGAGCGCCGCGACGATGTCCGGCAATCGCTTCACGCCCATGTAGAGCACGAGCGTGCCGCCAGCACGCGCGAGCGATGCCCAGTCGACGTCGCTGTCGCCCTTGGTCGGATCCTCGTGGCCGGTGACGAACGTCACCGCGGATGCAACACCGCGATGCGTGACTGGAATGCCCGCGTACGCCGGCGCAGCGACACCCGCCGTCACTCCGGGGACGATCTCGAACGACACGCCGGCCGCGGCGAGTGCTTGCGCCTCCTCGCTGCCGCGCCCGAACACGAACGGATCGCCGCCCTTCAGTCGAACCACGCGTTTGCCCGCTCGCGCCAAACGCACGAGCAACGCGTTGATCGCGTCCTGACGGGCCGAGGTTGCGCCGCCGCGCTTGCCAACATCGTGCATCTCTGCGTCGGAGCGCACCGCACCGTCTTGCACGATGCGCGGGTTCACGAGCGCGTCGTACACAATGGCGTCCGCCTGGGCGAGCAGTGCGCGCGCGCGAACGGTGAGGAGGCCTGGATCGCCCGGGCCCGCGCCCACGAGCGAGACAAATCCGGATGGTGTACGGGCAGGATCGGCCGGTCGCGCGTTCATCACTCGGAAAATGCCCGTTGCAACACCCAAACTCAACGATCCACTAGTGCGGCACGTGCGTCGCGGGCTGCCGGTGCGTATGATCATGGGGACATGACCACGCCAGCGGGGGAACGCACGTCCGCCGCGACGCGCACGGTGCTCGCCGGCTGCTCGTTCGCCGGGCTCGAGTACCTGTATCGCACCGTTCGCCGTCGCGGCCGCTTCGCGCCCGGCGCCATGACGGTGATCGATCCGCGTCCCATTCACTCGTACGTTCCGTTGGCGCACGAGGTCACGGGAGGCGTGCGCGATGCCGACGCCTTGCGATTCGACGCCGCCGGATTCTGCCGAGCGATCGGCGCCGAATGGATCCAGGGTGCGGTGTCGACGCTCGATCGCGAGCGACGCGTAATCGGTCTCGCCGACGGACGCTCGGTGCCCTACGACCGGGTGGTGATCGCGATCGGCAGCGTGCCTCACTTGCCGGAAACGTTCGCGCGGTCGCCGGCGGTGATTCCCGCCAAGTTCGTGGACGACGCGGCCGCCTTACGGCGCCGGTTGCACGTGTTGCGCGTATCGGGAGCGAGCGTGCTGCGCGTCGTCGTCGTTGGGGGCGGTGTCACCGGCGTGGAGTGGAGCGCCGAGCTCGCGTCGGGACGCGTGGACGGCTCACGCGTCGCGACGGCGCTCGTGAGCGATACGTCGCGTCTGTTGCCGACGTTTGCGCGCAAGGTGTCGCGGCGCGCGGCGACCGTGCTGTCGTCCAGCGGCGTGGAATTACTGCTCGGCCGTCACGCGACGGGTCTATCGCGCGATCACGTGTTGCTCGAGGGCGGGACCTCTGTGCCGTGTGACGTCGTGGTATGGGCGGGCGGCGTGCGCCCGCATCCTGTGGTGGCGACGTTCGGCCTTCCGGTCACCGCGGACGGTCACTTGATCGTGAACGCGCGCCTCGAAGTGGACGGCGATCCCGCGATCCGTGCCATCGGTGATTGTGTGCGCGTGGTGGAGGGCGGCCGAGAATGGCCGACGACCATGCGGGCGATCGAAGCGATCTGGCAGGGCGCCGCTCTCGCCCGACTGATGGACCCGGATCCACGCCGCGAGCCCAAGCCGCACCGATTGCACCGCGACTTTTCGTACGGCATCTCGCTCGGCCGCCGGCGCGCGGCGATCGTGAACGGACGGTTCATCATCGGCGGCGCGCCGGTGGTGGCCTTCCGGCGACTGCTGCAGTGGGGCTACTATCGGCGTCTCAACCGTGTCGCCGCCAAGGCCTAACGGAACATCGCCGCGCTGGTCGCCCACGCAATCTCGAACCCGCGACGTGCCGGTCGATCTGCTTCAGCTGGCGGCTCTCGGGCACTCATGGCTGCGCGCGCGATGACTACAGATGTCGGATTGAGCCGATTCGCTGCGATTATCCGTTATATAGAGATATGCCCCCGTCGCGGAGACTCGTATGACCAGCACACTGACCTCCTCAGCACCGGCCTCGCGCACGCTCGACGTGAATGCGGTGAGCGCGTTGTCCGCGGGCCTGCGCGGCCGCGTATTCACCGCGGATACGCCGGGCTATGACCAGGCCCGCACGATCTGGAACGCCATGATCGACAAACGGCCGGCGGTGATCGCGCGATGCGCAAGCGCGGCCGACGTGCGGCACGCGGTTCGCTTCGCGCGCGACACCGGTCTCGACATCGCGGTGCGCGGCGGAGGACACAACATCGCCGGCAGCGCGCTCGTGGACGGCGGCCTCGTGATCGACCTCTCGGCCATGAAGTCGGTGCGCGTGGACCCGGTGCGGCGCGTCGCGGTGGTCGAGCCGGGCGTCACGCTAGGCGAATTCGACCACGACGCGCAGGCGTTCGGCCTCGCGACGCCGGTTGGCATCAACTCGACCACCGGCGTCGCCGGCCTTACGTTAGGCGGTGGCTTCGGCTGGTTGTCGCGCACCTACGGCATGACGGTCGACAACCTGCGCTCGGCCGACGTGGTGACCGTGGACGGTGAGTTCGTGCACGCGAGCGAGCGCGAGAATGCCGATCTGTTCTGGGGACTGCGCGGCGGCGGCGGCAACTTCGGCATCGTGACGGCGTTCGAGCTGGCGCTTCACCCGGTGGGACCCGAGGTGATGGCCGGGCTCATCGTCCACCCGTTCAACGACGCAGGGGCGCTGCTCCGGCGCTATCGCGAGGTGGCGCTCGCCGCGCCTAACGAGCTGGCGGTGTGGGTCGTGATGCGCAAGGCGCCGCCCCTGCCCTTCCTGCCGGCGGACGTGCACGGCACGGAGGTGGTCGTATTCGGCGTGCTGTACTCGGGCGACATGAAAGCAGCCGAGCGTGCGATCGCGCCCCTCCGTGCAATCGGGAAGCCCATTGCGGACGTCGTCTCGCCGCACCCGTACGCCGGCTTTCAGGCGGCGTTCGACCCGCTGCTCGCGCCGGGCGCGCGCAACTACTGGAAGACGCACGACCTCGCGCCGATGCGCGACGAGGTGCTGGACATGTCGATCGACGCCGTCGGGCGGCTGCCGGGGCCGCAGTGCGAGGTGATCCTCGCGCAGATGGGCGGCGCGATCCGCGACACCGGCGAAGATGCGACGGCATACAGCGGCCGCGACGCGGACTGGATCGTGAATGTGCACGGCCGGTGGACCGAGGAGGCCGAGGATGAGCGCTGCATCGGCTGGTCGCGACGCCTGTTCAAGGACCTGACGCCGTACGCGACCGGCAACGCCTACGTGAACTTCATGACACAGGACGAGGGCGACCGCGTGAAGACCGCGTACGGGACGCACTACGCGCGGCTGGCGGCGCTCAAGAAGACGTACGACCCGTCGAACATTCTCCGGACGAACCAGAACATCACGCCCGCCTGACGGCCTCAGCGGCGTGGGCGAGGATGTGAAACGTTGACGTATCGCTACGATACGCCTACGTTTCACATCGTCCCGAGCCGGAGTGTGCCATGCCCGCGTGCGTCCGCTACATCGTCACCGACGTCGACGCCGCGATTGACTTCTACACGCGGCACCTGGGCTTCACCCTCCAGATGCATCCCGCGCCGGCGTTCGCCGAGATCGCGCGTGACGACCTGCACATCTATCTCACGCAGCCGGGACCGGGCGGTGGCGGGGCGCCCATGCCGTCGGGCGAAGCGCAGACGCCCGGGGGATGGAATCGCATTCATCTCATCGTGAGCGACCTGGACGCGACGATCGCCGCGCTGCGCGCGGCAGGGTGTCGGTTCCGGAACGCCGTGGTGCAGGGTGTGGGCGGCAAGCAGATCCTCCTCGAGGATCCGTCGGGGAATCTCGTGGAGTTGTTCGAGCCGAACACGGCGGCGTACCGTGGGCCGGGCCCGGACAAGACCGGGTGATCGCCTACGCCTAACGCGCGGACGGGCCCGCGCCGCCGGAAACCGGCGCGCCGGGTCGAGGACCCGCGCGTCGAGCGCTCGCGCCGTGTGATTCTGGCGGCCGCGCTCGACGAGTTAGGCGAGGCCGGCTACGGGGCGTTCAGCATCGAGTCGGTCGCCGAACGTGCGGGTGTCGGCAAGGCCACCATCTACCGGCACTGGCGGCACAAGCTCGAGCTCATCGCGGACGCGTTCCGGATGCTGCAGGACGAGGGAGACCCCGAGCTCGCGACGGGCACGCCGCGCGAGAAGCTCGAGCGCATCGTGCGGCACGTGGCCGACGTTGCGAAGCATTCCCCGTTCTCGAAGTGTCTGCCCGCCCTCATCGACGCCGCCGAGCGCGACCCTGAGCTGCGGACCTTCCATCGGCGATTCCAGGCCGAGGCGCGGCGGCCGCTGATCGCGCTGCTCGAGCAGGGTGCCAAGTCGGGCGACTTTCCGCGCCGACTCGATGCGGAGCTCACGGCGTTCAGCCTGCTGGGCGCGATTTTCTTTTGCCGGCTGATGACGAGCAAGCCGTTCGACCCGGATCGGGCCGGCGACCTGGTGGACGTGGTGTTGGGCGGGCGGCCGAGGCGCTGATCGAGAGCTCGCACGCCGCGTCCCTCAGGACCTACGGAAAAGGCAGTTGACAACCGGTTCGCCGCATCCTATCCTACGGAAACTTCCGTAGACGGGCCAATGGACGACGATATCTATTTTCCCCCGCGCGAGCTGCGCGTCATGGGCGTCCTGTGGCGCTTGGGCTCCGCCACCGTCGCCCAAGTCCGCGACGCCCTCGGCGAAGAGCTCGCCTATACCTCCGTCCTGTCCGCGCTCCAGACGCTCGAGGAAAAGGGCTACGTTAGGCATCAGGTAAAGGGCCGCGCCTACCGCTACTCTCCGACGGTCAAGGCGGAGCGCGCGGGCGGCAGCGCCCTCGCCCGGATCCGCGACGCCATCTACCAGGGGTCGGCCGAGCGCATGTTCGCCCAACTGGTGTCCGACAAGCACCTGAGCCGCGAGGAGCTCGAGCGCATGCGCCGCCTGTTGGCCGAGCGGCTCAAGGAGAAGCCATGACCATCGCGACGGTCGCCTACGCGCTGGTGTTCGGGTCGCTCGTCGCCGCGGCAGCCGCGGCGCTCGACGCCTGCCTTCGGTTAGGCAAGCGCGCCACGCGCGGCGTCTGGCTCGCCGCGTTGGGCGTGACGCTCGCCGGCACCGCGCTGGCACCGGCGCGCACGCTGGTGCCGGCCGCACCTGCCGCGGCCGGCGTGGCTGTTTCGGCCACCGTGCCGAACACGTCGTCGCTTGTCGACCGGGTCGTACAATCGTTCGTCACGGTGCGCTTCGTAGCCTTGCATCTCGCGGACCGCGCGCTCGCGCGTATCCCTGCGGCACACATTCCGTCGCTCGACCGGTCGCTTACCGTGGTGTGGATTGCCGTCAGCTTCGCCCTGCTCGCGTTGCTCATCGCGGTGCACGTGCACTTCAGGCGTGCGCGCCGCGCGTGGCCGGTGACAACCGTCGATGGGACGAAGGTGCGCCTCGCTCCGCGCACGGGACCGGCGGTGATCGGTCTCATCGATCCCGAGATCGTTGTGCCTACATGGCTCATCACAAGAGCGACCGTCGAACAGCGACTCGTGCTCGACCACGAGCGCGAGCATCTGCGCGCACGGGATCCACTCCTGCTCTCAGCCGCCTACGTCGCGGCGACGCTGATGCCGTGGCACCCGGGCGTGTGGTGGATGCTCGCGCGCCTGCGTCTCGCCGTTGAGCTCGATTGCGATACGCGCGTCCTGCGTCGCGGCGTGCCGGCGGGGTCCTACGGTGCACTGCTCATCGACCTGGCGGATCGCGGCGCGGCAGCGACCGGCGTGCCCGCTCTTGGCCTAACGCTCACCAATCTGGAACGGAGGTTGATCGCCATGACGCCGCATCGCCGTCCCCATTCGTCAGTCCGGCGCGGCCTCCTTGCCGCGGCTGCGCTGCTGGCCTTCGCCATCGCGTGCAACGCACCGGTGCCGACGTCGCCTCATCAGGTGAATTCGCTGAGTGTTCCGGTTCACGACAAAATGGCCGGGCTGCTGACGCCCGGTGACTCCGTCGTCTACCACATCGATGGCATGCTCGCGAGCGCGTTGCAGGCGGACTCGCTGCGTGTCTACGCCGTTCCGCGGACCATGTTGATACAGGCGCAAGTCGGCAAGGACATCCGCAAGCGCGTAGAGCTCTGGATCACGACGGAAAGGGCAAAACAGGAGGCGGCACACTTGCACATCGATGCGCTTGCCCCAGTCGTCAACGATCGATCCGAGGCCTTGCTGGAGAAGATGCAAGTTGATTCGGCGCTGGCCGCTATGATTCACATGAAGCGCTCGGCAAAGTTCACGGGTTCGGTTCTCAGCAATGACCGAACGGCGACCATGTTGGCTCTCAAGCAGCTGCCACCGGATCTCATCAAGAGCATCGCGGTGATGAAGCACGCGGACTCGACCAGCGCGATCAAGGTGATCACAAAAGACCACTGACTGCGTCGCCGCTCTAGGCAACTCGCGTTTCTGGGCCGCGCGTGAAGACGCGGCGCGTTGGACCGGTGGCGTGTTAGCAGTGCCCCGCCCTACCATCCCCGCACACCGCCGCACTCCGCGGCGGTGTCCGGTTCAGGATGGAAGGCGTTGTGTTTTCTCCTGACGTTAGGCTCCGCACCGCGGCAACCACGGTCCGCGCGCGATGGAGATCGCGCGATCCGCCGTGAAGGCGACGCTCCTCGTGACTGGTGCGTACCCGACGCGCCGCACCGTCACACGGTGCGGGCCCACCGACACGCCCGTTAGGCGAAACGACCCATCGGCGCCGCTCAACGCGGTCGCTGCGCGCCGGCGGTCAGTGCGAACACCGCTGCGAGCTGGATGCCGATCACGGTACCGCCACCAACGATCCATTTCATTGGGGAACCCCCCTGCGTGGAGATGCCTGACGCTCTGCGACGTGTGCGGCCGTCAGTGCTGCGGAACGGAAAGAAGGACGGCGGTATCGGCGCGCCACACGAGCCGCGCGCGCGCACCGCGACCGATGATGTCGAGGATGTCGTGCAGGGATTCGCGGTCGAACGAGCCGGTGAAGTCGCGACGGGCGAGCGACCGGTCGCCTAACACCACGGGCGTGCCGTACCAACGCGTGAGCTCCTTGGCGACCTCGTCGAGCGGCGTCGCGTCGAACACGAGTTCGCCGGTGGTCCAGGCGACGTAGCGCTGTGGGTCAACCAGTCGCACCGCGACGTCGCCGCTGGCGTCCCACTGGGCGAGCTGGCCGCGGTCGACGACGCCTGTATCGCGCGCCGCGCGAATCGCGACGCGGCCATCGGCCACCACCACGCGCGCCCCCGAGTCGTTCGGATAGGCGCGGACGTCGAACGCGGTGCCGACGTCGCGGATGGCGGCGCCGTTGGCGTGGACGACGAAGGGCCGGCGGTCGTCGTGCGCGACCTCGAAGTAGGCTTCGCCGCTCACCTCGACCTCGCGGGTCGCGCCGGTGAGTGTCGCGGGATAACGCAGCGTGCTCTGCGCGGCGACGATGATCTGCGTGCCGTCGCCGAGCCGAACGATCGCGCGTTCCGCCGGCCGGGTGACGACGGTCCGCTCCGCGACCGCCCCCGTCTCCGTTAGGCGAGCCTCGTGCCGGCGCGAGGCGAGGAGCACCGCGGCCGCGAGCAGGGCCGCGGCGAGCAGCCAGCCGAGTCGCCGCGGCGCGCGGAGCGCCCAGGCGCGACGGGCGCGGGTGGCGGTGCGCCAGTGTGGCGCGGGCGGCGGGTCGAGCGGCGGCCCGGCGTCGGGAGTGCCTAACGCAATGACGTCGTAGAATGCCCGGTGGCGGCGGTCCGCATCGAGCCAGCGGTCGAATCGCTCGCGGTCCGCGAGCGCGCAGTCGCGCTCCGAGTACCGCAGCAGCAGCTCCCAGTCGATGTCCAGCATGGCGCTCGTGAGGGAGAGGGGTCGGTGTCTGCCTTATTCGACCCGTCCCGTGGCGCCGTACCCTACAGGATTACGAAAAAATGTCGGCTGTAGGGTCTGTCGGTGTGTGAGGTGTCGTCATGTGTGTAGGCGACAGCACACAGGTGCTCGACGTCATCGTCGGTTGCAATAAAACGATGACGCTCGTGCGCGAGGAATGATGTATCCTTGCGCAACCCGAAACGGAGCACGTCGCCATGTCAGAAGTGGCCGCCATTTGGCCCGTCCCCGAACTCCGCCTGCCGGGCGCCGAGAGATCCGACGATGCCCTGGACCGTCCGCCCCTTCGCTGGCCGCTGACGATCAGAGAACGCGACACCGATGAAGATCGGGCAGCGTCCCGACGACTCGGCGCCATCTTCCGGGCGCACTACTCGGAGCTCTACGCCCTCGTGATGCGCTACGTCCGCACGCGCGCCCTCGCCGAAGAAATCATCCAGGACGCATTTCTCGCGGTCTGGCAGCGCCGGTTCGCGTGGACGCCCGCGATGGACCTCAAGGCGTACGTCTTCCAAACCGCGCACAATCGCGCGCTGAACCATCTGCGGCGCGATCGCGTCGAAATCGATTGGCAACATCTCGTCGCCGAGCGACGAGAGGAGTGGGGACTGAGCCAGTACACAGTGGACGCACGCGATGCGGTCGACATCGACGAAATGGTCGAGCTCATGCAGCGCGCCGTGCGCAGTCTTCCCGCGCGGGTGCAGCGCACCATCGTCCTCAGACTCCAATACCACCTCACCAACGCCGAAATCGCCGAGGTGATGGGGGTGACAGTGAAGGCCGTGGAGCGAAACATCACGCGCGGGCTCAAGACGTTGCGGCTCGCGTTCCGAAGACCGGAGTGATGTCGTGGTGCCTAACTGAGCCGCGTGCGGGCCGCGCGGCCGTGATGGGGCGAAGCCAAGCGCACTTCGATTACGGCGGATCGACAGCCACCCGCTTGAACTGCGCTGGCACGGCGTGATCTACGAGGTTCGAGCTGCCGACGAGGCTGTTCTTCGAGGCGAGATGGCCCGAGAACCGGAGGCTCGAGTTGTCATCACGAGAAAGAACAAGGTCGACCTGCGAGCCCGTAATGTGCCCGGTGACGATGATGTTTCCGCCGACAATCGCCTCACCGAACCAGTGCCCAACACCGCTCACGACCGTATCATGTACGGTGAGCTCGATCACCTGCTGGTCTTCCCGTGCGGTCACAACTTGCGACCACGAACCGACCAGGTCCGCCTCGACCTGATGTTGGTCGGTGACGCCGAGGCTGTCGCTACTGCAAGCGAGGCCACAGAGGATTGCAGGCGTCAGCAGCAGACAAGAAAGTCGCATACGGCCCTCCTCCACGTTGGGCGTTGCTGCAATCTACCGCTCGCCGGCGATCGCGCGCCAGCACCGTTAGGCGTCTATTGCCGGCGCGCGCCTTAGCGCGCGAGTGAGAGCCAGATGAGGATGGCCAGCGCCACGCACACGATCGCCACTCCGGCACGACGGAGCCACACTCCTCGCACGCGATCCTTCGCCGCCTGCGCCGTCATTCGCTCCGCGAGCCGGTCCCACGCGTGTTCGATTTCACGCTCGGTAAACGTCACCGGTACGTCACGATCGGCTGGATGCGCGAACAGGCTCTGAAGCCGGTTGATGAAGAGCCGGCGCTCAGGTTGGCCGTCGATCCACGCCTCGAGCTCCGCCAAGTCTTCCGGCGTGCATTGTCCAATCGTGTAGCGTTCCAGTAGAGGCAACGGCACGTCATCGGGCACCACGATCGGCCTCTCCCCGCGCGTCGATGCCGGTGAATATACGTCGCCCACGGGTAGGAACACATCCAAGCGACGCGCTGCGTATCAAATCATTACGCCTCGCACGTTCCAGCGCCGCGGGCGAGTGACCGGTGACAAGCTCCGACTACTCCGCCCGCGGCGGATCCAAGCGTCTGTAGTTCGAGCAACCTACGATTGACGTGCCGGCGTACAGGCCGAATGTTGCACCACCATGACCACGGTTAGCGAGTTGGCAGCGTCGCTCGGCGATCGCTATCGCATCGAGCGCGAGTTGGGTTCTGGCGGCATGGCAACCGTGTTTCTGGCCACCGAGCTCAAGCATAGTCGCCCGGTGGCGATCAAGGTGCTCAAGCCGGAGCTCGCCGTGGCGTTGGGTCCGGAGCGATTCCTTCGCGAAATCGGCATTGCGGCGCATCTGGATCACCCGCACATCCTCACGCTGATCGACTCGGGCACGGCGGACGGAATGCTGTACTACGTCCTTCCATATGTGCGCGGGGAATCGCTGCGGCAGAAGCTCGCGCGGGAGCATCATCTCGCGCTGAACGACGCGCTCCGGGTGGCGCGGCAGGTTGGAGCGGCGTTGGACTACGCGCATCGCGCGGGCATCGTCCACCGGGACATCAAACCGGAGAACATCCTGCTGCAGGAAGGCGAGGCGGTTCTCACGGACTTCGGCATTGCGCTCGCGGCGCAGGATGCCGGCGGCAACCGCCTAACGGAAACGGGCGCGAGCCTCGGCACGCCGGAATATATGAGTCCCGAGCAAGCGTCCGGCGACCGGGAACTGGACGCACGCAGCGACGAATACAGCCTGGCCGCGGTCGTGTACGAAATGCTGGCCGGGGAGCCGCCGCATACCGGCGCCTCGGCGCGGGCGGTGATCGCCAAGATCCTAACGGAACGGCCGACGAGCCTGCGGGTGCTCCGCGATGCCGTTCCGGAAGGCGTGGATCGGGCGGTGGCGAAAGCGTTGGCCAAGGTTCCCGCAGACCGCTATCCGGACGTCGCCGGGTTCGTCACAGCCTTGGATGCGGGCTTCGCTGCGCCGGCGCACGACCGACGCATACGGGGTCGTCGTGCCGGCGGCGCCGCGGCGCTGCTTGCGTTAGGCATCGCCGCGGTGGCGCTGTGGCTGCATCGCCCGCACCCATCGGCCCAATCGGCGCGACCCGAGTTCGACCGGGTGCAGGTCACGATGAGCGGCCACGCCACCGACCCCGCCGTGTCCTCGGATGGTGCGGAAATCGCCTACCTGGAGCGAACCTGCGCGGACAACGGAGCGTGCCATCGGGCCCTCATCGTGCGGGATCTGGCGAGCGGCGCCGAGCGGAGTCTCGTCGACGACATCGGCTGGGGATTCCCCACCGCGTTCACGTCGGATGGCGCGTGGCTGCTCGTCAACGGAGTCGCCGTCGCGGACGGGCGGCCCGCGGGCCAGTACGTGGTGTCTCGGTTAGGCGGACCGCTCGTGTTCGTCGGCCCGGGACGCGGCGACCTTTTGCCGTCCGGCGACAGCGTGCTGATCGCCTCGGCGAGCGACACGGCGGCCACGGTGCGGTTTCACGTCATCGGGTTGCCGGTGACGCAGCCCGCCGACACGACGCGCGCTGCCTCCCGCGGAAAGTTCGGCGAGATCGACAATGCGCGCGTCGCCCCCAATGGCCGGTGGGTCGCCGTACTCTGGGAACGCTGGTCCGGCAACGACATCGTCGCGCTGTATGATCGGCAGGGTGTCCTGCGGGACACGACGCGCGTGCCTGCCTCGACGGCGTTCTCTCTGCGGTGGGCCCCCACCGGCCATGCGGTGCTGGCCTATGTGACTGCGCGAACCGGCGAGGGCTCACTCCTCCGCATCGCGGTCGATTCATCGGGCAGGTTCGGGAGTCGCGACACGCTCATTGTAACACCCGGCGAGCACGGCGCCTCGGAATTTGCCACCGCACCGGCCGGGCGCGGTCTCGCGTATCAGCTCGTGCAGTCGGGTGAAGACCTCATCTGGACGCTGATACAACGCGAACCCGGACCGCCGCGCCCTGCGAAGCGCGTGCGCTCGTCGTCGCTGCCCCTGCACGCAGTGCTGATAAAGGATGGACGGACGCTGGTGTTCGATGCCACCGTGCCGGGCGCCGGCGTATCGGCGGACGAGTTCTTCGCACAGGCGTTCGACAGTGGCGATGCGCGACCGATTACATCGCCGCTGCCGGGAGTCATCGCCTGGACTCCGACGCTCGATGGGCGCCGCCTCGTTGTCGAGACGAAGGCCAGCGGCGCCGGCGTCCGCCTAACGGCCTACGATATCGCCACCGGTCACGCGGTGCCCTTCGCCGAGCTCGAGGCCGTGGGTCTGTTGTCGGAGAGCGGCCGGGATGGTATTGCCGTGCTCGACCCGGCCAGTGGAACGCTACACCTGTTCGATGCTGCCGGCCGAGAACACGCGCGTGTCACGATCCCCGACTCGCTCGGCTACGCGTACACGTTCACGTCGTCACCCGATGCGATGGCCTGGGCGTTCCTCGCGATTCGTCCCGACACCGAGTCGGGCGAGTCGGCCGCACGCCAAGCGATCTATCGCGTCGATGCGCAAACGAAGACGCCCCACCGGATCACCTGGTTCGCCTTTGGCAACGAGGTGTTGGACCCGTTCGCCTGGACCGATGACGGGTCGATCTATTTCGGCGCCCTGGCCGCGTTGGCCAATCGGCCGATGTTGTGGCGCGTGCCGGCGAGCGGAGGAACCGCCACTGTCGCGAGCACGCTGCCATTCGAGCCCGACCGGTGCTCCTGCTCCATCTCGCGCGACGGCAAGCGATGGGTGGGTGCGGTCTCGCACCCGATCAGCGACATTTTCCTCCTGCGGGACATCGACCTCGACCGCCGTTAGGCACCTCCGCTTCTCAACGTCCGGACTTCACTTCGCGTACTACATTCGGCGGCCGCTCCAGACCGCCCCGGCGCCGAACCACCCGGCGGCTCGATCTCATCTCGAGAGGAATTCAGGATGCCCGACATTTCCCAAAAGGTCCGGCTGCTCTGCACGTTCGCGGCCGCCGCGTTTCTGGTGCCGCCCGCGGCCCGTGCACAACAAGCCATCGACTCGGCTTACACGGCGCAGATCAAACAGGACCTGGAGGATCCGCGCATCTCGACTGAGCTCGTGAACTATCTACCCGCGTCAACCACCGTACCGTCACCGCTCAAGGTGCTGGGCCACGTCATCGGCGCACCGGGCGTCCTCGATCGCAGTGCCGACATCTACAAGTACTTCGACGCGCTCGCCAAAACGTCGCCGCGCGTGAAAGTGTGGCGCATCGGCAAGACCGAAGAGGGCCGCGACATGATCCTCGCCGCGATCGCGGACGAGGCGACCCTCAAGGACCTGGACAAGTACCGCGGCATGCTGGCTGCGTTAGGCGACCCCCGCAAGACGACGCCCGAACAGGCGCAGCAGCTCATCCACACGGCCAAGCCCATCTACTATATCACGAGCGGCATCCACTCGCCGGAGTTCGGCGGTCCCGAGATGCTGATGGAGCTCGCGTACCGCTTGGCGGTGGACTCGTCGCAATTCATCCAGAACATTCGCAACAACGTCATCGTGCTCATCACGCCGGTGATCGAGCCGGATGGTCGCGACAAAGCGGTCGACACCTACTACTACAACAAGAAGCTGCCGAAGGGCTCCACGCGGCTGCCGCTCATGTACTGGGGCAAGTACGTGCAGCACGACAACAACCGCGACGGCATGGGGCAGTTCCTCCAGCTCACCAAGCACACCACGCAGGCGGTGCTCGACTGGCATCCGACGATTCTGCACGACCTGCACGAGGCGCAGACGTATCTCTACGCGTCGACCGGCACCGGTCCGTACAACGAACAGATCGACCCGATCACGGTGGACGAGTGGTGGATGCTCGCCGAGAACGACGTGATGGAGATGACCAAGCGCGGCGTGCCGGGCGTGTGGACGTACGGCTTCTATGACGGGTGGACGCCTAACTACCTGTTCTTCATCGCGCACACGCACAACGCGCTCGGCCGCTTCTACGAGGTGCAGAGCTACGGGCCGGACAACTACGTCGTGAAGCCGCGCCCAACGACGACGAGCCGCGAATGGTTCCGGCCTAACCCGCCGCTCGACAGCATCAACTGGGGCCCGCGCAACAACACCAACATCCAGGAGTCGGCGATCCTGTTCGCGCTCTCGGACGTGGCGAAGAACAAGGAGACGTTTCTGGACAACTACTGGCGCAAGAACGTGCGCGCCGTGGACAAGGGGAAAACTGGGCCGGTCTATGGCTGGGTCATTCCCGCCCAACAATACCGGAAGGCGAACGCGGCCGACGCGGTGAACGATCTCCGCGCGCAGGGGCTCGAAGTGCAGACCGCCAATTCCGCGTTCACCGCCGGCGGCGTCTCGGTGAAGGCCGGCGACTACGTCATTCGCGGCGATCAACCGTACCGCACGCTCGCGGACATGTACTTCGCGCTGCAGCACTTCTCGCCCAAGAATCCTGCGCCGTACGACGACACGGGCTGGACGTTCCCGCTCATGCGCGACATCACCGTCACGCCGGTCACCGACAAGAGTCTGCTCGACCAGCCGATGACGATGCTGACCAAGGATGCGGTGGCTCCGGGCGGCGTATCGGGCAGCGGCAATGTGCTCGTCGTCGACAACACAGCCGACAACAACGTCGCCGCGTTCCGGTTCAAGTTCGCGAAGACCAGGATGCAGGCCGCCGAGGAAGATTTCGACGCCGACGGACACCACTTCCGCGCCGGCGCGATGATCATCCCGAACGCCAACCGCGCACAGATGGAGCCCGAGCTCACGAAGCTGGGACTGTCCGCGTACGCGATGGCGTCCGCGCCTAACGTAAAAACGCACGCGCTGGACGTGCCGCGCATCGGGTACGTCCACAGTTGGACGCGCACGCAGGATGAGGGCTGGGTGCGCGCCGCGCTCGACACCTACGGGATTCCGTACACCTACTTCGGCGACGTGAAGCTCCGCGACCCGAATCTGCGGCAGAAGTACGACGTGATCATCATGCCGCACATTGGCGGCACCGTGCAAACCATGGTGAACGGCATTCCGAAGAGAGGCGCCACGCCCCTGCCCTACAAGAAAACGGCTGCGTTCCAGAGCTTCGGCACGCCCGACTCGTCCAGCGACATCCGCGGCGGAATGGGTCTCGATGGCGTGAAAAATCTGTCCGAGTTCGTCGAGCAGGGTGGGACACTGATCGTCGAGGGATCGACGTCGGAGATCTTTCCGAGCTACGGACTCGCGCCGGGCGTGAGCATCGAGCAGCCCGACAGCTTGTTCGCGCGCGGCAGCATCATGCGCGGCGACATCACCGACACGTCGAGTCCGATCGTGTACGGCTACGCGCACGACCAGATCCCGGTGTACTTCAACCAGGGCCCGGTGATGCGCGTGGCGACGGGTCCGGGCGAATTCTTCGGCGGCTTGAACCGCGGCCCGGACGTCGGGCAGGACGTGACGCCGATGGCGACGCCAATGCCGCTCTCGCCGTGGAATCCCGATTCCGAGGGCGGGCGCGACTCCGCGCGGACGCGTGGTCGAGCGTTAGGCGTGTCGCGAACCGCGCGCACGACAACGGCCGCGAGCGCGGACACGTCGTCGCAGGGCCCGCGCGTGATCATGCGCTTCCCGCGCCGGCCGGCGGACATGCTGCTTTCGGGAACGCTGCAAGGTGGCGAGGCGCTGTCGGACCGCGCGCAGATCGTGGACGAATCGGTGGGTAAGGGCCACATCGTCATGTTCGCGATCCGGCCCTTCTGGCGCTGGCAGACTCAGGGCACCTACATGCTCGGCTTCAACACGATCATGAACTGGGACCACCTCGACGCCGGTCGCGCGAAGGCAGCCGAACCACAGGTCGGATCTCGCTAGACAGGTCGGTGGGTCGCACTCGGCGCTCCTGCCTGGCCACCATGTCCGCCTAACGGCGCGACACGGCGGCCGGCATGCAGGGCGCCGCCGCCGGCGCGCAGAGCCCGTCGCGACGTTCTCTCCCGCGCAGCAGAGCGATCCGGCAGTGTCCGTTTTGTCCGCCCTCCTAAACCGTTCGCCGCATCTGGCTGTCCAACCTCTGACTTCAGCCAAGATGCGATCTGGTGACCGGAAGTTTTGTACTCTTGCTCGCGCTGCAAGCGATTCAACCGGTTGCGGCGCCCGTCCATCCCGCGACGAGCTCCGCCGTTCAGGCCACGCCCGCGGCGACCGCACCCGTCATCGACGGCCGCGATGATGACGCAGTGTGGAAGACCAGTCCCGTCATCAATCAGTTCCTCGAAGCCGAGCCCAACGAAGGCGCACCACCGAAAGCGCGAACCGAAGCGCGCGTGGCGTACGATGCCCACAACCTGTACGTGTTCGTGCGCGCATACGACCCGCATCCCGACAGCATCGTTAGTCTCTTGTCGCGCCGCGATGACCAAACGGCATCCGACCACATCACGATTCTCCTCGACTCGTACCACGACCACCGGACCGGATTCGAGTTCTCGGTAAATCCGGCCGGCGTGAAGTGCGACTACGCGATCTACAACGATGGTGCCGAGGACGTCGCCTGGGACGCGATCTGGGACGTGGCCACGCGCACCGACTCGCTCGGCTGGACGGCGGAGTACCGCATTCCGCTCTCGCAGTTGCACTACGACGTGCGCACGGACGGCGTGTTCGGCATTCTCATCTGGCGCGTGATTCAGCGATACACGGAAACCATCACGTGGCCGCTGTATCGCATGTCGCGCTCGGGGCTCGTCTCACAGTTCGGCGAGCTCACGGGACTCGACGGGCTCGCGCGACCGGGCGATCTCGAGGTGACGCCGTATTTCGTCACGAAGAACGTGCGGGGGGCGGCGTCGTCGGGCTACGATCGCGACCAGCAAGTGAGCGCGGGCGGCGACCTCAAGTATCAACTGTCGTCCAACTTGCTGCTCAACGCCTCGGTCAACCCGGATTTCGGCCAGGTGGACGCGGATCCATCGCAGCTCAATCTATCCGCGTTCGAGACGTTTTTTTCGGAGCGACGCCCGTTCTTCGTGGAGGGCAAGGGGCTGTTCACGTTCACCGTCAATTGCGTCGTCGTGCTCGACTGCAGCACCGGCGAGGGTCTGTTCTATTCGCGCCGCATCGGGCGCGCGCCGCAGCTCGCGGACGTATACGACGACTCCACCGCCGCGCAGGCGACGCGCATCCTCGGCGCGGCCAAGCTCACGGGCCGGTTCTCCAGCGGCCTTTCGTTAGGCGTGATGGACGCCGTCACCGACCGGGTCGGCGGGTCGGACCATGTGACGCTGGAGCCGCGCGCCAACTACGCCGTGGTGCGCGCCAACCAGGACTACGCGGACGGGAACGGCAGCGTCGGCTTCATCTTCACGGGTGTGAATCGCGGGACCGACTCGTCGAGCAGCCCGTATCTCCACTCGAGCGCGTACGCGGGCGGCATCGATGCGCGGCGCCGCTTTCTCGGCGACTACGAAGTGTCCGGCTCGTTCGACGCCAGCCGTGTGGCCGGCAGCCCCGCCGCGATCGCGCTGACGCAGGAGGATCCCGTCCATCTCTATCAGCGGCCCGATGGACCGCTCGCGTTCGACTCGACGCGCACGTCGCTCTCGGGCACCAACGTGGAGGTGCGCGCCGCGAAAGTCGGCGGCAAAATCCTGCAGTGGGAGACGGCGTATCAGCGGCGGTCGCCCGGCTTCGAGATCAACGACCTGGGCTTCCTGCTCCAGTCCGATCGCCAGGAATGGACCTCGTGGGCCGCGCTGGCGTTCCGCACGCCTAACGCAATCTGGCAGCAGTTTCGCTGGAATTTCAACTACTGGCAGTACTGGAGCGACGCCGGTCTCCCCACCGAGCGCGCGTTCAACAGCAACATCCACACGCAGTTCAACGACCGGTGGTGGCTGCACATGGGCGGCACGATCGGTCAGTTAGGCACGACGTTCTGCGACCGGTGCGCGCGCGGCGGCCCGGCAATCCGCCAGGACCCGTACTTCGCGCCGTGGCTCAGCATCCAGGGGGACGATCGCAACGCGCTGCTGCCGTCGGTGTCGGTCAACTATTGGCGCGGCGACGGCGGCCGGTCGCACTCGCTCAACGTGACGCCCGAGCTCGACATCAAGGTGTCGGCGCGCTTCGCGACGTCGGTGTATGGGACGTACACACGCAATCGCAACGACACGCAGTACTTCGACACCTACACGGACTCGGCGGACGCTCGCCACTATACGTTCGCCCACCTCGAGCAGCGCACGCTGAGCCTCACCTGGCGCCTGGACTACGCGTTCACGCCTAACGCAACGCTCCAGCTGTACGCGTCGCCGTTCGTTTCCAAGGGCACGTACACCAACGTGCGCGAGCTGGCGGATCCGCACGCGGTCGCCTACACGGCGCGCTACACGCCGTACGGCGACACGACGGTGACCGACAACCCCGGCGGATTCAACGTGCAGCAGTTCCGCTCGAATCTCGTGTTCCGCTGGGAGTACCGCCAAGGCTCGACGCTGTTTCTGGTTTGGAGCCAGGGCCGGGACGGGTCGTTCCCGATCGAGGGCACGCGGTCCTTCGGCGGCGACCTGCACGAGTTGTTCGCGCAACGGTCGAACGACATCTTCCTCCTCAAGCTCTCGTACTGGTTCGCGCGGTAGGCCGCGACCCGGCAAAACGAGCGCGCCGTCCCCGGCCTAACGGCCAAGGACGGCGCGGTGACCACGGTCAGCCCGAGACGGTCGCTCGGCTGACGCCGGGCACTAGCTCAGGCGATCACCATGTGGCGACCGTTTGCCCAGCTCGGGCTGACGGTGGTACTATGACTGCTAGACAAGGGATCACCTCCTGGTTGCAGGGTGAAACATCGGGCGGACACCGAACAAATAACCGAGCGCACGCAAGAACCCAAGAGGAGCCGGCCATCGCATGATGCTGGAAGCGGCTGGATCGCCGTTCAGCGACTGGGAGAACTTCTACGTGATCGTCGGCTCGTCGGCAGCCGCCCTCACCGGTCTGCAGTTCGTCGTCATCGCGCTCATCGCCGAATCGTCCGCGAAAACCGGCGGCCGCGCGATCGCCGCGTTTGGGACGCCGACCGTCGTGCACTTTTGCGCCGCGCTCCTCGCGTCGGCGATCGTGAGCGCGCCGTGGCGGGGCCTCTCGAATCCTGCGCTGTTCGTCGGTGGACTCGGCGTGGCCGGTGTGTTGTACGCGCTCGTCGTCACCAAGCGGGCGCGGCAGCAAACGGTCTACACGCCGGTGTTCGAGGACTGGTTGTGGCACTCGATTCTCCCGTTCTGCGCGTACGGCGTGATGACCGTCGCCGCGTTCGTGCTCCGGCACGACCCGGAACGGGCGTTATTCCTCGTCGGCGGCGCGGTCCTGCTCTTACTGTTCATCGGCATCCACAATGCATGGGACACCGTAACGTTCATCGCGCTCACCTACGGCCCGGGCCGCACGGAACCGACGCCGGAGACAGCACCGACCGCACCGCCATCGGGCGCGGATCGGACGCCGGCGTCGGGCGCCTAACGGAATGCACCGATCAGTGATCAGGAGGATGGCGTTGTTCGGACTCGACCCGAAACGGTGCTCGCGCCCGCGCGGCGCACTGGCCGTGGTGCTGTGCTGTCTGGCGATCGGCGCGGCCGCTCGGCGCGCATCCGCTCAACCGGCGACCGAACCGCACGTTCGGCAATTCTCGAGCGTCGCGATGGCGCCGGACGGCCGGCGCGTCGCATGGAT
>Ga0310811_10003110_pt1 | contig 20866 bp, 19 predicted proteins | sample YCmetagenome_FD_207642 | JGI IMG/M metagenome (GOLD analysis project Ga0310811, IMG submission 207642) | Soil microbial communities from experimental microcosm in Duke University, North Carolina, United States - YC | ecosystem: Engineered > Artificial ecosystem > Soil microcosm > Unclassified ...
CTTCCTTGCGGATTGCTGATTTCTTCATAGAAAAATGCTGAGAAGCCCAGGCATCTCACAAAAATAAACTTATTTGCCACAAATACCCGAAATAAACTTCTGTTCACTTCCGGTTAACACCCTCTTATGATAGGATTTAACTCTCCTATAAGAGGATTTAACCCCGTTTCACGAGTTGAGCCATCAGGTCGGCTTCTGTAGCAATTTTATTGCCAACATATACGGTTCCGCGCATCTCACAGATGCCACGGCGTATCGGGTTGAGCAGTTCCATTTTCAATAGCATGGTGTCACCGGGGACGACCTTGCTCTTGAACTTACAGTTGTCGATCTTGATGAAATAGGTGTCATACTGACCTTCGGGCATCAGGTTGATGCAGAGGATGCCGCCGGTTTGCGCCAACGCCTCGATCTGCAGCACGCCAGGCATGACGGGATTGCCGGGGAAATGGCCGACGAAGAAGGGTTCGTTGAACGTGACGTTCTTTACCCCGATGATATGTTTGTCGGTGAGCTCGATGATCTTGTCCACCAGGAGGAAGGGAAAGCGGTGCGGTAAGGTTTTTTCTATCTGCGTTGTATTAAAGACGGGGGCCTGGTTGGGATCGTAGATCGGGGTGTTCTTGAGATGCTTATTCTTTTTGATGTACTGCTTGATCTTCCGGGCAAACTCTACGTTGGTAGAATGACCGGGGCGGTTGGCGATGATCTGACCTTTTATCGGGTAGCCGATGAGGGCGAGGTCGCCGACGATATCCAGCAGCTTATGCCGGGCGGGTTCGTTAGGAAAGCGGAGCTCGAGATTGTTGAGATAGCCTTCGCTTTTGATCTCGATCTTATCCCGGCGGAAGGCCTTGGCCAGGCGATCCATTTCTTCCTTTGTCACGGGTTTGTCTACGACGACGATGGCGTTGTTGATGTCACCGCCTTTTACCAGGTTGTGCTCGAGCAGCATCTCCAGCTCGTGGAGAAAGCAGAAGGTGCGGCAGGGAGATATCTCGTCCCTGAAATCCCGCATGGTCTTGAGGCTGGCATGCTGGGTGCCCAGGACGGGGCTGTTGAAATCGATCAGCGTGGTGATCTTGTATTCCATGGCGGGCATGACGACCATTTCCACCCTTTTCTTCTCGTCATAATGGGAAATGTTGGCGTCGATGCTGTACCAGACCTTGGCCGCTTCCTGTTCGACGACACCGGCTTCTTCGATGATCTCCACGAAAGGCTGCGAGCTGCCGTCGATGATCGGGACCTCGGGGCCATTGATCTCGATCAGGCAGTTGTCCACTCCCATCCCCACGAGAGCGGCCAGGATATGTTCCACGGTGCTGACTTTTGCGCCATTCTCTTCCAGCGTGGTACCGCGGGAGGTATCGGTCACCAGGTCACAATCGGCTTTTATAACGGGCTGACCCGGCAGATCGATCCGCTGAAACTGGAAACCGAATCCCGGCGTCGCGGGTTTTAGCGTCATATCCACCTTTATGCCGGTATGGAGGCCGGTGCCGGAAATACTTGTTAAAGAAGCTAATGTGTGTTGTTTGTCTGGATTGAAATTTGCGTCCATGCTTTTTTTTGAAACTTGTGATCCGTAGCCGCCGGCACTTTGGCCGACAAAGATAGGGGAATCTCTCTTTTTCATATCTCTTCTTCCCGCTCCAGCATGAGGATGGCGCTTTGGGGGACGATAAAGTATTTTTCGCCTTCGTAGAGCACTTCGGTGGCGCCGCTGAGAAGGAAGATCGCGATATCGCCTTCCCGGGCCTGGAGAGGGACATATTTCACCTGCTCGTCCTGGTGTTTCCAGGGTTCTTCGTCTACGGGCAGGGGGATGGCATAGCCCGGTCCGGTCTTTATGACGTATCCTTGCTGCACTTTCTCTTTTTCCTGAACGCCCGGGGGGAGATAAAGGCCTGAGTCTGTGCGTTCATGGGGGCGGGAGGGCTGTATAAGGACTCTGTCGCCGATTACGACGAGTTTCTTAAATTTATTGTCGGAAGTCAGATGCATAAGATGCAAAATTAATAAATGGATTTTGACATGTTTAACAAAATATTATTCCGATTCGTTGATTATCAGGGAATGATTTAATTTTATTTGTACTCAAAATCATCAATTATGGAAGGAAAGAAACCGAAAATATTGTTGTGCGAAGACGATCCCAACCTTGGCATGGTCCTGAAGAACTATCTCGAGCTTAGCGATTTCGATGTTACTCTCGAGAGAGATGGCCGGTTGGGTCTGGCGGCGTTTCAGCGGGAGAGCTTTGATCTTTGCCTGTTGGATATCATGATGCCGCATATGGACGGTTTTACCCTGGCCGAAGAGATCAGGGATGTGGATCCGGATATTCCCCTTTTCTTCCTCAGCGCCAAAACGATGAAAGAAGATATCATCCAGGGGTATAAGCTTGGCGCCGACGACTATATCACCAAGCCTTTCGACAGCGAGGTGTTGCTGATGAAGATAAAGGCCATCCTGAAACGCAATGACGATCTGAACAAGGAGTCCGACAACAAGGTCTTCGAGATGGGGTCCTATCATTTCAATCCCAAGCTGCGCGAGCTAGGCCATAAGGGGCAGACGCAGACGCTTTCTCCGAAGGAGAACGAGCTGCTGAAGATGCTGGCCGAGCACATGAACGATCTGTTGCCGCGGGAGCAGGCGTTGAAGAAGATCTGGGGCAGTGATACGTATTTCAATGGGCGGAGCATGGATGTGTATATTGCGAAGCTGCGCAAATACCTGAAGGATGACTCCAACATTGAAATTGTCAATATTCACGGGAATGGGTTCCGGCTTGTAGTCCCTGTCAATGCCTAAAACAATAGCTCGCCTTCCCGGCCGGGAGCTTTTTTCCCAAGGTGCTCATACGCCTTGTGGGTGACCTCGCGACCTCGTGGCGTGCGTTGGAGAAATCCTTCCTGTATGAGGAAGGGTTCGTATACCTCCTCGAGCGTACCGGTCTCTTCCCCCACCGCTGTGGCGATAGTGGAGATGCCTACGGGTCCGCCCTTGAATTTCCCGATGATGGTCGACAGGATGCGATTGTCCATTTCATCGAGCCCGTGCTCGTCGACGTTGAGGGCGCGTAGCGCGTGCTGAGTGATGCCGAGATCGATCACCCCGTTGCTTAATACCTGTGCAAAGTCCCGCACCCGCCGAAGCAGGCCGTTGGCGATACGGGGAGTGCCGCGGCTGCGCCGGGCGATCTCACCGGAGGCATCCGAGGTGATCTTTGTCTGTAGGATGCCGGCGCTGCGCAGGATGATCTTTTGAAGGATATCGGCCGTATAATATTCCAATCTTGCCTTGATACCGAAACGGGAGAGCAAGGGCGCCGTGAGAAGACCGCTGCGCGTGGTGGCGCCAACCAGGGTAAAAGGATGTATGGAGAGCTGGATGCTGCGGGCATTGGGTCCGCTGTCGATCATGATATCGATGCGATAGTCTTCCATCGCCGCATAGAGGTATTCTTCGACGACGGTGCTCAGGCGGTGGATCTCATCGATAAAGAGGACGTCGTTCGGGCTAAGATTGGTGAGCAGACCTGCCAGGTCGCCCGGCTTTTCGATCACCGGCCCCGAGGTCTCTTTGATATTCACTCCCATCTCGTTGGCGACGATGCGGGAGAGCGTTGTTTTGCCGAGGCCTGGGGGGCCATGAAAAAGGACATGGTCCAGCGCTTCGCCGCGCATCTTTGCCGCCTTTATAAAAACCCGCAGGTTCTCGATCAGCTGCGGCTGCCCGGAAAAGTCTTCGATGGCCGCCGGGCGGATATTATTCTCAAACTCCTTGTCCGAGGGACTAAGGCCTTGCTTGTCACTGTTGAGGTTGAGATTGGGCATGCGACAAATATACCGATCTTTGTCCTGAAAATATTCTGTTATGCCTACGGTAGAAGCCGCATACCTGCAAAAAGCCATCTCTTACGAAGCCTATACGGCCCTGATCGACGAGCTTGTCATCAAGGGCCAGACGACGGGACCCGACCAGTCGGAAGCTTTTGTCCATTATACCGCGCTGAACCAGCAACGCATGCACCGGTGGGAGAAGACGATCCAGCTGTTGCCGTCGGTGGAGAGCGCCATCCGTGGCATCACGGTCCCGCAGACCTGGCTGGTGCTGACGGAGGCCTGGTGTGGGGACGCCGCGCACAGCATACCCGTCCTGCATGTGCTGGCGGTGCTGAACCCGCTGATCACGCTTTGCTTTGTATTCCGGGATGAAAATCCGGAACTGATGGATCGTTACCTGACCAATGGTGTAAGCCGCAGCATTCCCAAGCTGATCGCGATGGACACGGCTACCCGCGAAGAGCTGTTCACGTGGGGACCGCGTCCGGCGCCGCTGCAGGCGATCTTTATGAAGATGAGAGAGGACGGGATGGAGTATCACCTGATAAAGGAGGAGCTGCAGCGTTGGTACAATAAAGACAAGTCCCTTACCATCCAGCAGGAAATGTCCGCCCTGGCCGCGGCTACCAATACCAAAATGGGGATGACTGCTTAAGGCAATCGCCGCCAGAGCACGTCAGCAAACCATTTCTTGCCATCATAGAACGTCTCCACCGGCTCGAAGCCCGACTGCGCTGCCATGGACTCGGTCTCTACCAGCGTGTACTTCTGGGAGATCTCCATAAAGATAGCCTCGTTCTCCGCAAATTGGATCTTCTTATCGGCGAGATGCACGTCCTGCTCCTGCTTGCTGATCAGATAGCTCCGGCAGGCGCCTGTCCCCGGATCGTAGACAGGATAGTGCTCGAATTTTTCGATATCGAAGTCGGCGCCCAGCTCGCGGTTGATGCGTGTCAGCAGATTGAGATTAAAGGCGCGGGTGATCCCCTGCCGGTCGTTATAGGCATCGAGGACGGTCCGCGGATGTTTTTTGAGGTCAAAGCCAATGAGCAACAGGTCACCGGGCCTCAGCTGGGCGTGGATCTGACGGCAGAATTGCGTCGCCTGCTGAACGCTCATGTTCCCGATATTGGCGCCCATGAACAGGACGATCTTGCGTTTGCTCGAGAAGGTGTTCACCTGGTGTAGCTTTTCCAGGTATTCCCCGTTGAGACCCTGTAGCCGGATGCCCGGGAGGGTTACCGGTAATTTGTCTTCGAGCCAGCCGATAACATTGGAAGAGATGTCGATGGGGTAGTAGGTAAAATGCGCCTGATCTTTTTGCAGCTGGCGGAGCAGGAACCAGGATTTGGTGGCGTCGCCGGGTCCGAGCTCCACCAGGTCGAAATCGGCGCTGTCTTCCATAAACGACTGCGCCATTTTCCCGGACTGGTGCTGCATGATCTCCATTTCGCAGCGGGTGGGATAATATTCGGGGCAGGCCATGATCTGCTGGAAGAGCTTGTCCCCGGTCTCATCATAAAAATACTTGGATGACAGGTATTTGTGCTCGGCCCGCAGTCCATTCAGTACGTCGGTGAAGAAGGTGGCCGACCGGCGTGCGGTCAGCGTGGCGGTGCTGGGTGGAAACATGAAACGTATTTTTGTGGTGATTGTTTTGATACCCGTGGCCAAACTACTTTGCAACTCGTATGCCAGTAAACTGCCAACGTAGACTGGGATGGAAGAAATTACGGTAGCTCGGCCGGCTATGTCCCTCCGGCGTCGCCACAGACGCTCCTCTCAGCACCATCTGGCTGACCATGAACTTTCCGTTATATTCCCCGATCGCGCCCGCCGCCTTCTTGAACCCGGGATAGGGAAGATAGGCGGACTCGGTCCACTCCCATCTTTTGCCCCATTGGAACCGCTCCGCGGCGGCTTCCCATTCGAATTCGGTCGGCAGCCGGCATCCCTTCCAGGCGGCAAAGGCCACGGCCTCATAATAACTGATATGTGACAGCAATTGTTTACCCTCCAGTGGCCGCAGGCCGGCCAGCGTATACTGATGCCAGCGGCCGTCGATGAAATGCCAGTAAAGCGGGGAGGATACCGCATTTTTCTTTACCCAGTCCCAGCCTTCTGCATGCCACCAAACAAAATTCGTGTAGCCGCCGTCGGCCATGAACTCCAGGTACTCCTGGTTTGTTATTGGGCTCGCGGCCAGTTGGAACTCATCCAGATACACTTTGTGGCGGCTGAGCTCGTTGTCGAAACAAAAACCGTCGCCCGTATAGCCAATCTCATAAAGGCCGGCGGGCATGGTAACAAATCCGGCGGCTGCCGCCACCGGCGCCTCATCGATATCCCGGTCCGACCAGGCCGGGAACAGAGGGTTATGACCCAGGATATACTTTATGTCGGTGAACAACAGCTCCTGGTGTTGCTGTTCATGATTCAGGCCCAGGACAATGAGAGACGCAAGGCCCTCGCCAGGCCCGTCGCCGATAAATCGTTCCATTGCATCATCTACATATTCCCGGTAGGCATAGATCTCATCGACCGAAGGCCGGCTCAGGTTTCCGCGGTCGGTGCGTACCACCCTTGCCCCGATGGTCTCATAATAGCTGTTGAAGACATAATTGTAATCGGGATTGCAGGGACGATAGCCCGGATGGTGGGGTATGAGGACAAAGGCCTCCCAGAACCAGGTGGTGTGTCCCAGGTGCCATTTGGGCGGACTCACGTCGACGACGGGCTGAACGACATAGTCCTCTTTTTGCAGGGGGCGGCAGATGGCTTCGCTGGCCTTGCGGACGGCGCGGTATTGATCGAGTAAGGCGGTCATTTTATCAGGTAATGGGTAAGGTCGGTGATGGTATGGATGCCCAGCTGCTGCGCCTGGCTTCGCCGCATCATCAGGGCATAGGCATTATTGAATCCAATGGGTTCCAGCCAGGTGAGATCATAATCCCTACTAAATCGGTCGGCAACATACTTATACACGCTGTCCCTGTCGCGCGTGAGCCGGGCAGTCACGGCGGCAGGCGGCTGAAGGATGGCCAAAAGAGCAGTTCCGGTATATTCAGGATACATATCTATCTGATGATTCGTTAACGCTTCAAAGCAGATTTTTGTTCCGCCGAGGCCCGTTTTACTCTCCACCTCCAGGTCCGTATAGCCACGGACAAGCATCGCATACATATCTGTCAGGATATATTGTTCGGGGAAGATCTTGGACCCCAGCCGGAAGATGCCTTTATGGCCGTTACGGGGAGCCTGGTAGAGCCCCTGGGCTTGCAGGAATTCCCGGGCAATGCGGTCGGGCGGCTGGTTGAGATATTCGGCGCGGTAGTTGAGGAGGGTCATGACCGAGTCGTTGATCCGGCCCGATAATTTGTTCAACACGGGTGCGAGCTCGGGGTATTGTTTCAACACCTCATTGCGGATCACGGGTGCGGCATAGTAGGGTGGGAAGATGTTCCTGTCGTCCTCGAGCGTGACGAGATCGTAGGCTTTCAGCCGGCCATCGGTGCTATAGCCGCTGATGATGTCGAGCTTGTGCTCGTAGATGGCTTTGTACATCACCGCGTCGCTGATGACCACGGTGCGGACTTTCAGACCATAGACTTCCCGCAGACCGATATCGCCATCGCGGCGGCCCATGAACTCCGGCGTAAAACCCGCCAGCAGGCGGCTGTTGCCGATGGGCAGCATGTAGAAGGAGGAAAGGAGCAGCAACCCCAGCGGGAGAACGGCAAGCACGGTCCGGCGGCGTCTGCGACCGGTGCGCTGTACGAGGGAGAGCAGGAAGTCGAGAAGGATCGCGAGAAGGGCGGCGGGGATAGCGCCGGCCAGGATCATATTGGTGTTGTTGAGGGCGATACCGCCGAAGATGAACTCGCCGAGCCCGCCGGCGGCGATATAGGCGGCCAGTGTGCCGACGCCGACATTGATGACGGTGGCCGTACGGATACCAGCCATGATCACCGGAAAGGCCAGTACGAGATCGACGCGGAACAGCCGCTGTGTCGCGGTCATCCCCATGGCGAGGGCCGCCTCTTTCACCCCCGGATCGACCCCATCGATGCCGGTATAGGTATTTCGGATGACGGGCAACAGGGCGTAGAGGAACAGGGCGGCGATGGCAGGGACGGGGCCGATGCCCAGCAGGGGGATGAGAAATCCCAGCAGGGCGATGCTGGGAATGGTTTGCAGCACGCCCGCTGCGCCCAGCACGATGCCGGCCGCTTTTTTGTTCCGGGAGATAAAGATGCCCAGCGGTACGCCGATGAGAACGGCTATCAGCAGCGAGATAAAGGTCAGCCCGATATGCTGGATCGTCTGCTGCAACAGCTTGGCAGATTGCTGATGCATGAAATCCCAGAGGCTCTGGCGTTGGTCCATCAGCTTTTGTTATTCTTAAAATGATCGAAAATATAGCGTTGGCCTTCGAAGAAATCCTTTACATATTGCGTCGCGGGCCGGTTGAACAGATCGTCGGCTGTGCCTTCCTGTATGATCCGGCCGCCGTCCATCAGGAAGATGCGGTCGGCCAGCTCGAAGGCTTCGGGGACATCATGGGTGACGAGGATGATGGTCTTTGACCGCAGCTCATCCAGCTCTTTAAAATCCTTTTTTACGCGGGCGCGGGTGATGGGGTCAAGAGCTCCGAAGGGCTCGTCCATGAGGAGGATGGGGGGATCGGCCGCAAGGGCCCTGGCAATGCCGACACGCTGCTGCTGGCCGCCGCTCAGCTCGTTGGGATAGGCCGCCCTGTATTGAGCGGGAGAAAGGCGCAGCTTTTCCATCAGGCTGGTGACCCGCTGCCCGATCCGGTCCCGCTCCCACCCCAGCAGCCGCGGAACGATGCCGATGTTCTCCTCGATGGTATAGTGGGGGAAGAGCCCGTTGTTCTGGAATACGTAGCCGATACCGCGGCGGAGCTGCTCGGGCCGCTGCTCCGTGATGAGCCGGTCTTCGATCCGGATCTCACCGGAATCGGGTTCGATCAGCCGGTTGATCATTTTCAGCAAGGTCGTCTTGCCGGAGCCACTGGTGCCCAGGAAGACGACGTTCTCCCCTTTTTCGACGGCAAAGGAGATATTGTCGACGGCTTTGTGCGCACCGTAGGTCCGGGTGATATTTTTTACGACGATCATTTCAGGCGTGCGAATAGGTTATTCAGCGATTCGGCAAAGGTAGGGTGAGCAAAGACGGCATCCCGCAGCCGGTCATAGGTGATGCCTCCCATCATGGCCACCTGCAGGAGGCTCATCAGCTCGCCGCCGTTCACCGACAGCATGGCCGCACCAACGATCGTCTTGTCTTCGGCGTTGACAATGGCCTTCAGCATGCCCCGCATCTCATCGTTCTCCCAGGCCCTGGCTACGTGGGCCACCGACAGCGTGGCCACTTTTATCTTCATTCCTTTTGCTCTTGCCTCTTCTTCGGTGAGCCCGATCCTTCCCAATTCCGGGTCGGTAAACAGACAATAGACCGCCGGGCGGCCCTTCGTACTGCAATTTGCCTTTTCGACCAGGTTCTTATAGACGATGAGATGATCGTTATACGAGATATGCGTGAACTGCGGGCCGCCATTGACGTCGCCAAGAGCATAGATGTCGATACGTTTAGGCCGGCGGTTTCAGGATTGCGGCCGGTGGCGACAAGGACATGGGAGGCGATGAGCGGGCCGGAGGACAGCTGAAGCCGGATGCCTTCCGCCTCCTTTGACACGCTTTCTACTTTTGTCCCGGTATGGATGCGGATACCATCTTCGCAGAGAATTTTGTTTATCGCGGCGGCGATGTCCTCATCTTCTCTGCGAAGGAAACGGGGACCGCTATCGATAATGGTGACCTCGCTGCCCAGGCGGCGGTACAGCTGGCCGAACTCGAGAGCAATATAGCTGCCGCCGATGATGGCGAGGTGCGAGGGGATCTCCGGCAGATCGAGGATCGTGTCGGACGTGAGAAATGGGATCCCGGCGAGGCCGGGTATCGGCGGGACAACCGGGCGGGTGCCGGTGTTGATGATGATGGTATCGGCCGTCATCGTGTCTGTTCTGCCGTCTTCCGTTGTGAGGGCGATCTCTTTTGGTCCTGCGAACTTCGCGGTCCCCAAATGGACATCGAGGTTCTTTGTTTCGAGGAGGCTTCTTGTCGAGGACTCCCGCGCTTGCCCGACGTGGGCGCTCTTGCGTTTGATGACCTCTTCAATGTTGACGGAATAGCTGGTGGTATGGACGCCAAAGTCGGCGCTGCGTTTTACCAGGTAAGCGACACGACCGGAGGCGATGAGGGTCTTTGTGGGTGTACAACCGACATTGATACAGGTTCCGCCGATGAATTTCTTTTCAATAAGGGCGGTCTTCCAGCCGGCGTTGGCGAGTTTTTTCGCCAGGGGATTGGCTGCCTGACCCGAACCGATGAGGATAGCGTCGTACTTGACCATTGGAGTTGTGATTCTCCAAATTTAGGCAATTTTTGGACCATTGCGCCCGGCCTGCGGCTGAAGCGGCTTCCGCCGCTTCAGGTACCAAACTAAAAAGCCAGTTACCGGCAGGCTTGCACAAATGAGGCTGACGATGAAGGCGATGATCTTTCCCGTTAGCCCCGCGACGGCGCCGACATGGAGGTCATAGTTCATTTCGACCAGTCGTTGCATTTTTGCCTTTTTTGCGTTACGCATATGATCCAGCATCCGGCCTGAATACTGATCGAACTGCAGCACATCATATCCATAGTAGGTTTCCGCATCGCGGTAGGCATAGACATAGATGGGACCCTCGTTTCCAACGGCGGGCGCGACTCCGAAGCGCACGGCGGAGGGGAGGGAATCAAGACTGGTGCGGAGCGCCTGGTCCAGGGGGCTGCCTGCGGCCGGGGCGACGATCGACCGGGTTGCGGGTGGTGGCGGCATTGCCGGCGGCCATACAAAGATGAGCCCGGTGACGGCAATGATCAGCGCCGGGATCAGGCTATAAAACCCGGGAACATTGTGAAGGTCATAATTGACCCGCCGGAAGGAAGCCTTCCATCTTATTTTGAAGCTGCGGTCGCGCATCGCCTTTGTCCACTTCTTCGGCCACCAGAGGACCAAGCCCGTGACCAGCCCGATGACGAAGATGACCGTGCTCCAGGCTACGATGGGCTGGCCGTAGGGTGTATTCAATAACAGGCTCCAGTGGAGGTATTTGACAATGGAGAAGAAATCATATTTGTAGTCCCTGAAGCCGGTGACCTGGCCGGTATGCGGGTCGAGGAAGACAGACCGGTAGTATTCCATCCCACCAAAGATCGTCAGGGCGGTATCGTTCTCGCGGTAGGACATGAATTCCCAGCTGCGGCCGGGATCGCGCCAGGCGACGAGGTAGGACAGGGGATGCCCGGCCCCCAGGGCCGCCTGCGCGGTATACCGGAGCGAGTCGAGCGGCAGGGTGTTCCCGGCGGCAGTCACGAAATACCATTCCGGGTGCCGGGCCTCGGTGATCTCTTTCTGAAATACGAAGATGCCCCCTGTGACGCTCACGATCAAAACCACCCCCCCGGACACGAGTCCGAGCCAGAGGTGGATTTGACGGACGAAATATTTACCGGTTCGCTTTTTTTTCATCTTTCCCTAGAATTTGAAGGCGATGCCGGCTTTTACGCTGCGCAGGGGCTGGGGATTTACGGTCGTATACCCTACCCAATACTGCTGGTCGGTGAGATTATCGGCTTTCACCGTAAACCGGAATTTTGAATAGTCATAGAAGAGGGAGGCGCTGAGGACCGTATAGGCACGCAGGATGAATACTCCCTGGCTGACGCTGTTAACGATCTTGTTATCGCTTGCATAGTTGCCGCCGAATCCAACGCCGAGCCCCTTCAGGCTGCCGCTGGGGATCTTGTAGCTGAGCCACCAGTTGGCCGTATAGGGCGAGGCCGCAGTGGAGGGCCGGCGGCCTTCGACGTCCTTGTCGGTCCGCTCGTATTTTGAATCGTTGTACGAAAATCCGGCCACGATGTTGAACCCCGTGAAAGGGCTTGCGATGACCTCGGCCTCGACGCCCCTGCTTCTTTGCGTTCCGTCCTGGACCTGCGGGAAGGCGGGCAGGCTGGAGTCGGGGGCGGAAGGGATATAGGCGCGGACGATGTTGCTCACGCGGATGTCATAGACGCTGAATGTGCCGGTCAATCGTTGGTTGAACAGGTCTATCTTTATGCCGGCCTCGGTCTGCCAGGCTTTTTCGGGCCGGAACGACTGGCCCTTGTAGTCGGTGCCCGTCTCGTTGGTGAATCCATTCTGATAGTTGGCGAAGAGGGACAGCTGACCGTGCACCGGCTGGTAGACGATGCCGAATTTCGGTGACAGGGCTGTCTGATGGTAAGCGCCGCTGGTCGTGCCGGTCGTCACGTCATAGCTCCCGTTGTTGACAAAATGATCGAGGCGCAGCGCGGCCATCACCAGCCAATCGTCGGTGAGGTTCAGCACATTCGAAGCATAGGCGCTGTAGGTGTTTGTAATATTGGTGACGGGATAATAGAAATCGACCCCTTTTGTCGCATAGAGCTTTTGCAGGTTGATGCGGTTGAAATCCCGGTAGGTGGGAATATCGCCATGCGAGGGGATGGTATCGTAGGTGCCGCCGCTGAAGAGTTGGTTGGGGGTGTGATTGAAATAATCGAGGCCGGCGACGAAACGGTTACGCAGGGAGCCGATCTGGAAATCTCCGTTGATGTTCTGTTGGATCTCCAGCATCCTGTCGCGGCTGTTGGCAGTGAACTGGTCGTTACGGGAGATATAGCCGGTTCCGACATCGTTGGGGTTGCCGGTAACGGCGGAGTTGGCCAGCAGGTAGAAATAGGGGCCGGGGCCGTCGGAATAGCTGTTGGTGATCGTCACGTTGGTCTGGGTGCTCCAGCTGTCGTTGAACCGGTACTGCATCCGGGCGAAGAAGTTGGTGCTGGCCGACTGCTGCGAAAGATCGTCGCTGTAGTAGCTGCGCCGGTAATCGAGGGGCAGCTTGTCGGCGCGGTCGACACCCAGCTGTGCGATGGTCTGACCATAGGGGAAGAAGAAAATGGGCGGTACCAGGTTACGTCCCCTGTAGATCTCTGCATCGAAGAGGAAGCTGAGCCGGTCGCTGGCTTTGTAAGTAAGGGAAGGTGCGAAGACAAAACTCTTGTTGCCCCCATTGTCCTGCCAGCTGCCTTCGCTGGTATAGGCGGTGTTCACGCGGAGAAGCACGGTACGGTCGGAATTCAGCGGGGTGTTGATGTCGGCGCCGATACGGCTGTAGCCGAAGTTGCCGCCGGTGAAGCTCACCTCGCCACCCGGGTGATCATAGGGCATTTTCGTGACGCGGTTGATCAACCCGCCATAGGAGGTGAGCGTGCTGCCGAAGAGCGTAGCGGAGGGGCCTTTGAGCACTTCGATCTTTTCCAAGTTAGCTGCATCGATCTTACTGGTGACGTTCCCCGCCACGCCGTTGCGCAGCTGGCTTTGGAGAATGAAACCGCGGGAGTTGTAATAGCCGCCGCCGTCGCCGCTACGGCCCGTGGCGTCCCACATTTTTTGCACACCGGTGGCATTGCGAAGACCGTCATCGACCGATTGGACCAGCTGGTCGGCGAGGAGTTCTTTTGTGATCGTCGTATATACCTGGGGATTTTCGGTATTCTTCAGCGGCATCCGGGCGAGGTCATCGCTCGACCGCCTTGCCAGCCGGTTGGTCCCACCGGTGACGACCACTTCCTGCAGCTGCCGTTCCGATACCTGCAGCCGGATGGAAAGGTTCGTGGTCCGGCGGGGTTCGACGACCACATGTTGGGTGGTGGTGGCAAAACCGGTGAGCGATATCTCGAGATCATACTCACCCGCGGGCAGATTGGACAGGGTGAAGGCGCCGTCGTCATCCGTAAGGGCGGTACGGCCGTTGCTTTTAATGCGTATGGTGACGGATGCGGCGGGTTGTCCATCGGCGGTCAACACCTTACCTTTGATGGGCGGGGCGGGGTCGCCAGGGTCGGCGAAGGCAAAGACTGTAGAAAGAATTATTGATAAAGAAAGTAGAAGGCATTTCATATCCAGTCGTTTTAGAGTCGCAAAATTGCGTTCACCAAACGGCAATACCACCCGCTATCGGGAAAAAGCGGTTACGCAAAACGGAACAAGATGAAACTCGAAGCATTCAAATCAAGCATGAGTGGCGATGTACCGCCAATGGATATCCCCTCTACCCTGACGGCGCTATGGTATGCCGGAAAGGGCGACTGGGAACGAGCGCACAATATTGCGCAGGATATTGCTACCCGGGAGGGTTCCTGGGTGCATGCTTACCTTCACCGGGTGGAAGGGGATCAGGGGAATGCCAACTATTGGTATAGCCGGGCAGGGAAGTCGATGCCGGCGGTGACCTTGGAGGAGGAATGGGAGGCGATGGTGAGGACTATGCTTGCATCTGCAGGATGATATTTGGGTCGGGGCAGTTGTCGAGCCAATGCTGCCGTTCGGAGAACCGGCAGACGCCGGGATAGTCACCTTTCCAATCCCGCATGTCTGTTATTAATTGAAAATGCAGGTGTGGCGGCCAGTTGCCGTTCTCGAAGCGCATCCCGAATTCGGCGATGACCTCGCCTTTTTCGATCTTCTGTCCTTCGACGCGACCCTTGATCGAATTGAGGCTTAGATGACCATACAGGGTATGGAAGGCCTGGCCTTCGAGATGATGCGTAACGATGAGGGTGGCTCCGTAGTCGCTGTCGTTATTGTTGAAGGCGAAGCTGTGGACGAAGCCATCGAGCGGGGCCATGACTTTTGTGCCGGCGGGTCCCCAGATGTCGATGCCGAGGTGGAGGCGGCGGGGTTCATCGGCCTGATCGAAGTGCCTGCTCCGGGCATAGAGCGTGCGGTGTTCGCCATAGCCGCCGATGCCATAGCGGGCGCCGTGTTCCCGGAGGGTGCGGTTGATCCAATTGGCGAAGCGCTCCGTATCGGCAATTTCTTCCAGAGAGAGCGTGGTGTTGTGTTCGGTGAAATCAAAGGGATAGAGCTTATCCCTGCCCGGGTCAAAGGGCACTACCCGGTGGAAATCCACCCGGTGTCGTTGCAATATCTCCTTACACGACGACATTGATCATCTTGTTCTTCACATACACTATCTTCTTTGGCTTGTTGCCTTCAAGCCACTTTTGGACGATCTGGTCGGCCAATACGATGTCTTCCACCTGCTGCTGCGTTGCGTCGAGGGCGATATTGAGCTCGTGACGGGTCTTGCCGTTGATCGCGATCGGATAGTTCTTTGTCGATTCGACGAGGAACTTTTCTTCTACCGCGGGATAGAGTGCATCGAGGACGGAGCCGGCGTTGCCGAGCAGGTGCCAGATCTCTTCGGCGAAATGCGGGGCATAAGGGGTGATCGCAATCACCAGCTTTTCCAGCACTTCCTTTTTATGACATTTCAGATCCGTGAGCTCGTTTACGCCGATCATCAGGGCGCTGACGCCGGTGTTGAAGGAAAAGCGATCGGTCGCGTCTTCCACCTTTTTGATCGTTCGGTACAGCACCTTCCATTCCGCCTCGGTGGCTTTATCCGTTGTCCAGACCTTGCCTTTCACCTCGTCGAAGAAGAGGCGCCAGAATTTGCGGATAAAGCGGTGGACGCCTTCGATGCCTTTGATGTCCCAGGGCTTGCTTTGTTCGACGGGGCCGAGGAACATCTCGTACATGCGGAAGGTGTCGGCGCCATATTTATTGACGAGGTCGTTGGGGTTGACGGTGTTGTAGAGGCGCTTGCTCATCTTCTCCACCTCCTGGCCGCAGATGTATTTTCCTTCTTCGAGGATGAACTCTGCGTCGGCATATTCCGGCCGCCATTTGCGGAAGGCTTCGATATCGAGCTCGAGGCCGTCGACGATATTGACGTCGACATGCAGGGGGCTGACGCCGATGGTTCCCAGGGTGATATTGGGATCGCCGAAGATGTCCTTTACCGCCGTTTCGATGAGGTCATGGAACTCTGGGGTTCCCTGCAGGGCGGCGACGCCGCCGGAGACAAAAACAGGTTTATTTGCATTTATTTCCAGCCGATAGACAAAGCGGCTGCTGCCCTGGATCATCCCCTGGTTGACGAGGCGCTTGAAGGGTTCGTCGTGGCCGACCCAGCCACGGTCGAACAGGAATTTGGTCCACATCCGGCTATAGAGGAGGTGACCGACGGCGTGTTCCGTACCGCCGATATAGAGGTCCACCTGGCCCCAGTAGTCGGAGGCGGCGCGGCTGCAGAAGGTCTCGGTATTGTGCGGGTCCATATACCGCAGGAAGTACCAGCTGCTGCCCGCATAGCCGGGCATGGTGTTGGTCTCGAGATGTTTGGCCGTCCACGCGGGGACATTGGCCAGCGGGCCCTCGCCTTCGGGACCGGGTCCATATTTCTCGACATGCGGCAGCTCGAGCGGAAGGGCCGATCCAGGCAGGGCTTCGGCGATGCCGTCCTGCCAGGTGATGGGGAAGGGTTCGCCCCAGTATCGCTGGCGGCTAAAGGCAGCATCCCGCATGCGGTAGTTGACCTTTCGGATGCCGATTCCTCTATCTTCCAGTTTCTTTATAGCGATGACGATCGCGTCCTTCATGACCAGTCCGTCGAGGAAACCGCTGTTTTGCAATACGGCATCCTTTGTGGGGTTGGCTTCTTCGCCATTGAAAGCGTCGCCGATGATATTGGTGATGGACAAGTCAAAGTAGCGGGCGAATTTAAAGTCGCGCTCGTCGCCGCAGGGTACGGCCATGATGGCGCCGGTGCCGTAGCCGGCCAGCACATACTCCGAGGTCCAGATGGGTATCTGCAGCCCGCTGAACGGGTGGATCGCATAAGCGCCGGTAAAACAGCCGGTGATCTTTTTCTCGGCCATCCGCTCGCGTTCGCTACGGCTCTTCACATAGGTGAGGTATTCGTCGATGGCTGTACGCTGGCTGTCACTCGTAATGGCTTCGACAAGCTCGTGCTCCGGGGCGATGACCATGAAGTCGACGCCGAAGAGCGTATCGGGGCGGGTGGTGTAGACGCGGAGCCGCTTCCCGGAATGGCCGAGGATGTCGAAATCGATCTCGGCGCCGAAGCTCTTGCCGATCCAGTTGGTCTGCATCTCCTTCATCGCGTCGCTGAAATCCACGGTCGTGAGGCCTTCGAGCAGGCGGTCGGCGTAGTCGGTGATGCGGAGGTACCACTGTCTGAGCTTTTTCTTGACGACGGGATGACCGCCGCGTTCGCTGAGACCATTGATGACCTCGTCATTGGCAAGGACGGTGCCGAGGGCTTCGCACCAGTTGACCTCGCCATAGCCGCAATAGGCGAGGCGATAGTTCATCAGGATCTCCTGCTGACGGCGACGGTCAAAACCTGCCCATTCTCCCGCGGTGAAGCGGATGGTCGCGTCGCCCGGACAGGGATGTCGGGTATTCCCGTCCTTCTCGAAACGTCTCACCAGCCACTCGATGGGTACCGCCTTGTTTTCATGCCTGTCGTACCAGCTGTCGAACAGCTGCAGGAAGATCCATTGCGTCCATTTATAGTAATCCGGGTCCGAGGTCTTTACCTCGCGGGACCAGTCGAAGCTAAAGGCGATGTTGTCCATCTGCCGGCGGAAATTGGCGATATTGTTCGCCGTGGAGACAGCGGGATGGACGCCATGTTCGATGGCATATTGTTCGGCGGGCAGGCCAAACGCATCATAGCCCATAGGGTGAAGGACATTGTATCCTTTGAGGCGCTTGTACCGGGCAAAAATATCGCTCGCGATGTAGCCGAGGGGGTGGCCGACGTGGAGGCCGGCGCCGCTGGGATATGGGAACATGTCCAGCACGTAATATTTCGGACGGGTGGATTCGTTGGAGACTTTGTAAGCGCCCTGCTCGGTCCATATCCGCTGCCATTTCTTTTCTATTTCGCTAAAATTGTAATCCATGCTGACTCCTGGTTCTTTGTTGGAAAAAAGTTAAAAGAGTGATTTCTATCGAAATAATACTGGCCAACAATCGTTAATCTAATTACCCCAACGGCCCTCGGGGGGGTATCAAAAATACAAAATCGGCCGCGAAAAACCGTTATTTTTGCTGTCAGTGTGACATTGTACTAACCCAATTAAAACTAAGATATCCATGGCTCAACTCGGAAAAGGATCTGCCAAACGCTCGACCCCTTCTTATTTCATGGCAATCGTGGGCGTCAGCCTGGTCTTGTTCCTGCTGGGTTTATTGGGGTGGATCGTCATCAATGCCAACCGGCTGGGGGAGAATATCCGGGAAAATGTCGAAGTGCAGATCTATGTCAGGCAGAATCTCTCGCAGAAGGACAGTGCTTCGCTGGTGCAGTTTGTGTCGGCTCAGCCCTATGTCCGGAGCTACGAATATATCACCAAGGAGATGGCGCGGAAGCAGTTCGTGGGTACGGGCAATGATGACTTTATGTCGGTGCTGGAGCAGAACCCCCTGCCGGCCTCGGTGGATTTCCGGGTCCGGAGCGAGTATGCGAATGCGGATTCCCTCAACAAGATCAAGGCAGACTTCGCCCAGAATATCGCTGTGGACGAGGTCAAGTACAATAAGAAGCTGGTGAGCAATGTCGACGACTGGATCCGTAAGACCAGCCTGATCCTGCTCATCATCACCCTCGTCATCTCGATCGCCGTGATCATTCTCATCGATAATACTATCCGGTTGGCCATGTTCAGCAACCGTTTTCTGATCAAGACCATGCAAATGGTGGGCGCCACGCGGTGGTTCATCGCCCGGCCGATGGACCGGCGGGCCATTATCAACGGCGCCATCAGCGGGGTGATCGCCACTTGCGCGATCATCGGGATCATCTTTGCTTCCGAGACCTGGCTGCCGGAGATCAAGGCGCTCCGGGACAATATGCTGCTGGCGGCGATGTTCGCCGTGATGATCCTGTTGGGAATTTGTATCTCCTTTATCAGCACTCATCGCAGCGTGGTAAAGTACCTAAAAATGAAACTCGACGACCTGTATTAGCGCTCGCCAGGGCCACCAGTGAAATATGGCCCGCTCGCGCTAATTCGCTAAATATTGGCCTTCGGCCAGCCGAACCGTGTTCGGCTTTGGATTTTTCCTATATTGCAGGCCCAAAACCATCCCTTTTCATGGCAACGACCAAAAAAGAAGCTCCCGCCGCTCCTAAGTCCGGTGTCGCCCGGCCTGCGGCCTCTGCACCGGCGGCCCGCCAGCAAGCTCCCCTGTTCGGGAAGGAGAATTACCGCTGGATGCTGATCGGCCTCGTCCTTATCGCCCTGGGCCTGATCCTGATGGGCGGCGGTAAGAGCAAGGATCCTAATGTATTCAATCCCAAGGAAATATACAGTTTCACCCGGATAACGCTCGCCCCCATCCTGATCCTGGGCGGCTTTGTCGTAGAGATCTTCGCCATTTTCCGAAAGAATACGAAGGAAAGTCAATAAGGCTCATGACCATTATACAGGCCATCATTCTAGCAGTAGTAGAAGGACTGACGGAGTTTTTACCCATATCCTCTACCGCGCATATGAAGTTTACCAACCCGATCATCGGGGTTGCCGACGACGAATTTTCGAAGATGTTCGAGATCGTGATCCAGCTGGCGGCTATCCTGGCCGTCGTTGTGCTCTACTATAAGAAGTTCTTCGACTTCTCGCGATTCTCTTTCTACATCAAGCTGATCATCGCCCTGATCCCCGCGGTAGTGGTCGGCGTGCTCTTGAAAAAGCATATCGAGTCCGCGCTCGGCAACCTGTATTTTATTGCGGGAGTGATGATCGGAGGTGGCATCCTTTTCCTCTTTGCCGATAACTGGTTCAAGAATCCGCGGATCGACGATGAGCGCCAGGTGTCCAATAAAAATGCGTTTGTGATCGGGTGCTACCAGATATTGTCGATCATCCTTCCCGGCTTCAGCCGTAGTGCGGCTACCATCCTGGGGGGCATGAGCCAGAAGCTGACCCGTAAAGCGGCCGCCGAGTTCTCCTTCTTTCTCGCGGTACCGACCATGCTGGCAGCATCGGTTAAGGAGTGCTGGGATATTCATAAGGAACATCCCGAAGTCCTGAACCGGGAGCACGCTACCCTGCTGGGACTCAGTAGCCTGGTGTGTTTCTTTGTCGCCATCATCGTCATCCGGTTCTTCATCGGGTTCCTCAAAAAATATGGCTTCAAGCCCTGGGGTTATTACCGCATCATCGTCGGTCTCGTGATGCTGGTCTTGCTGTGGAGGGGCGTGATATGACCCAGACGGCGTCCAAACGGGTCATCAACGGTTGGGCCATGTATGACTGGGCCAATTCGGTGTATAACCTGGTGATCACGACGACCTTCTTCCCGATCTATTTTACCAAAGCCACCGCCCATCATTTCCACAGCGACAGCATTCCTTTTCTCGGTCTGCATATAAACAGCTCCTCGCTGTACAGCTTTGCATTGGCAGCGGCCTACCTGGTGATCGCGTTGCTCTATCCCGTGCTTACGTCGATCGCAGATACCCGTGGGAACAAAAAGCGGTTCATGCAGTTCTTCTGCTATATGGGCGCGTTGGGATGCAGCGCGCTGTTTCTCTTTGACGGCGGTAATGTCGGTCTTGGCGTCTTTTGCTTTATCCTTGCTTCGATGGGCTATGTGGGCAGCCAGGTGTTTTATAACGCCTATCTGCCGGAGATCGCTGCACCCGAAGACCAGGACCGGGTGAGCGCCAAAGGATTCTCCTACGGCTATATCGGCAGCGTGCTGATGCAGCTGATCGGGTTTGCCATCGTTATGCTGATGCCCGAGAAGCCTTTTCTGAGCCTGCGATTGAACTTCCTGCTGGTAGGACTTTGGTGGGCCGGCTTTGCGCAGCTGACCTTTGCCGTGTTGCCCAAGGCCAGCCGGGAGATAACGGCCGCCACCAATGTTTTCAAGGTAGGATTTGCCGAGGTGCGGAAAGTATATGCGGAAGTAAGAAAGCTGGCCGTATTGAGACGCTATCTGCGGGGCTTCTTCTTTTATAGCATCGGTGTGCAAACCGT
>Ga0310811_10003111_pt1 | contig 20863 bp, 20 predicted proteins | sample YCmetagenome_FD_207642 | JGI IMG/M metagenome (GOLD analysis project Ga0310811, IMG submission 207642) | Soil microbial communities from experimental microcosm in Duke University, North Carolina, United States - YC | ecosystem: Engineered > Artificial ecosystem > Soil microcosm > Unclassified ...
GGCTCGTGCACCTCAAAATAGGCGATGAAGCGGGGAAGCGCATCGGGACGATTGAAGATCAGATCTTCAGCGAGCTGGCGCGCCTCCTGCTCAATCTCCGCATAGGGCGTAATATGGACCGGATTAACGATCGCCATATCCAGGCCCGCTTTCACCGCATGAAAGAGGAAGACGCTATTGAGGACCGCGCGGGCATGCATCTTCAAGCCGAAGGAGAGATTACTGACGCCCAGAATCGTCATGACACCGGGCAACTCCTGCTTGATGCGACGAAGAGCCTCAAGGGTTTCGATTGCGCCGCGCTGCTCTTCCTCCAGACCAGTCGTAATTGGCAGCGTAAGAGGATCAAAAATGAGCGCATTGGGTGGTAGATTATACTCGCCTACGCAGAGCGCGTGAATCGCGTGTGCAATCTCCAGCTTGCGTTCGACCGTACGTGCCATCCCCTTTTCATCGATTGTCAGAGCAACCACAGCGGCTCCATGTTCAATAGCCAGCGGGAGCACATCATCGATACGTTTGCGACCAGATTCCATATTGACCGAATTGAGAATACAACGTCCCGGAGCGATCTCCAGAGCGGCCTTCATCACATTGGCCTCTGTACTATCGATGACCAGGGGGGCTTCTATGCTCATAGAGAGCTTCTTGACGAGAATTTTCATCTGGTCTGCTTCATCGGTGCGCTCGGTCAGCGCGACCTGAGCATCGAGCACATGGGCTCCGCCCTCGACCTGTTCGCGAGCGATCGCCAGCAGCGTATCATAATCATCGCGTAGAAGCGCCTGTTTAGCTTTGCGGCTCCCGGTTGAATTGACACGCTCACCGACCAGCAAAGGAGCGGGGTCCTGCTGCATCTCGACCGAGCGGATTGCGCTCGAGGCTTGCGGGGGAATGATACGTGTGAAGTCTTTACCGAGGACATTCTGGTCGGCAACGGGACGAGGGCGGCGCGGAGCATTGCGGCAGGCGTTGACAATCGCGCGCATATGCTCGTGGCTACTGCCACAACAGCCGCCGATCACATTGACGCCAAACTCCGTGATAAACTCACGAAGCGCCTCCGCCATTGGTTCGGGCTCCATCGGATAGACAGCCTGACCATTGACATTGAGAGGAATGCCCGCGTTCGGAATCGTCGAAATGGGCAGCGGACAGCTTTCTGCGAGGTAACGCACCGGCTCACGCATATACTCCGGGCCAGTGGAACAGTTAAGGCCAATAATATCGACGCGGAGCGATGTCAAAGTGGTCACCACGGCAGCAATATCAGTGCCGAGCAACATGCGTCCGCTCGTATCAAGCGAGACCTGAGCCTGAATTGGCACCGACCGTCCCACCTCTGTCATAGCGCGGCGCATGCCTGTGATAGCAGCCTTCACCTCAAGGATATCCTGGCTTGTCTCGATCAAGAGCAGATCAACGCCCCCCTCGAGCAGTGGGACCGTCTGTTCGCGAAAGAGTTCTAGTAGCTGCTGATACGTAATATTGCTCAGAAGAGGATCATCAGAAGAAGGGAGCATACCAGTTGGGCCAACGGACCCGGCCACGAAGCGGGGCTGTTCTGGCGTACTGTAGGCATCGGCGAGACGGCGGGCAAGGCGAGCGGCTGAATGATTAATCTCATAGGTATGCTGGCCGAGACCGTACTCATCCAGTTTGAGGTGGCTGGCAGTGAACGTATCAGTTTCAATGACATCGCAGCCCACCTCTAAAAAGCCCGTATGAATCTCCTCAATTACCCGAGGTTTGGTCATGATAAGATACTCGTTGCAGCCCTCGGTCGCTTCACCGCCATAGTCCTCGGCGGTCAACTGATAACGTTGAATATTGGTGCCCATAGCGCCATCAAAAATCAAGACACGCTCTGCCAGGGCCTCAAGATATCGGCTCATGAATCTCTCCTTGCCCTCCCCTATAAATACTGATAAATCGATTTAGCGAGAGGTAAGTAATGTATATATAGTGCGCTGAAACAGTTACGCCGCTGAATGGGGAAGTGAGATGTCAAGGTATCTGGCCGTAAAATGGGGCGTAGGAATGGGCTCGTGATCTTCAAGCATACCTTGTAAGTGCATAGCGATAGCTTTCTGCATGTTCTGCTCAACTTCTTCCACAGTATCCCCTACAGCTATACAGCCTGGCAGATCGGGAGAATATGCGCCATAATTTTCGCAACCCTTTTCAACGATAATAAGAAAGCGGTACATCTTATTAAATCCTCCTGGGAATCTGTGCCTGTCTCAAGATACTAAGCAGCGTGCCCCGAGGGACTTCTTTGCTGGGATGACCTGCAATAGTAACACGCCCACATTTTGTTGAATGTTTGAATTGCCGATGGTCGCCCTCCGTTTTTATGTGATACCAACCATCTTCTTCAATGAGCTTGATCACATCTCGAACCTTCATCCTTCCCCCCACCACCTCCCGATTATTCTCTTATTGTATTATACACCTGAAGACGGATTATTCAGCCAGAGCAGCAACCAGTTCGCGACAGAAATCGGGAATATCTTCGACCACGCGGCCCCAGACCATATTTCCTTCGCGGAATGCGGGCTTGTCCACCCAGATTCCCCCGGCATTCGTAATATCGTCTTTAATCCCCCTGGACCCGGTAGCTTTGCGTCCTTTGAGAATACCGGCAGAAGCGGGAACCCAGCCGCCATGGCAGATCGTCCCGATAATCTTTCCCTGTGCATGTATCGTACGGACAAGCGCAAGCACGCCCGGATCACGGCGCAATTTGTCAGGTGCCCAGCCGCCGGGTATCACGAGGCCGTCCAGTTCAGATGCAGCGGGTGCCTCTTCGATGCTGACATCAGGCGTCATCTCCAGGCCATGTTTGCCGTGGATAGTCTGGCGAGACAAACCGATGACAACCACGCGAGCCCCCTCTTCCCGCAGGCGCATCAAAGGAACCCAGAACTCTAAATCTTCCACCTCCTGGGCCACAAAATAACCGATAGTTTTCCCCTGTAAAAGCATAGTCGTGTTCTCCTTGTGAGTGGGTAGCAATCTAAGCGTTATTATATCATGTCTTCAAGAACTTCAGAACAGCGCTGTCTATTCCATTTCTCGAAAAGACACGGATTATACGATTATCAATCCATGTCTTCCATCCCCATCACATATTTGAGACGTCTTTTTGCCAGAAAAAGCTGAACGCATCGGGTACAATAGGGAGGGATAACGCTATGTTTAACATCAGGAGCCTTAACTAACAGGTAATCTTCATAGCCAGTTCATTCGTATTACAACAGCAGGTTACCGGGCTGAGGCCTGAGCCTTTTCAGAACGAAGGAGCTTACTATGTCAAAGCGTTTTACGCTAGGGATCGAAGAAGAATTTCAACTTGTCGATACACAAACCGGCGAGTTGAGCTCACGTGCGCCATTAATTCTGGAAAAAGGAGCTGCGATCTTTGGAGAGAACATCAAGCCAGAGATGTTACAGTCAACCATTGAGCTCATCTCGGATGTGTTGCCTGATATTCACGTCGCGCGGAGGGATTTGTATGCGGCAAGAGCACAACTGGTAAAATGCGTGGACAAAGAAGGGCTGGCGTTAATCAGCGCGGGGACGCATCCCAGCTCAGACTGGCAGGACCAGTTGAGCAGCGAAGGAGAGCGTTACCAGGAACTGGCGCGAGAATATCAGGATGTGGTGCTCTCTGACTTGATCTTTGGCTTACATGTGCACGTGGGGGTGGGCGATGATGCATTGATGATCAAGGTTTTGAATCAGGTACGCACCTGGTTACCACACCTGCTGGCATTGTCCTCAAACTCCCCGTTCTGGGTTGGACGCCTGACAGGTCTCAAATCATATCGCTCGGTACAGTGGAAACGATTTCCACGTAGTGGCGTTCCTCCCATCATCGCATCTTACGCTGCATTTGAAAACCACGTACAGCAGCTGGTCGACATGGGAGCAATCGACGATGGCAAGAAGGTCTGGTGGGATGTGCGCCCGCATGCCTACTTCAAAACCATCGAATTTCGCATATTTGATATGCCCCTGACGATAGACGATACACTGGCCCTGGCGGCGCTCTGCCAGGCGCTGGTCGCCAAACTGGTGGCGCTCGTCGAAGATGGCAAGCAGGTGCCGATTATTGAAAGTACATTTATTGAAGAAAACAAATGGTGGGCATTGCTGTATGGTCTGGACGCCACTATCTATGATTTCGAACGCAAAAAGCGTGTCCCCATGCGTGAAGCCATACGCAGCCTGCTCGATTTTGTCCACGATCAGGCCGAAGAGTTTGGGAGCCTGCACGAGATACAGCATCTCTATAACCTGCTGGGCAATGCGGAAGGGACAGGGGCGGATCGCCAGATTGCGATCTACCGAGCAACCGGCGATACAGCACAGGTTATTCGGTACTTGCGTGAGCAGACATTGGCAGGCATCGAACTCAGCAGAGTAGCGACCTAGCGCGGTTGTAGGGACCATATCGCCCACCTGAGGGAAATGGTCAGAAGCCCATAAGGGACGCGGATCGGCATCAAGCGCGATCAAGAGGCATCAACCTAAGGGGCGAGATGGCCGGAGGGGGCCGTGGACCGGCATAAAGCCCGGTCCCTACCTCAGCCATTCTTCGAGGGATGAGACCTCGTGCACCTCCTTGCCAAATATGATGTGGTTTCGCTACATACAGGGAGGGGGCCGGGACGAGCCCATACGCATGAAGTGAACCGCCTCTCCTCTCAAGGGCGAGAGGGGTCGAGCGAGTTCGCAGGCACAGTTCCGTTTCACTTCACCGTGCCGCTACTGGGGTCTACGTGGCGGAGCTTCATGCGTATCGGGGGAAAGAAATTGACGCCGAATTAGTCCTCAGCGATCTGGGTGATGCTGGCACAGAAGCGATCGATCTCGTCCTCGCTATTATAATAGTGGACAGAGGCGCGGATCATCGTCGTCAGGCCGCGTGCTTCCAGATCGAGCAGGGTTGAGCTGCGCTCGCTTACCGAGACATTGATGTGTTGTGCAGCGAGATGCTGGCGAATGGCTTCGGGCTCGACCCCATCAACAGTAAAGGTCACGATGCCGCATTGTAGAGCGCCCCGGTCATGCACGACAACACCTGGAATAGGGCTTAATTGCGTGCGTAGCTGATAAGCGAGCGTTCTGATACGTCGCCACGTTGTTTCCAGATTCCATTGCATGGCATAGTCGATCGCGACACCCAGACCGATCTTCGCAGCGTAATTGCACTCCCAGTTCTCGAAGCGGCGTGCGTCTGCGCGAATTTCGTAGCGATCGCGTGCCGTCCAGCGAGCGGAGTGGAGATCGAGGAAAGGCGGCTCAAGCTGCTCAATCAGATCACGACGTACATAGAGAAAGCCCGTACCGCGTGGGCCACGCAGATATTTGCGGCCAGTGGTAGAGAGCATATCGCAGCCAATGAGCTGGACATCAATCGGCATCTGACCGACCGATTGGCAGGCATCCAGGAGATAGAGTACGCCCGCCTCGCGCGCGATTTTCCCCACCTCAGCAGCAGGATTGACCAGACCGCCACTGGTAGGCACATGCGTGATCGCAATCAGCTTCACCCGCTCATCCAGCATCGAACGCAGAGCATCGAGCGAAATCTGTCCGGAGGCATCATCAGGGATAGGCTCAATGATAGCGCCAGTCTTTTTAGCCACCTGAAGTAATGCAATATAATTGCTGGCATACTCAGCCATCGCCGTCAGAATGCGGTCCCCCGGCTGAAAAGGAATGGAATAGAACGCCATATCCCAGGCGCGGGTGGCATTTTCCACAATCGCAATCTCATCTTGAGCACAATTAATCAATGCAGCAGCGGCAACATAGACATGATCGATCGCCTCATGCGCTTGCTCAACCGACTCATAGCCACCGATCCTGGCCTCAAGTTGCAAATGAGCAAGAGTAGCCGCAAGCACCGGCTCAGGCATCAAAGAAGAACCAGCATTATTCAGATGGGAAACATGAGCGCATCCCGGTGTCTCAGCACGTGCACGCAGTAGATCGAACGGCATAATTTTATCCTTTATCTTAAAAAGAAAGCTCTGTAGCGTCGTCACCCAGAGAGCGAACGCTTTTTTTCATTGTAAAAAGTCATCGATGATGCTGTCAAGCTGCGTACAAATCGTCATGAAAGCGAAAAAGACAAACACGACCTGCCCGGTTTATTGCAGCCGGGCAAGTCGTGTCAGAGAGAAGCGATTTCAAGAGTGAGAGAGATTGAGCAAAAGCTCCTCAAGCTGAGACCAGACCTGCTGTTCCGCCTCGACACTGGCCAGACGGTGATCGCTATTGGAAGAGTCCTGCATCAGGCGCAGGACGCGCTGGCGAAAGCTGGCAAGATGATTCTGCTGGACATTAGGAGGAGGCATAATGCGCAAATCGATCAAAGAAGGATCATAGAACTCATTCGGCTCAAAGGCGAGCGAGACCAGATGAGTGTAGCCACGAATCAAAGAGAGACGGGCATCCGACTGAAAATAATTCGGCTGAGTACTGGAAAGCAGTAAGCAACCTGCGACACGGCAGGCATACATAATAGGGCAGGCCACCGCACTGACCTCATGCTCCGACTGATAAGCGGGCAAGAACGTCTTATTTGTGCGCAGGTCACCAATCTGTCCAAGGCGGCAGGAGACAGTCACATGGCCAGCGAGCGATTCAGCGCCGAGCAAAAGAGCCTTCTCCTCCAGATCGCCGCCCCAGGGAGGAGTACCGAGGCCAACACTTTCACGCAGACTACGAATACGATTGTTATCCTTCGGCTGAGGTGGCATACAGCGCACGACCGTAATCGCCATACCGACGCGTTCGGGGTCGAGATGGCTTAGAGCCCTTTGCAAGACCAGACGGGTAATGGACCAGAAGCGTAGCAAATCAGGAGTGGAGGCGCGTGTCTCAAAAACCTCCATCACAAACTTATAAGGGATCTCCTGAGCTGAAGTATCCGTCTCAAAGTCGCTGGCATTCGGCAAGATATCCTCAATTAATGGCAATAATTGAGTGCGTTGATGTTGAGGGAGAGCATGCAACAACTGACGCAGATTATGCGGACGGGGCGACGAATCTCCACTTACCCATCGAGTCAAGGTCACAAAGTGAACGCCGATCTCATTGGCAATACGATCGCGTTCAATAGGATTACTGATAATTGAGCCGAGCAGCTCACGCCACTGTGTAGAATTTGACATCTTTCTACCCTTACGCTACAAATGCATATGCACACGTATTCCCCGTATTTCATAATAGCAAATAATACGTACTCCTGTCAATCTACAAAGTCATAGCAATGTCAGTGCATCCGTTTCGCAAAACAGGTCAAACGCAAGACGTACCGGGAACAACGCAAAGGCAGCATACAGCGAGAAGAAATAACCACAAAAAATAAACGGGCAAGGGAAGGGATTCTGACGGAGCCAACGCATGCTATGATATAAGAATACACTACCAGCACGATGCTATTCAACTGGTTGAGCCAGAGCAGGCTATGAGCACAAAATGGCAAATTTGTTCATTATAGAGAAGAGAGAACGCAAGAGGATTATTGGATGATAGATGTTTGTATTTTAGGCACCTGTGGCATGATGCCGCTGCCAGGGCGCTGGCTTTCTACAGTCCTGATACGTTGTGGAGCCTCACTCACGCTTTTTGACTGTGGAGAAGGAACGCAAATTCCCTGGAAAACGCTAGGTTGGGGCTTCCGCCAGCTCGGAGCAATCTGCTTGAGCCATATGCACGCAGATCATGTTGCAGGCTTGCCAGGAGTGCTCTTCATGGTCGCACATGCAGGGCGCACAGAACCACTGGATATCTATGGGCCAGCAGGCACAAACTACGTGATTGAGGGATTGCGGCGTATTGCGCCCGAGCTGCCTTTCCCGATCATCATTCATGAGCTAGCAGGCGGTGAACAATTTCCACTGCCAGGAGGCTTACAGGGCGCATGTAATGCAGCAGCGCATGGAATTCCCTGTCTGGCCTATCGTCTGGAATTAGCGCGCTCAGCAGCGTTTCAAGTCGAGAAAGCGCGCGCGCTGGGTCTCCCCGTACAGCTCTGGTCACGATTGCAACGTGGTGAGGAGCAGGAATTTCAGGGAAAAATCATCAAGCCCGAGGAGGTATTGGGAGAGCCCAGGCGGGGTATCTCATTTGGCTATATTACCGACACGCGTCCCACCAATGCGCTGAGCGACTTTGTGCAGGGAGTTGACCTGCTGGTCTGCGAGAGCATGTATGATAACCCGGCAGATCTGCCCCTGGCAAAGGCCAACGCGCATATGCTGGCAGAAGAATCGGCCAGCATTGCCAGCAAAGCGGGCGCAAAGGAGCTGGTGCTCACCCACTTTAGCCCTAAGATTCAAGATACGACCCAGGCAGAAAAAGCAGCTCGCGCAATCTTTCCCAACACACGAGCTGCGCATGACGGCCTGACCATCACCCTGGAGTACGAAGACTAACAGTAGTGGTTGCCCTTGCACACCCAACAGAGATTACTCTGAGGAGAGCTGATCGAGCAATTGGAGAGAAGGGGATTGCATCGGCTTCAGATAGGTCTCAAAGAACGTCAGTACCTTTTGCGTATAAGCGACACGATCCATAAAGTAAGCCCCGCAATGTTCAGCATCGGGAACAAGCCAGAGCTCTTTAGGACTGGGTGCCTCGGCATAGAGAAGAGGAGCATCCTGCGGATCGACAATAGTATCTTTTAGACCATGAATAAGCAAGATAGGGCAGGACGTAATCTTTGAGATATCACGCAAGGGCTCAACCTGATGAAAATGATAGCCAGCACGCCACCATAAGAAAAGATCAGTTACCCAATCAAAGATAGCAAAAGGTACATGCAACGTACGCCGTACAGCATATTCCACAGCACTTCGATGCGTAGCAAAAGGACTATCGGCCACCAGAGCGGCGACATCTGAACAGCGAGCGGCCCCCATAATCGCGACCGCCGCGCCCATAGAATAGCCGACCACCCCCAGGCGATCCTGTGGAGCGCGATTTTTCGCATAAGCAACCGCGCCCAGGAAATCATTGAGCTCGCGAAACCCCAGCGTAATCGGCTTCCCTACCGCCTCGCCGTGTCCATAATACTCGAACGCCAGCACATTATGACCAGCCTTCCAGAGTTGGCCACACATACCGAGCACATCACTCCGGCGGCCACGATACCCCGGGCACACAATCACCGTCGTCGTCGCGTTCTCAGCTGGAATATACCAGCCACTCACCTGGTGGTCGCCATGCAAAGGGGAAAACGTAATCTCCTGAGCGGGAAGATTCAACTCAAAGGGACTAAAAGTATAAAAATCAAAAGTGGCCAGTTGTTTAGGACGTGTAAGAGTATCGACAATATAGATCCCAACACCAGCCATCACGCTCAAGACGCCGACACTTCCCCCAATACTGCCAAAAAGAAGCTTCTTAAGAGAAGGGTGAAATGGTCGTACGTTGCGCAAATTGAACATTGAGGCAGCCAACCTTTCTAGCACTTGATTGGCATCATAGCATACATCACGCATTTTCATCTGAACATGAAAACCCTGAATAGCAACAGGTTATTCCATAGATACCATACCAAAACAAAACAGACGTGAACCTACATGATACGAGAAAACAGGCAAACTGATCTTCACTGCTATTACGATGAGCTACAACGGAAAGTTACACAGCCGCGTTACGAGGACAGAAGGATCATGCCTTATTGTTATCATTTCAATGAAATCTATGTATTGGAATAATCACAAAAAATAGGCTAGACTTAAATAGGAATAGATACATTTTACATGAATTGTTCAATAGTGGCAAAGAGCCTGGCAAAAGCAAAAGCTCTTAGCCCTGGCATCTTATCGTTCTGTACACCGCAGGTGAAGATGTCTTGACATCGTACTTTCTTGACGAATGCAGTCAAGCAGATCGGAAGAAATAACAACATACATCTATATAGAGGGATAGTAATGAATACACAGAATAGCGAGGAATTGCAATGAGCAAGCATATAGCAAGCATTCCTGGTCCAACGCAAGCAGAGACGCTGGGAACAAGGACCCAAAAAAAGAGCCAGGACGATCTGGCAGCAACGATTATTGGCTGGGTTTTACAGGGAGGAGTCCTGATCAGCGCAATCATCATACTGCTCGGATTATTCTTACTGCCAACGCGGCCGGGCGGTCTATCTTTGCAGCGTCTGCTCGAATTTCCACAATCGTTGCAGGAAGTCATCGCAGGGCTACTGGTACTGCGTCCACAGGCAATTATCACGTTGGGATTATTGTTGCTGATCGCGACCCCCGTCGTGCGCGTCCTGGCCTCAGTGATCACCTTTGCCCTGGAGCACGACCGTAAATACGTCATATGTACCTGCCTGGTCCTGTGCATTTTGCTCTATAGCATTTTCTTTGCAGGTGACGGAGGCCAGCAGGCACAGATACAGGCACAGGGACTGCATTTCTCCATCCTGATCGTACTCGCCATCTTCCTGGGCTCAATCGCAGCGGGTCTGCTGGGTTCACTGATAGGTCTGGGTGGAGGAGTATTAATTGTGCCACTGTTGACCCTCGTCTTCAAGCTCCCCATCACCTTCGCAATTGGCGTGAGCATCATCTCCGTCATCGCAACCTCAAGTGGAGCGGCGGCGGCTTATGTACGGGACCACTTGACCAACATGCGTATCGGCATGTTCCTCGAGTTGGGGACAACGCTTGGAGCGATCAGTGGAGCCTTTCTCGCGGCCTTTCTTGCGCCGCAGTTGCTCTCGATCATCTTCGGCGTCATTCTCTTCATCTCAGCAGCGCCCCTGGTGTTTAAAATCGGAGAAGAATTACCCGAAGGAGTCAAAAACGACCGCTGGGCAAAGTGGCTCAGACTGGATTCATCGTATCCAGACAAGCGCCTCCAGCGTTCAATACCTTATCAGGTCACACGGACGCCCTGGGGTCTGGGCATGATGTACATCGCAGGTCTGATCTCGGGGCTGCTCGGGATTGGTAGTGGCACCTTCAAAGTCATCGCGTTGGATTCCCTGATGCGCCTGCCGTTGAAAGTCTCAACCACCACAAGTAACTTTATGATTGGCGTGACCGCAGCTGCGAGCGCAGGCATTTACTTTTCGCGTGGGGACATCCCCCCACTGGTCGCTGCCCCGGTAGCGTTGGGAGTGCTCTCCGGCGCACTGCTAGGAGCGCGACTGCTTACCCGTATGAGCAACAAAGCCCTGCGTCTGATCTTCATTCCAGTTATTGCCGCCACGGCGCTGGAAATGATATTGCATGGCATTGGCGTAGGACCATTCTAAAAGAGAAAATGAAGGGTCCTACCCCGTTACCTTTTTTTGTGACACCCGTTTGTATTAATAAGAAAACATCAATGATGTTTTCCCCTAGCTTATTTGCGCTGTAATACGAATTTTTCACCGGTAGTGTGTTTTGTAGAATTACCAGTGTAGTTGTTGAGTTTGTAGTACAAATACCGTAATAAGTGCTTAGTAAGAAAAAGAGAGTCTGGTTTTTCAGACTCTCTTTTTCTTGTATATAGTGCCTATGAGAGCATGAGCTTCTCACGAGAAATCAGCAGCATCAGGCGACAGCGAGCACCAGCGAAGTAGAAGAAAAAAAATTCTCAGCACGAGTTGATCAATCATCACCGCCTATGATATACTCTTTGTGCCCGTGGCAAAACGGGAAGAAAATATGGGCACGCAGTGTTCATACTATAGGAATAACAATTCAAGACAATTACTACCACTGTCCCAGAGTGGCAGCCAGGGAAAAGGGAGAATAATCAATGCCAAAAAAGGGTGAGCTTTCTAAAACAGCGCGTGCCTCACTGGCAAACCGCGAAGAGATCAACCACATGACATCGCGCATCTGCGCGGATTGTGGTCATCCCATTATGCTGAAAGAGCTGATGCCAGTAAAGGTAATCGGGCGGGGCATGGTGTATTATCATAAGACGCACTACAACGTCGGCCAGTAAGCAAAGCGCCAATAAAAAAATACGATAAAAACAAGCCTCGCGTTAAAAATAACGTGAGGCTTGTTTTTGCATAAAAGAACACGCAATAGCCATTGCAACCCCTTGCATAAACATGCTATAATGGTATTATGGAATAATGCAGTGAAATCTATTAATGCGCGTACCATACTCTTTTCCGGTAGAACGTTGATATTCGTTCTCGGGCAGGGAGTAAAAAGACCATAGAGACATGTATATGTTTTAGTCATGTGGGGAGGGAAAAGGGTGTTGTCTGTATTGCATGCTCTACCGCGTTACTTATTGACCTTACCTTTGTGGGCACGTCTCAGTAGTACGCTCCTGACCGTAATCTTATTCGTGATTTTCTATCTTAGTATTTTGCCCATAGAGAACAATCCCAGCATCCTGGCAATCCCCGTAGCACAGGCGGCCTGGATGTTCAAGCGAAGAGGAGTATACTTCTCAGTATCGAGCATAGTCGTTGCGGTATGGATCTTTATTTGTTTCAAGCACCATACATTTCTCCCCTCCTTCTCCATCATCCTTTCATTTGTAGTCGGAATAACCGCGCTCCTGGTAGTCGGTTTCTTGATCAGTGCTCAGCGTACCTCGCTCGATCTTGCCACAACAACACATAGAAAGCTCGAACACATGAACGAGCAACAAAAGCAATTAAGCCTGCTCAAAGACCAGTTCATCCTGAACGTCAATCATGAGTTGCGCACGCCGCTGGCCACAGTCTATGGATATCTTGAGCTTTTGTTAGAACACCAGGAACACATGGACAAACAGAAGCAGCGTGACTTCTTAAAAAATGCGCTCTACAGTTGTGAAGAATTGCAATTACTTGTGAACAACGTGCTGGACACGATGCAAATACAATATGAAAGGCCGCTGCTCACAGTAGAGAGGCTCTCAATAGCAGAAATTATCCAGGAAGTCGTTATCCACATTGATCCGCGCAGACAGCAAGAGCACATCCTGCACCTGGACATACCAGAGCAGCTTTTTGTGCAGGCAAACGCGCAATACGTACGACAGATTCTCTACAACTTGCTCTCCAACGCATTTAAATACACGCCAATCGACACCCTGGTCGAAATCAAAGCGGCACACTACAATGCTGGTTGCCAGGAGAAAGAGGAGTTGCCGATGGTCTGCGTCAGCGTACGAGACAGAGGGCCGGGCATTCCGCCCCATGAGCTGCCACATATGTTCGGACAATTCTTCCGGCTTGAGCGAGACATCAGCAAAAAGATCAAAGGGACAGGCCTGGGTCTCTATGTTAGTAAGCAGCTAGTAGAGGCAATGGGAGGGCACATCTGGGTTGAGAGTAGCGGCATCATTGGCGAGGGGAGCCATTTTCGCTTCACCCTGCCCTGTGATGGTCCCTGATTGGGCGTAAGAAAACAGCGTAAGAAGTTCGGAGCAAACAGGAGAATAGGCCTGACGACACCTCCTCGTGCGTAAAAAACTATAATCCTCTTGACAAGAGGCATACAAGCTGTCACAATCGCGACAAGCATTCGAACGAGGAGACCCTATTATTCATGATACACTCAACCGAACAAGATCATGGACAGCAGCTTACGCCGCAAACAGCTCGTTTTGCCTTTCAGGGAGAACCAGGAGCATTTGGTGAAGAAGCCGTCCGTTCCTATTGCAGTCAGGATTCCACAATAACGCCGGAGCCTTTACCATATCGTAGTTTTGCCGATGTTTTCCGTGCAGTCGCCACGGGAGAGGTCGAATATGGCATGGTGCCGGTCGAAAATTCGCAGGCCGGGAGCATTAACGACGTCTATGACCTCTTGCGCCAGCACGATCTTTTTGTGATAGGCGAGATAGGGCACCCGGTCAACCATTGTCTGCTCTGCCTACCGGGTCAGCAGATCAGCGACATTACGCGCGTCATCTCACATCCCCAGGCACTCGCCCAGAGTGATGTCTACTTGCGCGATTTAGGGGTAGAGATCGTCGCGACCTATGATACCGCTGGTAGCGCCAAAATGATTCGCGATCAACAATTGATCGGCGTTGCGGCAGTCGCAGGAGCGCGGGCAGCTGAGCTCTACGAAATGGAAATCCTCGCCAGTGGCATTCAAACCATAAAAAACAACTTCACACGTTTTATCGTCATCAGCCGCGAACCAAAACCGCGACAGCCTGGAGCAGCCAAAACCATGATCGTCATGGCAACATCCCACCAGCCGGGCTCGCTCTACCAGTGCCTTGGTGGATTGGCCGCGAACCACATCAACCTGTTGAAGCTGGAATCGCGTCCTTCTCGGCAGCGTCCCTGGGAATACGTCTTCTATCTGGACTTCGAGGGGCATCGTGAAGATCCGATTGTGCGCAGCGCCCTGGCGGATCTCGCTGGCTACACCACATTCTGTAAAGTGCTTGGCTCTTTCAGTCGCAGCATTTAAGCAGATCTCAACAGACAAAAAAGCCAGAGTCCACGTGACCCTGGCTTTTTTTACATTGCATCAGCTATGAGCGAGGACGGCCAGCGCCCCTGGCGGTTATCAGAGCCGTAATCCCTCCGACCAGAAACAGCATACCAAGGCCAATGCCTGCATACGCAGACCAGTGATGGCCTTTCACCAGCAAAAATATGCCAGCGAGCAGGCATAACACACCAAGCGCAATCGCCCCATAAAGAACATTCAAGCTACGCATACAATAGACATTCCTTTATGTTATGCGCGCTTGATCTTCAGCGTACTGACAAAGTTTTCAGCCAGGGCTTCATAGCCGTCTGAATAATACTCCTCGACGCGACCGGCATCACACAGTGCGGCCAGTGTGGGATCGATGGGAAGCTGGCCCAGCAGAGGAGCGCCGCTAATCGTCACCAGATCAGTACCATTGCTTGGCCCAAAGACCTCATAGCGCTCTCCCGCAGGAGTTTCGAAGTAGGACATATTCTCGACAACGCCGACAATGACCCCTTTGAGCTGCTGGACCATACTGATACACTTTTTCACGATCATCGTAGCCAGCATCTGCGGAGAAGAGACAATCACAATGCCGTCGACCGGAAGTGACTGTAAGACCGTCATAGGAGCATCAGAAGTACCTGGAGGAAGATCAACCAGCAAATAGTCAAGCTGCTCCCAATCCACATCGCTATAGAACTGTTTAATAGCGCTGGAGATCATAGGGCCGCGCCAGACTACAGGATCGCTCTCATTCTCCAGGAACATATTCATCGACATCACTTTGATACCATTTTTACTGCGCAACGGCTCAATGCCGCCGCTAGCAGTCTTGGAGGGCTGGCCCTTTGTACCGAACATGCGAGCAATACTGGGTCCAGTGATATCGCCATCCAGAATACCCACACGCAGTCCCTGGCGGCGCAGAGAAACGGCGAGCAGACCAGTTACCAGAGATTTACCAACGCCACCTTTGCCGCTCATAATCGCAATCACATTTTTAATCTTGCGGTCAGGGGCAGCTGAGGACATCGTCAAAGGAACGCCGCGTCCGACGGGAGCCTTTTTAGGAGCAACCGAAATAGGCTCACCATTGACCGAAGCATTCAAATCTTTGACCAACTGATCAAGCTTCTCGGGAGTGAAGCGATGAGTGCGTGCCCCACCAGCCACGCTTTCACGAGAGCCGACAGCGCAGGCAGTACAGGGCAAACCATGCCCATGAAACACCTTTACCGTAGCTGGATGCTTCGTCACAACATCATGAATGATCATGTCGGCAGTTATCGTTTCCGCCATGTTTCGTATCCTCACGAGCAGCACAGAGCCCGCGCCCTGGTGCTACTTTCTTGTAATAAAGAAAACAATTGCTCATTTCATAGACAAGTTGGTCATCATAGCAGCAACAAGCACACATCGCCTATAAACAGACAACCTATCCTCATCCTGATTATTGCTATAACACCTCGCAGCATCCACCACAGAACAGATGGGCTGGCTAATTCCGACCTCTTTACTCAGTATTATAGCATACTCAGCGAGCATGTTACCACATTCCCACCATAGTTTGTAGAGCTTGCAGAAAGAGTTGCGACCGCTGGTCAGGGAAAAAAGAGCGGGCAGTTTCAGTAATTGCGTAGAGAGCGCACTTATGCTATCATGACAGCATTGACGCAGAACATGCTTCTAAGATGTAAAGGAAAAAAGATGGAGACAGAGAACGAAGTTTCCTACCTCAAACAAGTCTACATTTTTGCAAGCCTCAGCGACGATGATATTCGTGAACTGATGAGCGTAGCCAAGCGCCGGACCTTTCGAGCGGGCGAAGTTATATTCCATCGAGATGATCCAGGACAAGTGCTTTACGTCATTAAAGAGGGAAAAGTCAAGATCTGTCTCACCAGCTCAGATGGACAAGAAATTTCCCTGGTAGTCTTTGGCAAAGGCGAATATTTCGGCGAGCTTGCCCTGCTGGATGGATTTCCACGTTCAGCCGATGCCATCGCCCTGGAGAGGGTCGAATGCTATACATTGCAGCGTAGCGATTTTCACAACGCGATCATGAAAAGTCCCAAAATCGCGATCCAGGTGTTGGAAGTGCTCTCGAAGCGTCTGCGCAACACGGATCAGCACGTCGAAGACCTGATCTTCCTGGACGTCTATGGGAGAGTAGCGAAAAAGCTCCTGGAGCTGGCAGAAACGCATGGAGCGACCGTTGCAGATGGCATTCGCATCGAAGTGCGTTTGACGCAACAAGAGCTGGCCTCCATGGTGGGAGCCTCGAGAGAGAGCGTCAATAAAGTCATGGGTTATTTTACGGATAAAGGCTTTATCAGCACCGACAGGCATCGTGTCACCGTCCATCGTCTGGCAGATCTCAAACGGCGCATCTATTAACGCAGCAGCGGACATGTGACAGCCATCCTCCTTTTTAGGGCTCTAGAGCAGGCCCAATAGTCATCAACTGCAACGTGTTTCTCGCACGGCACGTTTGAGTTATAGGATGAACGAGCATTCTCACTTTGAAGGGATAGTGCACGCTTGGAGAAAGTAACCCAACCACAAGAGATACAGGAGACAGCAGAAATGCCTGATCCGTCCCCATCTCCTGTAGGCCCGGTGAGTTCTTCGGGGACCTGGCAGCGGATCCTGGCCCTGATCCAGACAATGCGCCCTCGGCAGTGGACAAAAAACTTCGCCGTCTTTATCGGCTTAATCTTTGCGCAGCAACTCTTCAATCTGGTAGGCTTTGAGCGAGCAGCGCTGGCCTTTCTTATTTTCTGTGTGGCTTCGAGCAGCATTTACCTGCTCAACGACCTGCTCGACCTCGAAAACGATCGCCAGCATCCAGTCAAGCGTCTGCGGCCACTGGCATCGGGCAGGCTACCAAAGATCTGGGCCAAAAGCGCCATAGGGGTACTATTGCTGGGTGACAGTGCGCTCATCCTGTTGCTTTTCCGCCTCCCGCTGGACCGAAACAGAGATCTCTTTGCCACAATGGGAGGGGCCAATTTACTCTTCACATTGACAGTAGCGGGCTACCTCTTCATAATGGTCCTGTATGGAATTCGCCTGAAACATATTGTTCTTATTGACGTTTTTATAATAGCAGGTGGGTTTGTTTTGCGCATACTGGCAGGGGCAATAGTCATCCCGGTCGATATCTCGCCATGGCTCTACATCGTCACCAGCCAGCTTTCACTGTTTCTTGCGTTATGCAAGAGGCGTAACGAACTCGTACTGCTTCAGGGGCAGGCAAGCACGCATCGGCAGATATTAAAAGAATATAGTATCCCGATGTTGAACCAGATGATCACAATCGTAGTAGCAACAACCATCATGGCCTATAGTCTCTATACATTTCAGGGGCCAACAGGAAATCATCGGCTGTTGCTCACATTGCCACTGGTATTATACGGCCTTTTCCGCTATCTCTATCTGGTCTATATGAAGGGAGATGGAGGAAGTCCTGAAGAAATACTATTACGTGACCCACATATGATTGGAACCGTTTTGTTGTGTACAGGGTTGATTGTAATGCTGTTGTATCTCCTCCCACAATAACGGGAGTAGAGAAAGATCGCAGATGACGACAACCGGGCTAGTTTTATAGCGCTTTAAGGGTAAAGTGTTACTTGCCTTATTGCTTATTGGTTAAACAAATGTCATCCTAATTACAGAATCGTCCACTGACATTGAAAGCGTTAAAACTGGGAAGGCGGATGTCGCTGACCCTCCTTGGTAGACTCTGATTTGGCCTATTGATAGGAGAAAGTGCAGTGCCCATATTCCAGATCACCCGATACGTAGCTATTTTTGAAATGCAAGGAACTGATCGGGAGGGGAAACAACAAAGGACGGAGATCATATTGCCTATGCATGAACGCTATGTGGATTACGAAGCGGCATCAACATCGGCACACACTGGAGAAAAAGTTGTATGAAGACCATTATTATTATTCCAACCTATAATGAAATTGAGAATCTGCGGCCCCTCTTAGAGGCGACCTTCTCGTATGCCCCAGAAACAGATGTACTGATCGTTGATGATAATTCACCAGATGGTACGGGGAAACTGGCAGATCAAATTCACGAGCAAGACCCCCGTGTTCATGTCCTGCATCGTACGGGCAAGCTTGGGCTGGGCACAGCATATATTGCCGGGTTCAAATATGCGATTGAGCACGAATACGACGCTGCATTTGAAATGGATGCTGATTTTTCTCATGATCCGCGCTATCTTCCCGACTTTTTACAGGCGATTGAAAATGCTGATCTGGTTATCGGCTCTCGTTATGTCCCGGGTGGTAAAACGCCTAACTGGACACTGCTGCGGCGCATTATCAGTGGTGGCGGTAATATATTTGCGCGCTTTATGCTGGGTATCCCCGTACATGACTGCACCGCAGGCTTCCGTTGTTATCGACGCAGTGTCCTGGAAAATATCGACCTGGATTCGGTCCACTCGCAAGGCTACGCCTTTCAGGTTGAGCTGGCTTATCGCGTGATGCGCAAAGGCTTTAAGATCGTAGAAACGCCGATTATTTTCATGGATAGACGTGTTGGCAAGTCGAAAATGTCGAGCACCATCTTCGTTGAAGGCTTTACCTACGTTCTCAAGACGCGCTTTGGTAAACAGCCACATGCCGAAACAGTCAAAGGAGCGAGCATGCAGCACGTGCCTACCAAAAGCGAAAGTTCGGTCAAGGCAGCACGTTAATCAACACTTCAACAGCGACACTAATCCTCCATCGCGCTCTCCAGGAAGCGAACAATGGAGGATTATTTGTGATAGCGAGATTTTTTCTTTTTCTTCTTGCCATATAAATACGGAGCTTCCTCTACCTCATCCACCCACTTGCGCGAAGGATCGATGCCATAAATACGGCGCATCTCCTGCCGGTGTAAAGAGCGCTGGACCATATCCGCGGGGGCAGTATTGAGATGACGTGTAAGGTCACCTGTCGTTTTAATACCGCCACCATGCTCAATGACCGCTGCTCGCACCTCCTGATCATTGCTATACATCATCACGGTACGCCCTGCGAGACGAGCCTCTTTTGCCAGACGAGCAATGACGCTATCAGCAGTCTCGCCAGCACGCGAAAAAATAATACGAATATGATCCTCATGGCTTATCTGCTCTTTTTTACCATTGCCATCAAAAACTACGGTCACGCGCTGCACAGAATGATGATAGCGATTCTTGAGTTGACGAATGAGCAGCTGGCGCGCCTCAGCCATATTCTTAGTTCCCATGGCCTGAAACATAAGATTATTTTTAATGACATTATAGCCGTCGACCAATATATCATGTTCCATACTAGAACAGAGCCCTTTCCCAATCTGTCCTCATAGACAGATTTGCTGTTGCATTCTTCCTCACCTCTTTCTAAGCAACAAAGATATCTCCGTCATCCAGATATACAATCCCTTCAGAGCGAACACTCCCGTAGAACTAACAGAGGTTACCTATGCTTCCTATTGTATCGTACGTTGTATAGATCAAGAAAAATAAAGATGATAAAAAAACTGCTCACCCGTATGAGATGACAGCCATTTCTGTATTTGAAAAGCATAGACGCATTCAGGAGAAAAATCGGTGCAATAATTGCAAAAGAAGCGCGATTCCCGAGCGGATATTCATGTGGAACATGACAAAAATGTACGTGTTGATCTCCGCTGAGATCGAGGCTGCGACGGCGAGGATCAGGGCACAGAGTAGTACCAGGAAGAGAAGCCAGGCGGTGATACGTCCCAGTTTTTTGAATACGGTGAGAGGGGATTTGCGTGTGGGTGGCTGTGTCTTCAGCTCTGCCACTTGCGGCAGAGCATTTGCGGCTCTGGTTGTGTTCCTCGTGGTAAGTGCTGGCATAGGAGATACCATCTCCGAGCGCAGAGGAACGAAGGTCTCAGGCCTGGTCGTCACCTTATCAATTGGCAAGAGCTGATCCTGCGCATAAGCGCCTGGTCGGATACAAAGCAATGAGGCTGCTCCGGCAGGTTCTGGCAGAAGCTGGGCCTGACGTATCGGAGGTAACAGAGTACCATAAAGAGGGGGAAGCTCGGTACGAAAAGGCAGGTTGGCATCTTGATCACAGGCCGCACAGAGGCCATGGACATAATCCCAACACGCTGGACAGGAAGGACGCCGACAGCGAAAACAGAAATGGCACATACTCATAAAAGTTGACTCTAAAGCAAGTGGCGAAGCCTGTATAAGATCGGTGCGCAGTTGCGATGGTGCGTAGACCGCCTGACAGATCATGCAGGAAACAGTGCCTTTGATAGAGCTATTGCGCTCTTCATTCCGCTGAAACGACGTCTCTTGGTCCTTTTTCACTCTGTTGCCCTCAGGAAAAACATTCCACAACGCCACAAAGACACACGAGCATTACGCAATAATTATACCGCGTATTCTCATAAAAGAAGAGTGTGTTCTGGCA
>Ga0310811_10003112_pt1 | contig 20851 bp, 44 predicted proteins | sample YCmetagenome_FD_207642 | JGI IMG/M metagenome (GOLD analysis project Ga0310811, IMG submission 207642) | Soil microbial communities from experimental microcosm in Duke University, North Carolina, United States - YC | ecosystem: Engineered > Artificial ecosystem > Soil microcosm > Unclassified ...
AACCCGGCGTTCTTTTCACGGTAACGGGCCTGTCGCTCTGCATTCCGGCTGCGGAGAGGGACAGATATTTCCAGTTCTTGCTCAAAAGCGAGCATCGCCTTGACTGCCCATTCGTAGGGGATGCCAAGGTTCTTGCAGCGCTCAAGGAACGAAGCGGGGCTCATGACTTCAGAGTACCCCGTGCAAAGCGATTTGAGACTGGCTGTCCACACGTTGCTCACAGGATATGTGGTCGCATGTGGACAACCGCGCAGCTCCCCGCGCCCACTCGGCCTCGACCATGGCAAGGGCAAGCGCCAGACGGTCAGGGTCTGTGTCGGGCACCTCGACGCCGTTGTCCCCCCGGGTGAGGTTGAAGAGCCTCACGCGTCGCGAAAGCCGGTCGTAGACGAACTGCTTGCGGCAGGTGTCGAACATGATGGCGCCGTAGCGCAGTCCGTCCATCGAGCCCTTGAACTCGATGATGGTGTTGATCGGATAGACGCGCTTGTAGCGGTATTCCCGCTTGCGATTGCTCATGCGGCCACCTTCTGGGTTGGCGCGAGCGCGGCCCGGATCTTCTCCGCCCCCGCAGGCGTCAGCCGGTAGCCCTGGCCCCAGACGGTCTCGATGGCGTCGAAACCCAGGGCCTGGCGGATATGGCTGACATAGACGCTGACATAGCTGTAGGACCGCTCAGGAGCGCCGGGCATGGCCTCGTCGAGCTGGATGCGGGTGACGGGCCGTCCGTTGCTCGCAAGCAGCGTGAGCGCCATCTTGGTCTGGTTGGGGGAGAACCCGAAGGCATTGGAGAGCACGGCGATCTTATCGGCATCGAGCCGTAGGCCCAGCTCACCCTTGAGCCACGCGACCTCTTCTTCCAGTTCCTGGCAGCGGGCGCACATCAAGCCGCGTCCTTACGGCCAAGATGGTTCCACGCAGCTAGATCCGCTTGGGTCGCGGGATCGTTTCCGGCTATGATGCTTTCCGCGCGTTCGCCGTAGTGCCAGCGCAGCCGCCCGGCGGTGAAATCCGCCCAGCTATGGCCGGGATCATAGGCCACGAAGCAGCCGTTGGCGCGCTCAAGGACTAGGCGCGGTTGGCTGTCGATGTAGGTCATGCTCACCGCCCCACCTCAAGCCGTAGAGCCCGGTTGGTCGCGGCTACGAACTGGCGCTGGTAGGCGTGCATCTCGCGGGTATCATGGCGAGATACAGCATCCAGATAGCGGGCGCGGGCGGCTTCTCGCATGGCCCGGGCGCGTTCTAGTTCGGTTGGAACGGCAGGAGGCTTGGCGGGGAACAGAAACTGGACCATCCGGGTTAGGGGTCCACGGCGGGGTGTGCGCGATCCGTGATGGATGGCAAAAGAAGTCACTGGTCCCTCCCCTTCGCGATGCGTTCCGCGGCCCATTGCTCGACGGCTTCAGCCGCCAGGACGAGCGGAACTCCGGTCTTTCTGATCACCCAGCACAGTGCGATCACTCCCCAGAGCGCCAGCACGACGCAGCCTCGCCAGACGGCCTTGAGCCCGGCGCTCCAGCTCTTCCAGTTGGGACCGCTCATGGCGGATGTCCTCGATCTCTGATGCGATGAAGGCGTCCAAGCTCTGTCCGATCACGGCCCCAAGGACCGGGATGACAACCTGCCAGCCGCCGTTCTTGTGTTTGACGATCCGCTCCCAGACCGCCTCCGAGGCGTTGCCCTTCAGAAGGTCCTTCGCCTCGTATTCCTTCAGGCCGTATTGGCGCATGAGCCAGCCGGGCTTGCTCTTGGCGTCGCCGGCCGCTGCGCGCGCCCAGGCCGCCAGAGCATCTTTGCGGCGTCGGTCGAGGGGTAAACTTGTACCCAAACTGGTGAGGATCATTTCCGCCGTCACATCCATGTTGAGCCTCGAAAGTCGGAGGTCAGGTCATGACGGAGGTTTGGAGCGCAGGTCAGTTTGAAGCCGCTCGCCGGGCACTCAGAGCTAGCGAGACGGCTGTGTGCAGCCAGACCCGGAAGGCGCTGGAACGCCTTGCCTGGACCTACATTTGGGCTGCTTGTGGAATGGGGAGAGAGGGCGCGGGAGAGATCACCGCGCCCTCCCCGCGCGCCGGGGTGAGGCGCGCTCAGTCGACCCTGGGGGGCTCGTTTCGGGCCGACTGATGGGAAATGTGTGATGGCCCCCGACATCGGATTAGACCGTCTCCAGCTCTGGGGCTGGGACTTCCATCAGGCGCTGGAGGAAGAGGCTTTCCGAGGGGCGGTAGATGGGGCGGAAACGGGTGATGCTCCACGGAACATGCGATGGAACCTCGCGAAGGTAGAGGCCCACGGTTTCCAGGCCCGTCCGAGGATCGCGTCGCCTAATGGCGACCTCCTCAACAACATAAATTGCGCCCAGCACGAGCCGTGGGTCGCCATCAGTCCATCCGCTCTCAGCGTTGACGCATTCAACCCAATCCCCAGGTCCAATCGGAGCCGACATCTACCCCTCCCCGCAGTTGAGGTTCAGGCGCGCGAAGGCGTGCTCAGCGCGACCAATTGCCCGGTTGCAGACGCCGATTTCCTTGCCGGAAAGGCGCACCAGGAATTGCCACCGGGAATAGCCAAGTTCATTCAGGAATTGTTCACCCGCTGGCGTCCGGATTGCGCGAATGTCGGGCGAGCAACAATCAATGTCGGGTGGGCACCCTTTGCCGCCCCCCACGCCAGAAGCGGTGACGCTGCGCGTGTTCACGACCGCGTTCCTGTCGGTGATGAGCCGGCGAAAGGGCGAGGCGTTCCTGCGCGAGGTGGCGCGGCTGTATGCCGACGAGGACGAGATGGCGCGTATCTGGCCGATCCGTCCGAACAGCGAGCGGCCCGCCGTGCTGGAGGCCAGGGCCAGAAGCTTGGCGTGGTTCAGGGCCACGCTGCCGACGTTCCTCGCGGCGTTGAGGAAGCGGTAGGGCATCAGGCGGCGTCCTCGGCCCGCACCAGCGCAACGGCCGGGCTGATCTCGGCGGCGCTGATCTGGCCTTCCGACAAGCGCTCGATCTCCAGCGCGATTTTCGGGGAGCAGCGGTTCAGGCGCTCGATCTCGCTGATGTGGGCCTTGCTCTTGAGCCCAAGCTTCAGTGCGAACTCTCCTTGAGAGAGCTTCAGCACGTCCTTGCGGAAAGCGGCGATCTGCATGGCAATTAGTTCGCACATTCCGAACTGCCCTGCAACTGCTAAGTTCGGTCTTACCGGAACGACGTTTGGCAGCCGGTCGGCGATAATCCGAACATGGCTCGCCGCAAATCAAAGCCCCCCAAGACGCTCTCACATCGCTGGTACATCGCCGAATGGGCGACGCGGCTAGGCGTGCGCCAGAAGGACGCCGTGGAGAAGCTGGGCTGGTCCAAAGCCCAGGCCAGCGACATCTTCACCGGAAAGCAACGGTACACCGCCGACCTGGTGGACGAGGTGTCGCAATGGCTCCAGCTCGCGCCCTATGAACTGCTGATGGACCCCGATGACGCCTTGGCGATCCGGGCAATGCGACAGAGCGCATCTCGCTTGGCGCCCTTCGATACGCAGGGGCTGAAGAACATAGCCTAGCTTCACGACAGAATCGGTCGCACAGCCCCGCTCCGGCGGGGTTTTTCTTTGTCCGAACGAGCGGTTCGGAAACGCCGAACTTTTATTGTTGCCGTTCGGTTCGGTTTATGCGAACGTCTCTTCATCACCAGCCACACGGCGATGAGGAACGAGATAATGGGACAGGAAGAACAGGGTTCCTCCCGGGACCACGCCCATACGGACGGCGGGGCTCGCGCCGATGGGGGAGCGCATACGCCGGGACCGTGGCAGGTGGACTATCACGCTTACGGAGATGAGGAGACGGGTCGGGTTGAAGGCTACGAGCCGAGCGGCGACTTCCTCTGCGCGTCTGGCATTGTGCGCCTGACGGACGAGGCGAACGCCTGCCTGATCGCAGCGGCGCCGGAACTGGCTGCGGACGCCGCATTCCTGCTGGACCGGCTTGACGAGTTCGAGGGCGCGATCACGGGCGACGAGGAGGTGCGCGAGTTCTACGGGCACGTCTCCCCTGCGATCTCTCGCCTGCGCGCAACCATCGCCAAGGCCCTCGGCCGTCCCGACGCGGACACCTCCGGAGCGAGCGTGACCGATCCCGGGATGAATACCGACCAACCCTCGGAAGGCTAACCCATGCCCTACGACACCCAAGCCATCCTGGCCCAACACCTCGCCGTCGCGATGGACACCGTCGCAGACCGCTCGGGTGATGGCGTCGACTTCCGAACGGGCCTTCGGGTTCCGGCTGAACTGCGGGGCTCTCTGTATTCCGTCCACGACCTTCTGGAGCCTGCGTTCTCGGATATCGACGCGGCTTTCAAGAGGGCTTGCCGGGGGAGGGTTGGATGATGGCGACCCCTGAACGCGAGATCATCGAGGTCCTGGCGGAGGAGGCTCGCCGGGCCGAGGAGGGCAAGGGCTGGTCCTTCCTGGTCCTTCAGCGAATGGCGCAATGCGCTCAACGCCTCATCGCCAAAGAGCTGGACCCCGCCCAATGACCCAAGCCCCCTCCCTTAAGCCTTGGACGGCTGGGCCTTGGACCTGGGAAACGCATGAGCTCTCCGAGGAGCTGTCCTCAATCGTCTACGACCAGCACGGGCAGATGGTGGCGGACCACCTATCGCCAGAGCGCGCAGCCCTGATCTGCGCGTCTCCAGCCCTCTACGAAGCGTTGGACCCCGAGATCCTTGAAATCGCCGCTGACACCTGCCGGAAGGCCGGCCTCGCCGCTGTCGCTTCCTGTCTCGACATCGAAGCGAAGAAGCAGCGAGCCGCCCTCCTTCTCGCAAGAGGGGGTGGGGAATGAGCCAGGAAGAACATGGTTCATCCGGTGGAAGAGTGCAGGCAGGCCCTGACGGGCCGACTGACATCTACAGCGATCTGGATTGGAGGGGCATTCCGAGCGCCCTCCGCTTCGGCCGCACGCTCCGCGCCGAGGACGTGGCCCACATTGAGCCCGGCTGTCTCCTCCGGCTGTACAGCCCTGATCCCTGGTTTGACCCCGGCTCTAGGATGCCGGGTCTTGGCGACATCGTGCGCTTCACGGGGCGGGTCAACAACGACTTCCCAGCGGTCGGACCTCACCTGGAGGTCGAGACGCTGGGCGGATGGATCTACCCCGGCGGCGGCTGGGTCTTCGACCTCTTCCAGTTCGTCGCGCCCCCTCAGTCCGAGCCGCAGGCGAGTACCTCCGCTCCAGCAACGGATGAACAATAACATGACCTCCCCAACCCTAATGGAAGAGCGGCGGGAGAGGATCGCTAAGAGCCGCCGGCCAGCTTTCGTCTGCATATGCGGCGAGCACGCCTTCGCAGCCGCAACGCGTGGCCATGTGGTGTTCACCGATGCCGCTGATGTGGAGGTTCTGCGCGCCGCGTCATGGCGCGTCTACGCCCGCAAGCGCTATCCCCACATCATTCGCGTCATCGGACATTGGAAGGGGCGAAACCGCACCCTCGCCCAAGTCATCTTGCCCTGTGCGCCGCTGGCTGATCATCGGGACCGCGATCCAACCAATAATCGTCGCGCCAATCTGCGGCCGGCTACCCACGCGCAGAACGCGCAGAACCGCCGCTTCGTCACCGTCGGAGGCCGCTTCAAGGGCGTGTCGCTTCTCAGGGGCCGACACCGCGCGGCGATCTGGCTGAACGGCAGGAACCGCTACCTCGGCGTCTATGACGTGCCGGAGGACGCTGCGCGCGCCTACGACGCTGCGGCGCGTGAACATTTCGGCGAGTTCGCCTTCCTCAACTTCCCCGAGGCGCACCAATGACGCTACCCATTCCTCCGTCCGACTGGATCCAAGACCAGGCCCAAGCTCTCTCGTCCGATAAGGCCGAGGACGCCGTTGGCGCGCTCGCCTGGAACCTCAGCGTCGCGTTCCGGCGATGGTCGGACGCCCAACCGCCAGCCCTCTCCGATGACCCGTCCCTACTGGCGACGGATTTCACGCACGGCGCTCCGGCCCTGGTCATGGTCCTCCACGGGGCTATCGGCCAACTGCTGAAGGCGCAACATCAGTGGCACGAGACCCACGGTACGCCCGTCACGTTCGGCGTGGACTACGGCGCAATCAACGAACTTCAGCGGGTTTACGATCTCGTCAGCGCGCAGGCGTCCCAATGGGGCGAGTTCATCCCGAAGGAGCCGTCCCTAGTGCTTAGGGAGGCGTTGGTCCACGTCCAGCAGAACATCGCATTCGAGCTTCAGCACAGCTCGCGCACGGTCCCGAAGTCGACGCTCGAAGACATCGACAAGATCGTGTCCGCCGCCCTCGCTCGCGGGGAGGCGTGACTATGGCAGCAAGATCAATAGGTTGCCTCCCGGGAAAGCGTTACGGCGCGCCCAAGAGCGCTGCCCCCATCCACCCGTTCCAAGACGAAAGAAAGGGCCTCTGATGCCCCGTCCAGTCACCATGCTCCGATACGCTGCGGCCTTCTATACGTGCTTCGCCGGCGCGATCCTGTTCTGCCTCACGATCTACGAAGCGGTCCGGGATCACGGCCTGGTGCTTGAGGCGCGCGCCGTGCCGAAGCCGATGGACCCCTTCAGCGCCGTCACCTTCATCCTCTGGATCGCCTGCGTCGTCTACACCGGCTGGCGCGGCATGGAACGCGAGGCGGAAGACTGATGTCCGCCACGATCCACCACCTCCCGCCCCGCATCCGCCAGGCCCCGCCCTTCCCGGCCGAAAGCCCGACCAGCTTCGCGACCCCGATCCGCCCCCGCAACGAGCCCGCCGACCGTTTCGCCGACAACGTCTACGCCCTTAACCGTCTCAGCCCCGAGTGCGAGCGGGTCGGCCGTCGTGCGCTCTTCGCCTTCGGGCGGGGTGTGGACGGGTGTGGGTACTGCACGGATAGGCGGGAGGTGGTCGAAGCCATCCGACAGCTTGAGAGCCTACCCGATGGCTGTGGATCGGTCGCTCACGGATACGCCCGCGCGGCACGCCTGGCGCTCCTTGTTGTGCTGGAGCCGCGTCCTCCTGAACAGAATGGAGCCGCCTAATGCGGTATTCTCTATCTCGCAAGGACTGGTGGTCTGGGGCTGTAATCCTGAGCGCTATCGTCTTGGTGATTAAGTTCGCGGAGGCGATGTCTTAATTAGTGTTCATCACGCGCGTTACATCGTGGAAAGCAAGGGCTTTCCATCATATACTCTGAGACAACCTGGAAATCAAACCGATGATCTACTACCTAGACACCGAGTTCGATGGGCACAATGGTCCGCTGCTAAGCATCGCCTTGGTCTCGGCGGACGGCCTGAGCATCCACCTCCGCACGACCGACCGCGCGAGCGATCCTTGGGTCATGCAGAACGTCGAGCCGCTGATGGACCAGCACGACGCCGACATGGATGCCAGCAACGTCCGGCCGAACCTGATCGGTTCCCTTCTTCGGCGGTTCATCGCGGATGACGAAGCGCCCGTGATTATCGCGGATAGTCCGGTGGACATCGGGCGCTTCTGTCGCGCTCTGACGACCCACGAGGACGGCGGGTGGGCCTCGGCGGACTACGCACGCATGACGTTCGAGGTTCACAACGTCGACTGCTATCCGACCACCCTTCCCGGCGCCGTCCAGCACAATGCGTGGTGGGACGCCATGGCGCTGCGGCATCTACTCATGGCGCCGGGCCAATGACCGTCACCACCCATCCCCGCGCCCTTGAAGCCTTCCGCAAGCTGGAGGGGCAGGCTTTCCAATACGGCGCCCGACGCTACTCGCCCCTGTCGACCAAGGCCGGGTTCGTTCTCCTCTGCTGCGGGTTCGCTCTTGGGTCTTCCGTGACGATCCTGATCCTGTCCATGGGAGCGGGACGATGACCGAACCCACCTTCTACGCCCGCGACGGCGAGGTCTACTACCGCCACGGCCTGTGGGTCCCGCGCGAGAGCGCCGAGCGGCTCCTGGCCATCTTCCGACCCCATGACCGCAAGCTGGCCGATGAACTGTCGGCGGCCATGGCTGAAGCCTATCGGGCGGATGTCGCAGCATGAGTTCGTCCCGGGACCACGCCCCTTCGACCAGCAATCGTCGCTTCGCTCCGACCATCGAGCCCAGCGCCGACCTGTGCTGCGACCTGTGCGGCGCTCCCATGGCCCCGCGCGAGTTCAGCCAGGCCGTTCGCGACGTGAGCGGCTTGGACATCTGCACCCTATGCCTGGAAGACACCCTTCATGCGTCAACCTTCGACGCCGGCCCAACGCTGGCATTGGTGGGAAGAGGCGGTGGCCGGTCATGAGCCGCCGATCCACGACAACGATCCACACGCGGGCTACTTCGCCGTCCGCAAGTTTCGCTACGGCGAGTGGGTCAAAGGCCCGCTCATCCCGGCCCGCATCTGGTGGGAGCCCGGCGAGATCGACCCTGAAACCGGAGAGCTTCTGTCCGACGAACGCCTGCGCGGCGAAGTCGACGGCAAGCCAATCGACCCTTGGAGGACTTGGACATGGTTATCGCGGAGACCAATAACCGAGCGCGAGTGGCTGTGGCTGAAAGCCCTGAGCCCGCTCCTGCCAACGAAGATACCGCCAAAGCGCGCCTGACGCTGGCCCAGCGCATGGCCGCCGTGCGGGAGGAATGCTTCGGCATCGGCAAGACCGACATCGAGATGGAGTCCAAATCCGGCAACAAGTACAAGATCAAGGGCCACACGGTGGAAGCCGTGCTGTCCGAGGTGCGCCCGCTGCTGGTCAAGCACGGCGTGGGCATGACCCCATCCCTCGACCAAATCGCCTATAGCGGCAACCGCTGCGACATCATCGTCAATTTCGAGTTCGAGTCCTTGGACGACCCAGACGACCGGCGCGTGGTTCGCTGGGCGGGCTGCGGCACGGACAACGGCGACAAGGCCTTTTCCAAGGCTGGGACCAACGCGCTGAAGGAGATGCTGAAGAAGCTCTTCCTGATCACCGACCGCGACGACGCGAAGGAGGAGGAAGAGAAGGTCGACCACCAGACCGACACCGGCATTGACCGCCGCAAGCTGGAAGAGGCCCAGCGCCAGCGCAACGCCGCGATCCAGCAATGGGCGACGGTCTTCAAGCGCGCCCTCGAAAGCGCGACGTCCAAGGCCGACGTGGACCGCCTAAAGCGCGAGAACAAGGACCAACTCGACGCCGACGATCTGCCAGCCGTCACCCGCGACTTCTTCAACGACCTGATCGCTGACCGGAAGGCGGAGTTGGAATAGTGTCCCGCGCCACGATCACCCTTGACCGCAAGGCCCGGCGTGAACGGGCCGCCAAGTGGGTCTGGAGCGCCCCGGAAGGCACGCGCCTGACCTTCGCCGAGGCTAAGCGGACCACAGAGCAGAACCGGCTTTTCTGGGACCTCCTGACTGACGTAGCGCGTCAGGTCCAGTGGCATGGCCTACGCCTGTCGGCGGACGATTGGAAGCTGATCTTCATGGACAGCCTCAATCAGGAAATGCGCCTGGTCCCCAATCTGGACGGAACCGGCTTCATCAACCTTGGCCGGTCTTCCTCCAACCTTTCCGTGAAGGAAATGGCGGATCTGATCGAGGTGATCTTGGCCTTCGGAGCCAAGCACGACGTGATGTTTTTCGATGGGCAGCAAGAGGCGGGCGGCGTTCAAAGCGCCGTCCGGGCTGCCTGATGCGCGACGTCCGTTGCCCTCACTGCGCCGCCAGCTTCACCGACGAGAACGGCCGCTACCAGCATGCCAAGGCGAAGCACGGGAAGAAGGCTGCGCGTGAGTTGCGCCCAGCCATCGATCACGAGCCGTCGCTGGGTGAGGAGCTAGCTGAGGCCATCATCGCCCATCGCTGCGGCGAGCCTGTCGCAGACTATCTCATGGAGATGTTTCCGGAGTCATTCAGGTGAGAGCGCCCATCGCTACCAAGCTGGCTGAGCTACGCCAGGCCATCGTTGAGATCGAGGCGCGGAAGGCTATGACGCCCGCCCGCAAGCGCCGTATCCACGCCCAGCATAGCGGCCTCTGCACCTACTGCGGACAGGACGTGGAGGTCTCAGGGCCTACCGTCGTCTACGACCACGAAATCCCCCTGGAACTCGGCGGGGCTGACGATGACAGCAATATCGGCCCGATCCACGCCAGCCCCTGCAACAAGGTCAAGACCGCGCTGGACATCAAGGCCATCGCCAAATGTCGCCGCCTGGTCAAGCGCGAGACTGAGGGCGCTCCGGTGTCACGGCTTCAAGGACGGGGTTTCCAGACTCTCTTGAGCAGAGGGTTTGATGGGAAGGTGAAGAAGAGGAAGATGGCATGAGCCGGATTGCCGACTACGCAGCTCGGGATGAGTGGACCGCCAAGGTTGCCGCGATGTCCGACGAGGAGTTCGTGAAGGCTGCTGAAATGCAGATTTGGCTGTCAGCCTTCGCCAACAACAATCCGCGGGCGCCGGCGCATTGGAAGGCCGACCTTGCCTACGACGAAGCCTGTCGGCGCGAAAGGCCTTGGCTTTATCAACAGGCCTGGAACCGCGCCAGTCGATCGGCTGGCCATGAGCCTAGCGAAGAAGATGTGAGGCGCTCCTTTCCAGCGCAGAGCGGCGTCGATGATGGCGGCTCTCGGGCCGCCACGAAGGCCAGCAACAGATGAACACTAATCCCCCCTCCCCCATCCCTAAGGATCAGGACAGATGAACAAGGAAGATATGTCCCTCCCGGGTCCAGTCGAGCGCTCCGGAGGTGTCCGCGAACCTGCATACGTCCGGGCGGCTATCCGCGGCTTGACCGAAGCGCAGCGCAAGTATGTTCGGGCCGGTTACATTGGCGGGGATTGCAGCAATGCGATGATCCGCACGCTGCAACGCAAGGCCCTATTCTACCTTCACATCGACAGTCCCAACGGGCGCTGCGGAACGATGCGGCTGACCCCGCTGGGCGTGACGGTACAGGCGATCATTCGGGAGCGCTCTGCCATCCACAAAGCGCGTAGAGCCTCCACCCCCGACACCACAGGTGCTGATCTAGGCCCAGGGAGGACCACGAAATGAGCGATCTCGACGAGTTCGCATCCTGCCGTCGATGCGGTGAAGAGCACCCCGCCGGCGTCCTCGATGACGACCTATGCCCGACCTGTGTCGATCTGGAGGATGACGAGGACGACGAGCTTTCCGCCGTTAGGTCGAGTGGAGGGCTTCTGCCATGACCGATCTCGAAGGGCTGAAGAGTGCGGCTGAGAAGGCGAAGGCCGATGGCGATTGGGAAATCGGCGCGCTCGACGCTTTCAGGCTCCGCACGCCAGATGGCGCAATCTCCATTTCGTGGCAATCGTCGGACGGGTCACTTGAGCTTCGCGCGGAGGCGGTGGCCGCTTATCTGGTCGCCGCGCAGCCAGCCACTATCCTCGAACTCCTCTCCGAGCGATCAGCTCTTGTAGAGCGGGTGCGGCAATTGGAGTTCGAGCGCGATGCGGCGCTCCATACATCTCGGCTGTCTGAGGCCGGAGAGTTGGAAGCCGTCGAAGACCTCAACACCCTCCGAGACCGCGCGCTTGAACGAACCATCGCCGCTCAAGCCGCTGAAACCGCTCTCTCCGCCCTACGGAGGGAAGTGGGAGAAGTGCTGGGGCCGTTCGTGCCGTGGAGCTTTCCCAGCTCGCGATATGAAAACCACGAACTCCTGCCCAGGCACCTGCTGCGGGAAGTCACCGTGGGCCAGACGCGAGAAGCACATGAATTTCTCCGACGCGCAGCCCAGCTCCATGCCTCAGTACAGGAAGGAAATCAGGGTTCCTCAAGCGTTCCGTCCCCAACCACAAGCGGGGCTCGCGCGGATAGGGGAGAGCTAGCCCCTGGTCACACCGACCTGATGGTGAGCCCGGAAAGCATATCGGCATGGCTGCAAGAAAACCCGCCTCCAGTGGAGGGGGAGAAGTGATGGCCGGTGTCAAGCTGACCAAGGCGCAGCGGGAATTGCTGGAGCTTCTACCGTGCTCGGCAGTCCAATCCTATAAGCCGGCAATCGCGCTGGTGGAGCATGGGTTTGCCGAGTGGGCGGAGGGTCGGTTCTACGCAATCCTGCTGCGCCCGACCGACGCTGGAAAAGCCTTCTTGACCAATCAGCCTGCGCAAGCAGGCGATGCCGCACAGGTCGTCGGTGAAAGTTCCCGGGAGGACCCCCTTCCAACTCAATCCAGCGAGGCGAAGGCTGATGGCTGACACCAAGCGAAGGCGCGACAGATGACCTACGCCTATACCCCCGAGACGCTGGCCGCCGTATGGGAGGTCTCCGCCGCCACGGTGCGCAACCTTGTCCGAGACGGGACCTTGCGCGCCTTCCGGGTTGGGCGGCAAATCCGCATCCGCCCCGCCGACGTGGCCGCATACGAGGAAGCCCAGTGCAAGAATGGCGCATCAAACTCTACCGAGGCGTCTACGCAGGCGTCCGATCCATCAACGGCAAGACGGAGCGCTTCTCACTCCGCACCAAGAATCTTGACGAGGCCCGCAGGCGTCTAAAGGACGAGACATCCAAGCCGGTCGGTGAAACCGTGGGCGAGCTGGTCGACGCCTACCTCACGGACAAGGACAAGACCGCGATCCGCGCCGTGGATCTACGGGGGTCATGGAAGCAGGCCAAGGCCACCTTTGGCCACCTCCGCCCCGATCAGATCACCCGCGACCTATGCCGCGCCTACCGCGATCAGCGATACAGGGCCGGCCGCAAGCCCAATACCGTCCGCAAGGAGCTGGAGGTCGTCAGGGCGGCCCTCAACTTCCACAAGAAGGGCGAGAGCGCGGTTTTCGAGCTACCCTCCCCGCCGCCTCCGAAAGAGCGCTACCTGAGCCGCCAGGAGGCCAGGGCGCTGCTGAAGGGCGCCCGGAAGTTTCCCCACGTCCGCGCCTTCATCGCCCTGTCGCTGGCGACCGGAGCCAGGCAGTCGGCTTTGCTCGAACTGACCTGGGATCGGGTGGACTTCGCCCGCAAGCGCATCTCGCTCGCGCTGGGCGACGCTGGGGACGAGAGCCGCAAGCGCCGGGCGACCGTGCCTATGAACAAGCGGGCGCTGCGCTATCTGCGGGTCCTGAACGAGGCCAAGACCTGCAACCATGTGATCGAGTGGGGAGGACACCGCGTCCTGTCGGTCAAGAAGGGCTTCAAGGCCGCTTGTGACCGTGCCGGGCTGGAGAACATCACCCCGCACATCCTGCGCCATACTGCGGCTTCCTGGATGGCGGAGAGCGGCGTCGATATGTTCCGCATCAGCCGATACCTGGGCCACTCCGACACGAAGGTCACGGAGCGCCGCTACGCCAAGCTCCACCCCGACTTCCTGTCGGACGCGGCGGAGGCTTTGGACTTCTAAACCCTAGTTGCTCTTTTAGAGCATTTGCACCATCATCGTTCTGCCCGGCTGTCGTGTTCGACGCTTGTTCACGGGCGATCCGACAAGGAAAGACACGGTTTACATGGCTTGCGAACCCGCTCCCCTCGTTCACACAGAAGAGGCGGCTCTTGTTGAATCAACGCCGTCGCCGGCAGAAGATGGTTCACCGGAACCGGGGACGCGTAGCTCAGCGGGAGAGCATTCGCTTCACACGCGAAGGGTCGTAGGTTCAATCCCTACCGCGTCCACCATTCCCGCCCAGCCCTCCGCTCGGTACCGGAGGGCGAGGAAGCCCAACGTGGCGCCTAAGCGGAAAGTGAGACAGCAGCTAACGCCTGAACGCAAGGAGCACCTGAAGGCGCTCCGGCGCGTCATGGGCGAAGAGGTCTACTTCATTGAGGACGTGGATAGCGGTCGGATCAAGATCGGCTATGCCGCCGATCCCAAGGGGCGACTCTATCGCCTACAATGTGGCAACCCCGGCGAACTGCGGCTCCTGGCCACGATCCCCCATGAGGACGCCCAGGGCCTGGAGGGGCACCTGCATTCTAGGTTTCACGCTCACAGGGGGCGAGGTGAATGGTTCGCGCCAGCACCGGAGCTTGTGCGCATGATCCGCGTGATCAACCGCCAAGCGACGCCAGACGACGTGATCACGAGCGTTGTATTCGTGCGCGACCGCAGAGGGTATCGAGCGCGGGTCGATTGGGCGATCAAGGCTCATGGTTGGACCGTCAAGGAATGGCAGGCCATGGGCGAGGCGATGCCCGAAGACGACGAAGACGCACCCCCCGGAATCGCCACCGCGAGCCCCGCCGAACCGTAGTTTAGGCCCCGGGATGAACCCTACCTACAGGCTTTGATTTGCGCTTCCAGCGCCGCAAGCCGGGCGTCTCTCGGCATCCAGCCCGCAGCCATAAGGCGGTAACGCTCATCCTGGCCCTTCGCGGCTAGGAGCGCGGCGCGGGAATCCGGGAATTGCGGGGCGGCCGGGAATGATTTCGGAACGCAGGCGACCGGCACGGGCACGCGGACTTCGCGAACCTCGACCTTGGGCTCTAGAGGCGCTGTCCCGCACGCGGCGAGAAGCACGAAAGCCAGGGGTGCAAGGTACCTCATTTCAGCTCTCCCAGGAAGGCCGCATCCACTTCCTTCGCCCTCTCACACTCGTTAGCCCCGACAAGCTTCTTACCGAGGATGGCGTCTCTCGACTTCCGGGCCTTTTCCGCCACGCTCAGGGCCTCATGGGCGGCTTTCTCAGCCTGGGCCAGCTTGGCGTCGCCCACCTGCTGGATCGCTGTCAGCGCCGCGTTCTGACGGTCTATCGCGGTCTGTAGCGTTAGACCGTTGGCTTTGCAGGTTGAGAGATTGAGCGCGGCCACGTCCAGCTTCTTCTGCATCGCCACATGCTCGTGCTTTGCTCCTCGGACATAGCCGTCATGGTGGAGGAGCCAGAGGGCGCCCAGGACCGCAACCCCGATCAGGACGTAGAGACCGGCCTTGGAGCGGAAGAAGCCGAGCGCCATGGTCAGGAACATCATTGCGCCCGCTCCTGCCGCTTCTTCATCCAGTTCAGGACCAGCACCAGGACCGCCGACGCAGCCGCGACCGTGGCGATGATGGCGATCACCTGACCGATCCACGGCGAAGCGTCCTTGTAGGGCTCCACGGCGTCCGTGATGGCCTTGGCGGCGACGGGGACGGTGGAGGCGGTCCCCAGGATGCCGGTGAGGATCGTGGCGGACTTGTGCGGCGCCACGGGATCGGTCGGGGTCGGCGGTGTGGGCGCGGCGCGTGTGACCGCGGACGAAAGCACCTGAGAGGTCGAGCCTGGCTCATCCTTGCTCCAGAGCTTCACTTCATCGGCCCGGCGGTTGACCAGGCCCTCGACCTTGCGCCCTCCGGCGTTCACGAACCGCATCAGCTCAGCGGGGACCTGATCGAACTGCCGAGCATTGATCCGCTTCCAGATCGACCAGCCCGCCCCCGCCCCGAGGTTGAACACGAACGACAGCAGGGCCGCGTACTGGTTCGCCGTCAGGACGTTCTCGATGATCTCCGGCTTGACCACGCCATAGAGCTTGCGGCGGGACTTTTCGAGATCCACGGACAGCCACATCAAGGCTTGCGCCTTGGTGCAGGTATCGCCCATCTTGACGCCGGCGATATGGCCATAGCCAATCGTCGGGACGTTCGCGCTGTCGAGATAGGCGATGGTTCGCAAGCCTTCGTGAGCTGCGATGAAATCGACTGCGGCCTGGGGAATGTCTCTCATGGGTGGGTGCTCCAGAGGCTCATCCGAGCCCCATCTTCTTCAGCAGAAAAGGGGCCAGGAGGCCCACCACCACCCCCACGCCGGTCCCGCCTCCGAACATCGTCCACATGGCTCGCTTAAGAGCCTCGACGTCCCTTTCCATCGGTTTTCCGACGTACTCGATCCAGGCGGCTAGCTCCCCTTGGGTCATCGGCGCGCATGGCCTTGGCCATGATCCAGACCCCGGCGAGGAAAGCTCCAAGCGAGAAGCCGGCCAACCACATATCGTCCCCCAGGCCATGCCGTAACGGCGAGCTGAACCAGCCATATCATGTTCAGCCCGAAGACGTATTCGTACAGCATGTTGCCGTGAGGTTGTGTCTGCCACTCGACCCAAAACAGCGCGTGAAGGCCGAGCTGGATCAAAAAAAGCGCAGCCAGGAACAGCTTCCAAAGCTCATGATGCGTCCGCCAGGCCATGATGCAGACGCTGAGGCCCACGAAGTCGATCAGCCAGTGCAGCGCCTTCGACATGGGGGGATCGAAAAGCGCGGCCATGAGATTGGTGATCGCCCAGATGATGACGATCATGACCGACAGCCCGAAGGCGTCGATGAACCCCTTGAAGTCGAAGCGGCTGGCGATGCCGTTCAGCAGCAACGGGATCAGCAACAAGGCCGGAAAGGCCCATTGCCACGGGAAATGTCGGATCACATAGTCAAGCATGGATCTACGGCTTGGGCTCACCGCCGGAGAACGGCTGCACCTGGCCGCCACCCACCAGGTCGTCCCCGACATCGGCGAGAAGGGCGTGACCGGCCTTGAAGCGGCGGAGAAGCCTCGGCTCCACATTGGCCGCTTCCATGCGGGCTTCGGCTTCGTTCAGGTCTGCGGCGATGCGCTCGCCGAGTTGTTCATTGGTGAGATCGGACATGGCGGTTCCTTTGTCAGTTCGTCCACGCCCGAATGATCAGGGCGAAATTGCTGGATGTGGCGTTGAACGCGACCCCCGAGGCGTTGAGCACGAGGATAGTCGAGTTCGGGAATTGGTATTTGATGGTCGTGCTGTCATCCACGATGGCGATCATCGGGCCATGGTCGCCGCCCTGGTCGTGGTTCATGGCGACGGGGATCACCGAGCCGACAGCAATGCCGTTGATGGCGCTGGTGCAGATTACATAGGCCTGCGCGCGCTTGGGATTGACGCCAAGGCCGTGCGAGACCGAACCGTTCGAGCCCGGCGTGATGGTGATGTTGGTCGACTGGAAATAGCCGGCCGTCCCCGAGGCTGTGATCGCCGCGGTGATGAACGCAGTTGTCGCGATCTGGGTCGTGTTCGTGCCTGGCGCGGCGGTCGGCGCCGCAGGAACGCCCGTGAAGGTGGGCGAGTTCAGCGGTGCGAAATCCTGGCCCTGGACATAGCCCGTCGTCGCGATCTTGCCGCTGTCGTCGTTGAGGGCCGGCGTCGGTGCGGTCGGAACGCCTGTGAAGTGCGGCGAGTCGATAGGCGCGAAGCCTGAGGTGTTGGTCGCTGCACCTAGTGTGTAGATGTTCTCGTAGGTGAGCGTGCCACCCCCGGGAATATCGAGCACCGCGCCATAGGCCATGCTGTCGTCCGCCCAGATCACCGTCGTCTGGTCGTAGAAGCGGCCGGCGGAATCCGACGTCTGCGGATTGGTGATCGGCGTGGTGAGGCCCGCGTCGGCGAACAGCGACGCCAGCGTTCCGGACGTCAGGCCGTCCTCGTAGATCGACAACGTGGCGCCGGTCGCGACAAGGCCGCTGGAATCCAACGTGGGCTCGGTGATGGGGAGGATCAGGCGTCCGCTAGCCATTGGATGTCCTTGCGCCTACGATTGCCGGATGGCCGAACAAGACGAGTTCGATGAGATATATCGACGCTCAACCTTCATCCCGCTCGGGGGCATCTTCATTGTCTGGGTGCTCATTGTGCGGGGTTCACGTTGGCTAAGGCGTTGGGGGGCTGTGCGACGGACGGCGTTCCGCTCGTACCTGTCCCGTAGACGCCGGCCGCCCGCGGCAAACGCGCCGTGACCGCCCGATAGAGTTCGGCAAGCTGCGGATTGTTCTGGGCCGCGACGCCGAGCGCATCCGCGGTTTTCGCCAGTTCTCCCGCACCCTTGGCCTTCGCCATGCCGGCCAGCCAGCGGACCACGGCGGGGTTCGTCATTGCTTCGCCGCTCAGCGACAGAGATCCCAGAAGCCCCAACGTCGGAAGCGTGGTGTGGGGATTGGCGAGGCCCCCGAGGGTCGCAAGGGTTTGGGCCGATACCGCGCTCTTGGAATGATTGGAGGCGGCCTCCACATCCTTCAGCATCCCAGCGACCTTGCTGAGATTGTCCAATTGCGCCTTTAGCGCCGTCGCCTTGGCTCCCCCGCCGCCCAAGGATCCGAACAATGCATCCTGACCGTTCTTGGAGAGATTGGCGTATTGGGTGACGAACTTCGCCACCGAGAAGGCCCCATGTTCGTCGGTTCCGAGACGCTGAGCGGCTGTAGCGGCTATATCCCCCCAGCCATCGCCCATGGCGCGCTTGGCCGCCAAGAGGCGCTGGATGTCGGCGCCGCCCTTCGATCCCGCCGAGCGGAGAATGCTGTCGTAGGCGGCTTCACCGCTCGGCGCGTCGAACACCTTGGTGAGCTGGTTCTCGATCTGCTGCTTGCCGACCCGATGGAAGAGGTTGGCCTGGTCCCAAGCCTTTGCCGCCTTGGGGCCTCCAAGCTGAGCCGCGCCATCGCGCATGTCTTCGGTCAGGGCGCCATAGATGCGTCCCACCTGGGCGTCGTTGATAGTCCCCGAGAGCTGGGGGTCGCCCATCAAGCGGTTGCGGATGGAGGTCCGCAGGTTCTTGGCGTCGCGCCAGGCGATCTGCCCCCCGGTGCTCTCCAGATCCTTGCCGATCCCAGCCAGGACGTTGTTCTTGAACCGCTGGGCGAGCGCCGGGCTCTCGAAGGTGTTCATCACCTCGTCAATGGCTTTGGTGGTGTTAGGAACCCCGATTTGCTGGGTGTCTCCGATCAGGCGTTCGGCGCGGGTGTAGAGCGCGTTGGTCTTGTCGCCGAAGGTGATGTCCCGCGAGGAAAGACGCCGCGCGAGGTCCGGCGGCAGGTTTGCGCCGGTTCCCTTGGCATAGTCCTTGATCGCGGCTTGCGCAGCCTCGCCCGCCGAAGCATGGGGCAACGCGGTTCCGTAGTCCTGGGCGATGGCGGAAGCGGCGTCTTGGGTCTGCGCAAGCGGCGCAGCCAGGGCGCTACGAGCGCGGATGCCGGCGATGGGATTTTCCGCGGCGGCCTTGGCGACCGTGGCGTAGCCCTTGCCGCCGGCCGCCGCCAAGCTGGGGGCGACACCGGCCTGATCGAATGCGGCGACTTTCTCGGCAAGACCCGTCTGGGGACCTAGCGCACTGGCGGCCTTCGGAGCGACTGAACCCAAGGCGCCAGCCCCCGCGCCAAGTGCGAGAACGATAGGGTTGCGCGCGGCCTCCCCAGCCGCCCTCAAGCGCTCCTCCGGGGTGCCCGCGTCGGCTGCCGCGAACGCCGATCCTGTCAGGCCTCCGGCTATGGCGCCCCGAGCGATATTGCCGAGCCGAGAGCCCTGCATCGCCATATTGACGCCGCTCAGCGCGCTTCCTTGCGCTGCGCCAGGCAAAGCCACGGTAGCGGCCATGCCGGTTCCGCGGCCCAGCGCCGATAGGTGTGGATGGACGTTCTCGTACCCAGCCTCAAGCTGGCGCTGGTGCTCCAGATTGCCCTTGAACAGATCGGCCAGCGAGACGCCGCTCGGGCGCTTGCCGCTGATGACGTTGCCGAGCGTCGCCGCGCCGGCCGCCATCTCGTCACCGATGCCAAGCCCTCGATTTACCTGGGCCATGAACCCGGTCATCTGGCCAATCGGATTGTTCGGCAGACTGATCGGCGGGGCTTGAGGTGCGGCCGGCGCGGTTTTCGCGCCACCGAGGTGGCCTTCGATTTCCTCGATGGACGGCCCATCACCTCCCAAGGCGACGCCGCGCTGATAACCGGGAGCCGCCGCTGCGTCTGCCGGATCACCGATATAGCCTGGGACCTGGGGAAGGGGCGCGGAGGTGACGGGCGCCGGGCCGGGGGCGGCGCTTACCGTATCGCCAGACATGTGGCGCTCGATGTCCTCGATGGATGGGCCATCCCCAGCGGGCGCGGCCTTGGCGCGTAGATCCGCCGAGCGGTCGAAAAACACCTGGTCGCCGATCTTCTCGCCCTTTCCGTCGTCCCACTTCGGGGGTTTCGCCATGTGGGAATGGAAGTGGGTCGCCTTGGTCGTGGGGCCTTCGGTGAAGACCGGTGCGATGTCCTTGGCGATGCTGTCGTAAAGCGAGCTGCCGACACCTGCGCTTCTGGCGACGGGCGTGTCGGCGCCGTTATAGACCTTGGAGTCGCTGGCGATGTCGGCGAGCGGCTTTCCGAGGATGGCTCCCCGATTGAGGATCGTGCTCGCAATGGCGCGTCGCGCCTCCGGGGGCTGGTTGGCGCCCTCCCCCGCGACGGTCTTGATGACAGTGTTGACGTCCGCCGGGGAGTAGCCTGCCATTAGCGCACCCGGAACTTCATCTTTTGATCGGTGCCGGGAAGGAAGATGCCCCAGACTTGGCCCTTATACGGGCCGTCCGGGATGGGAGGCGCGACAGCCACGGCCGGGCGCCCGTTGACCTTGAGGTCGTGGAACAGCGGGCTTGCGAACACCGACTGAGTAGCGATGGGGTTCTGGTTCCAGGCCTTCTGGAATGCAGTTTCGGAATAGCCCCCAGGATGTTGCGCCGCCCAATCGATGCGGAACTGCTTCTCCTGGGCCTGGGCGTCCTTGACGGCGGCAAGGGTGGTCAAGGTGAGGGCGGCGGCGTCCCCGGGCGTCTTCATGGTCGGGAGCGCGCCAGCGATGGCGTGGAACTCCACCTCGTTGCGGGGGAACACGGCGATGCCAGCCTTCAGGTTCTGTGCGAGAAGGTTCTGATAGGTGGCGAGCTTGTTCGCTTCGCCGGCCGCGATGTGGATGCCGAGACCGTTCAGCGTGTTGGTGTTCTTGGCGACCCATTCCGTCAGGTTGGACGGGTTGAGGCTCTGGGCCATTCGGGCGGAGGCCAATGCGGTGTCTCGGGCATTGATGTCCGCACGGATCGCCCCCGCATTGCCCTCGGCCTCGTACTGCTTCATGAACAGGTTGGCGTCGGCGGTCTTTCCGGCCTGGTCCTCGGGCGCGCG
>Ga0310811_10003113_pt1 | contig 20849 bp, 18 predicted proteins | sample YCmetagenome_FD_207642 | JGI IMG/M metagenome (GOLD analysis project Ga0310811, IMG submission 207642) | Soil microbial communities from experimental microcosm in Duke University, North Carolina, United States - YC | ecosystem: Engineered > Artificial ecosystem > Soil microcosm > Unclassified ...
CCAGCTCCTCCCAGATCACCGCATCGGCGGGGTCACCCGGCACCGCCTCCTCCGCCGCCGTCGCGGATTCGGAGAGCACGGTGTCGATCGACTCCAGGGTGATGCCACCGACGCGGTCGATCTCCATGTCGGTGAGAGCGGCCAGTACCCGGTCGGCGCATTCCCTGGTGACCGCTGCCTCCAGCACGTCGCCCTCGGGCTTCAGCGCCGCCCCGGTCAAGACCGTGACGTGGGTGACCCCCGGTTCGTCAAGCAGGAGCGTGCGTACCGCCGCCGTCTGCTCGCCCGGGCAGAGCACCCTGAGGTGCAGCATCCGCTACCCGGCGTCTGGGGCGGCGTCGGCGGCGGGGGCGGTCCGGACCGGTGCGGGCTTGGCGTCGATGCCCGCCTCCTTGCGCTGCTCGGGCGTGATCGGGGCGGGCGCCGCCGTGAGCGGGTCGTAGCCACCGCCGCTCTTGGGGAACGCGATCACCTCGCGCAGCGAGTCCGCGCCGGTCAGCAGCATGCAGGTCCGGTCCCAGCCCAGGGCGATCCCACCGTGCGGCGGCGGACCGTAGGCGAACGCGTCGAGCAGGAAGCCGAACTTGTCGCGCTGCTCGGCTTCGTCCATACCCAGCAGCGCGAACACCCGCTGCTGGACGTCGGACCGGTGGATACGAATCGACCCGCCACCCAGCTCGTTGCCGTTGCAGACGATGTCGTAGGCGTAGGCCAGCGCCTTGTCCGGGGCCTCCTCGAACCGGTCGATCCAGTCCTCGTTCGGCGAGGTGAACGGGTGGTGCACCGCGGTCCAGCCCAGCTCGTTGCCCTTGTCGTCGCGGATGCGCTCGAACATCGGGGCGTCCACCACCCAGACGAACGACCACGCGTTCTCGTCGAGCAGTCCGCAGCGGCGGGCGATCTCGCCGCGCGCCGCGCCGAGCAGGGCGCGGGCGTCGCTGGGGTGGCCGGCGGCGAAGAAGATGCAGTCCCCCGGTCCGGCGCCGACGGCCTTGGCCAGCCCGTCCCGCTCGGCGTCCGAGAGGTTCTTGACGACCGGTCCGCGCTCGTCGAGCGCGCCGCTCTCTCCGACCAGCACGTACGCCAGACCGCGGGCACCCCGCTGCTTGGCCCACTCCTGCCAGGCGTCGAGCTGGCGACGGGCCTGGGACGCCCCACCGGGCATGACCACCGCACCGACGTAGGGGTTCTGGAAGACCCGGAAGTTGGTGTCGGAGAAGTAGTCGGTCAGGTCGGTGAGCTCGATCTCGAACCGCAGGTCGGGCTTGTCGCTGCCGTAGCGGGCCATCGACTCCGCGTAGGTGAGCCGGGCGATCGGGCGGGGGATCTCGTAACCGGCCAGCTCGCTCCAGAGCGCGGCGATGATCTCCTCGCCGAGCTCGATGATGTCGTCCTGGTCGACGAAGCTGGCCTCGATGTCGAGCTGGGTGAATTCCGGCTGCCGGTCGGCGCGGAAGTCCTCGTCCCGGTAGCAGCGGGCGATCTGGTAGTACCGCTCCAGACCGGCGACCATCAGCAGCTGCTTGAACAGCTGCGGGCTCTGCGGCAGCGCGTACCAGGAACCGGGCCGCAGCCGGGCGGGCACCACGAAGTCGCGGGCACCCTCGGGCGTCGACCGGGTCAGCGTGGGCGTCTCGACCTCGACGTACTCGCGCTTCTGCAGCACGTCCCGGGCGATCCGGTTGGCCTCGCTGCGCAGCTTGAGTGCGGCGGCCGGGCCGGAACGGCGCAGGTCGAGGTACCGGTGCTTGAGCCGGATCTCCTCGCCGACGTCGGTGTGCTCGTCCAGCGGGAACGGCAGCGGCGCCGATTCGGACAGCACGGTCAGCTCGTCGACCGTGACCTCGATGGCGCCGGTGGGCAGCTCGGGGTTCTCGTTGCCCTCGGGCCGGATGGACACCTGCCCGGTCACCGTGACGCAGAACTCGGCGCGCAGCCGGTGGGCGCGCTCGGCCATCTCACCCTCGCGGAACACCACCTGGGCCACACCCGAGGAGTCCCGCAGGTCGATGAAGATCACGCCGCCGTGATCACGGCGGCGGGCGACCCATCCGGCCAAGGTCACGGTGCTGCCGGCATGTTCGGCGCGCAGAGCGCCGGCGGAGTGGGTACGCATCACCCGCGTGAGGTTAGTCGGCCGCCTCCGCCGCTCGCTGTCCGGCCTGTGACCAGCGGTTCAGCCCGAGCGGTCCGGGCCTGCCCGTTCCAGATCGATACGCAGCAGGACCCGCTGCTCGCGCTCCATCGCCGCGCGGTAGTCGTCCCAGTCCGGGTGCTCGCCGGAGACCCGCCGGTAGTAGTCCTCGAGCAGCGGCATCGCGTCGGGCAGCGACACCACCTCGACCCGGCCCTCCACCTGCACCCAACGCCCGTAGAACTCATCCGGGAAGATGCACAGCCAAGCCCTCGGATCGCGCCGCAGGTTCTTGACCTTGTAGGCGGTCTCGCGGCTACTCACCAGGATCCGTCCGTCGTCATCGACCCCGGCGGCGACCGGCGACATCTGCGGGCTTCCGTCCCGCCGCATCGTGGCCAGCACACCGCGGTGCTGCTCCCGGATGACCGCCCGGGCCTCCTCGAGTTCCATGGCCCCCACGCTACTTGCAGGTCCCGCCGCGGGGCTGCCCAGCGAAGCATCTCGCACGCTGCTGGTATCACTCCCGGCCCGCCCGATCACCGCCGGTATCACTCACAGCAGGCTGAGCTGTTCGCCCCCTTCCTCGAGCGGGGGCCGGGCGGATCGATCGGGCAGGCTGCCTCCCGGCCACGACCCCTCCCTGTCACCGGGAAGGCCCCGCTGGGCGGCGCTCCTGAGCAGCCCGTGCCGGCTCAGCATCGGGGCGACCCGCGAGGCGAGCGCATCTCGGTAGCGCCGGTCGACGTAGGCGCCGCGCGAGTAGAGCCGTCCGTACGGTTCCACGAGGGCGGGGTACTCCCGTGCCAGCCAGGCCATGAACCACTCCCTGGTGCCGGGACGCAGGTGCAGCGCGAGAACCGTCGCTCCGGTCGCGCCGGCCGCGGCCACCGACGCCAGCAGGGTCTCCAGCGCCTCGTCGGAATCGGTGAGCAGCGGCAGCACCGGCGCCACCATGACCCCGCAGCGCAGGCCGGCGTCGGTGATCCGCCGCACCAGCTCCAGCCGCGCGGCCGGGCTGGGCGTGCCCGGCTCCAACCGGGCCTGCAGATCCCGGTCGGCCAGCGCGATCGAGACTCCGAGACCCACGTGCACGTCCGCCGAGGCGGCCACCAGTTCGGGGAGGTCCCTGGCCAGCAGCGTGCCTTTGGTGAGCACCGAGAACGGGGTGCCCGAGCGGGCGAGCGCGCCGATCACCCCCGGCATCAGCCGGTAGCGGCCCTCGGCACGCTGGTAGGGGTCGGTGTTGGTGCCCATGGCCACCGGCTCGCGGCGCCACCTCGGCCTGCGTAGCTCCCGCTCGAGCACCCGGGCGATGTTGACCTTTACCACCACCTGGCGGTCGAAGTCGTCGCCGGCGTCGAGATCGAGATAGGTGTGGGTGTTCCGCGCGAAGCAGTATCGACAAGCATGGCTGCAACCCCGGTACGGGTCGATCGTCCAGTCGAACGGCATGGACGATCCGCCCGGCACCTTGTTGAGCGCCGACCTCGCCTCGACCTCGTGGAACGTGATGCCGGCGAACTCCGGGGCCGGACCGTGCGCAGCAGGCCCCGCATGCCCGGCAGGACCACATCGGCCCCGATCTGGTCGTCGACCACCTCCTGACCCGCCCACCGCATTGTTGGAATTCGAACATATGTTCGCATCGGGTGCAAGCCCGGTCGCTGAGCGGCACCCGGCGGGCTGGGCCAGAATGTGCCCGGAGGTCGGTCCACCGAGCGGGGGTTGCACGATGAAGCTGGGCTATCACTTCGGGTACTGGGAGGCAGGCCCCCCGCCGTACGCGCAGGAGTGCTTCGTCGAGGCCGACCGGCTGGGGCTGGAGTCCATCTGGACCGCCGAGGCCTACGGATCGGACGCGCTCACTCCCCTGGCCTGGTGGGGCTCGCGCACCGAGCGGATCGCCCTGGGTACCGACCTGATCCAGATGTCCGCCCGGACGCCGACCGCGACGGCGATGGCCGCGATGAGCCTGGACCACCTCTCCGGTGGCCGCGCGGTGATCGGAATCGGCGCGTCGGGACCGCAGGTGGTCGAGGGCTGGTACGGCCAGCCGTACCCGAAGCCGCTGGCCCGCACCCGCGAGTACATCGACATCATGCGGGCGACCATCTCGCGTGGTGCGCCGGTGGCCCACGACGGCGAGTTCTTCCAGCTTCCCTATCGCGGCGGCACCGGGCTGGGTAAGCCGCTGCGCTCGACACTGCACCCGTTGCGTACCGAGATCCCGATCTACCTGGGGGCCGAAGGGCCGAAGAACGTCGCGCTGGCCGCCGAGATCGCCGACGGCTGGTTGCCGCTGTTCTTCTCACCCAAGAGCGACGGGTTCTACCGGGAGGCTCTCGGCGAGGGCTTCGGGCGACCGGGGGCACGCCACAAGCTCGAGGACTTCGAGGTCGCCGCGTCCGTGCCGGTGATCATCGACGACGACGTGGAGGCCGCCGCCGACCTCATCCGCCCCACCCTGGCGCTCTACATCGGCGGGATGGGCGCGAAGAAGACCAACTTCCACCTCGACGTCTTCATGCGCATGGGGTACGAGGAGGCCTGCACCACGATCCAGGACCACTTCCTGGCCGGGCGCAAGGCCGACGCGGTGGCCGCGGTGCCGACGAGCCTGGTGGAGGACGTCGCACTGGTCGGTCCGGTGGCGAAGATCCGCGACGACCTGGGGGCCTGGCGGGAGACGGTGCTCACCACCCTGCTCGTCCAGGGCACCCGGGGGGACGACCGCGAGCTGCTTCGCACGATGGCCGACCTCATCCACTGACCGACGCGGGCGGACTGACCGACGCGGGCGGACCGGCGGGTCGCTCGGGCGCTCTCAGCGGCGTGTTGCCAGGATGCACGCATGGGACGCCATGGTCACCGCACCGAGGCACGTGCCGTCGGTGAGCCGCGTGGACTCCGTGGCCCCCGCGCCCGAAGAGATGATCACCGACCGGTCGAGATGCACGGGCACGGCCACGGACACGGGCCCGCCGAGCCGGCCGGTCACCGGGTCCGGGTCCTGCTCGCGGTACTGCTGATCCCCTGCGCGATCGCCAGTGTGGTCGGTGTCCTTGTGCTCTACCCCTTCGGGGCGGACCACCGGCTGCCCGCCGACCAGGTCGGGCAGCGAGTGAACGCGCAGGTCGCGGCGGCGACCGCCGCCGACTGCTCCGCGGGTGGTTCCGGGCAGCGCGGCCCCGACCCGGGCCGGCAGCACTGCGTGGCGCTGAGCCTGCTGCTCTCCAGCGGACCGGCCGCCGGACGGGGCATCGTCAGCGTCGTGCCGGTCGAGCCGAGCACTCCCAGGTTCGCGGTGGGTGACGAGGTGGTTCTCGGGTACAACGGCGGCGACCCCACCGACACCGACTCCTACAGCGTCGACGACTTCCAGCGCGGCACCTCGCTGTGGGTGCTGGGTTTGCTGTTCGCCGCGGCGGTGATCGCGCTCGGACGCTGGCGGGGGCTGGCCGCGCTCGGCGCGCTCGGGGTGAGCTTCGTAGTGCTCATCGGCTTCGTCCTGCCGGCCATCCTGGACGGGCGCAATCCGCTCGCGGTGGCCGTGGTGGGCGCGTGTCTGATCATGTTCGCGGTCCTCTACATGAGCCACGGGCTGTCCGCCCGCACCTCCACCGCCGTGGTGGGGACGCTGGTCAGCCTGGGGCTGATCGGGGTGCTCGGCCAGGTCTTCGCGGTGGCTGCCCGCCTCACCGGGTTGGACGACGAGACCCAGCACCTGGTCGGCTCACTCGGCGCCGCGTCGCCGCTCGACCCCCGGGGGCTGCTGCTGGCCGGCTTTGTGATCGGCGCGCTTGGTGTGCTCGACGACGTGACGGTGACCCAGACCAGCGCCGTCTGGGAGCTGCGACGGGCCAACCCCGGGCTCACCGCCGGTGGCCTGTTCACCGCCGCGATGAGGATCGGCCGCGACCACATGTCCTCGGCGGTGAACACCCTGGTCCTCGCCTACGCCGGAGCGTCGCTGCCGCTGCTGTTGCTGTTCGTGATCACCCGCCGCGACCTCGTCGACTCGTTGACCGACCAGAGCGTGGCCACCGAGATCGTGCGGACGCTGGTGGGCAGCATCGGGCTCATCGCCTCGGTGCCGATCACCACCGGGGTGGCGGCGCTGGTGGCCTCCCAGGAGGAGGTCGTCTGACCCCGGATGGCGGGGGAACGCGGACTCGTGGGACGTGTGAGGAGCCTGAGAGGGCGGCACCGGATCACGACACCGACCCGGCCGATGGCTAGGCTCTCCCCGACATATGACCAGCCACGGAGGGACGTCAGCGGTGTCGACCAACCAGCAGCGTCGGGAAGCTGCCAAGCGCAAGCTCGAGCGCCAGCAGGAGCGGCAGGGCAACCGCGAGCTTCGACGCAAGCGGGTCGCGGCGATCACCGCGGCGGCGGTCGTACTCGCCGTGATCGGCGGCACCGTGCTGTTGGCCATCGGCAGCGGTCCGGCCAAGCCGAGCGACGACACTTCGGCCGCGCCCAGCGATGCACCGATCTCGACGGCCCCCGCGGCCCCGGTCACCCCGGTGAACATCCCGACGCAGATCGCTGCCCCGCTGGTCCGCCCGCAGCCCTTCCCGGCCACCGTGAGCTGCAGCTACCTACCCGACGAGGCCTCGGCCAAGCCGGTCAACCCGCCGGCGGGCAACGCGATCCCGGCCAGGGGCGTCACCCCGGTCGCGCTGACCACCAGCGTCGGACAGATCGTCCTGCAGCTGGACCGGGCACTCGCGCCGTGCACGGTGAACAGCTTCGTCAGCCTGGCCCAGCAGGGTTACTTCAACAACACCAGCTGCCACCGCCTGACCACCTCGCGTGGTCTTCAGGTGCTGCAGTGCGGCGACCCGACCGGCACCGGCAGCGGCGGCCCGGGCTACAAGTTCGCCGACGAGACCTTTCCCGAGCTCAAGTACGGGCGCGGCCAGGTCGCGATGGCCAACGCCGGCCCGAACACCAACGGCAGCCAGTTCTTCATGATCTACGGCGACGGCTCCGCCCTGTCCCCGGACTACACCGTCTTCGGCACGATCTCACCGGTCTCGCTGCCCCTGCTGGACAGCGTGGCCAAGGCCGGTCACGACGGCTCCATGGACCCCAGCCCCGGTGGCGGCAAGCCCAACATGGCCGTGACGATCACCGCGGCGAAGGTCGGCTGACCCGGCCGCCGGGTGGCTTCGACGCTGGAGGCGGCTACCGGGTCGGTCCTGGTCAGGAGGACGAGGTGACCCGGTAGACGTCGTAGACACCTTCGACGTTGCGCACGACCCGCAGCAGGTGGCCGAGGTGCTTCGGGTCGCCCATCTCGAAGGCGAACCGGGAGACCGCGACCCGGTCGCGTGAGGTGGTCACCGACGCGGACAGGATGTTGACCTTCTCGTCGGCCAGCACCTTGGTGACGTCGGACAGCAGCCGGTGGCGGTCCAGCGCCTCCACCTGGATGCTCACCAGGAACATCGCGTTGGACGAGGGCGACCACTCCACCTCGACGAAGCGTTCGCTCTGGCCCTTCAGGTCCTCGGAGTTCGTGCAGTCCGAGCGGTGGACACTCACCGAGCCGCTGCGCGTGACGAAACCCATGATGTCGTCACCGGGCACCGGCGTGCAGCAGCGGGCGAGCTTGACCCACACATCGGTCATCCCGCCGGTGTCGCCGACCACGGCCACGCCGGAGTCGCCGACCGCCCGGCGGCGCTGCACGGTGGACGGGGTGGCCCGCTCGGCGAGCTCCTCCTCGGCGTCCTCGACCCCGCCGAGCAGCGCGACCAGCCGGGCCACCACGTGCCGCGCCGAGGCGTGGTTCTCCCCCACCGCGGCGTAGAGACCGGACAGGTCCGGGTAGTGCAGCTCCCGGGCGAGCGCGGCCATGGCGTCCGCCGACACCAGCCGCTGCAGAGGCATGCCGGTGCGGCGGGCCTCCCGCGTGATGGCCTCCTTGCCGGCCTCGATCGCCTCCTCGCGGCGTTCCTTGGCGAACCAGTGCCGGATCTTCGCCTTCGCCCGCGGCGACGCCACGAACGACAGCCAGTCCTGGCTGGGGCCCGCGCCACCGGCCTTCGAGGTGAAGATCTCGACGACCTCACCGTTCTCCAGCTTGCGTTCGAGCGCCACCAGCCGACCGTTGACCCGGGAGCCGATGCAGCGGTGGCCGACCTCGGTGTGCACCGCGTAGGCGAAGTCGACCGGTGTCGACCCGGTGGGCAGCGTGACGACGTCGCCCTTCGGGGTGAACACGAAGATCTCGCGGGTGGCCAGGTCGAACCGCAGCGACTCCAGGAACTCGCCGGGGTCGGCGGCCTCACGCTGCCAGTCCAGCAGCTGGCGCATCCACGCCATCTCGTCGACGTCGACGGCCTGGCCGTTCCCGGTGCTGCCCCGGGTCTCCTTGTACCGCCAGTGCGCGGCGATGCCGTACTCGGCGGTGCGGTGCATGTCCTGGGTGCGGATCTGCACCTCGAGCGGCTTGCCGTCTGGGCCGATCACCGTGGTGTGCAGCGACTGGTAGACCCCGAACCGTGGTTGGGCCACGTAGTCCTTGAACCGGCCGGGCATCGGCTGCCACAGAGCGTGGACCATGCCCATCGCCGCGTAGCAGTCCCGCACCTGCTCGACCAGGATGCGCACACCCACGAGGTCGTGGATGTCGTCGAAGTCGCGGCCCTTCACGATCATCTTGCGGTAGATCGAGTAGTACTGCTTGGGACGGCCCTCGACGGTGGCCTTGATCCGCGCCCCGTCGAGCTGCGCGTTGACCTCCTCGATGACCTGGCCGAGGTAGGTGTCCCGCGACGGAGCCCGATCGGCCACCAGCCGCACGATCTCCTCGTACTTCTTCGGATGCAGCAGCGCGAACGCCAGGTCCTCGAGCTCCCACTTGACCGTGGCCATCCCCAGGCGGTGGGCCAGCGGGGCGAAGACCTCCAGCGTCTCGCGGGCCTTACGGGCCTGCTTCTCCGGCGGCAGGAAGCGCATCGTGCGCATGTTGTGCAGCCGGTCGGAGAGCTTGATCACCAGCACCCGGGGGTCGCGGGCCATCGCCACGACCATCTTCCGGATCGTCTCGGCCTCGGCGGACGCCCCGATCTTGACCTTGTCGAGTTTGGTGACGCCGTCGACGAGGTGCTGGACCTCCTCGCCGAAGTCCTTACCGAGTTCCTCCAGCGTGTAGCCGGTGTCCTCGACGGTGTCGTGCAGCAGGGCCGCGACCAGCGTGGTGGTGTCCATGCCGAGCTCGGCGAGGATCGTGGCCACGGCTAGCGGGTGGGTGATGTACGGGTCGCCGGATTTGCGCTTCTGGCCGGCGTGCCGCTCGTCGGCCACGTCGTAGGCCCGCTGCAGCAGCTCGAGATCCGCGTTCGGGTGCAGCTGCCGGTGGACCCCGGCCAGCGGCTCCAGCACCGGACGGACCGCCGCCGGGCGCTGGGCGGATATCCGCCGCGCGATACGGGCCCTCACGCGGCGGGTCGCCGAAGGGCGAGCCGCGTCGGGCTGCGGCTGGGCCGGTGCGGGGGTGTGCGCGGGCGAGGCGTCTGTGGACACGGCGGACCCGCGCTCGCCGTCAGTCATGCGCCCACCATGCTTCGAGGATAGCGATCCCGGCGCGACCTCGGCAGCGGCCACCCGGTCGCGGCCGGGAAGTCGTCCGGCGGCGGCCGTTCAGAAGGTGAACACCGTCTCGAGGTCACGCCCCGCGAGGCGCTCACGGCCGCCGAGCGCGGCCAGTTCCATCAGTACCCCGATGCCGTGCACCGTCGCACCCACCTGCTCGATCAGCTCACAGCTGGCCGCGAGCGTGCCACCGGTGGCCAGCACGTCGTCGACGACGAACACCCGTGAACCGGGGCCCAGGACGCCGTCGGGCAGCTCCAGGGTGGCGGTGCCGTACTCGAGCTCGAACTCCCTGGAGGCCGCCACCACGGGCAACTTGCCCGCCTTGCGCGCCGGGATGACGCCGATCCCGACCGACAGGGCGACGGCCGCCCCGAGCAGGAAGCCCCGCGCCTCCACCCCGACCACCACGGAGGCCGAGACGTCCCGGCCGCGCAGGGGCTCGGCCATGGCCGCAACGACCGCCTGGAACGCCGCCGCATCGGCGAGAACCGGGGTGATGTCCTTGAACAGCACCCCTGCGGTGGGGTAGTCCGGTACGTCCCGGACCAGTGCCGCGGCCCGCCGCAGCGCTGTGTCCAGGTCCACTCAGTGCCGCCGGCGTTTGCCGGTCGGCCGGCTCGGCTTACTGGTGGACTGTCCACGTCCGGCCGACGAGGAGCGCCGGGCGGTGGTGGTGCGCGCGGGTACACCGGCGGCGGCCGCGCTCGCCCGCTCCCGGCGCAGCGCTCCGGCGAGCGCGTTGTCGTCGCCGATCTCCGACTCGTCGCCGTCGGCGTCGACAGACCGGGCCGCCTTGGCCCGTCGCTGGGCCACCCGTGCGGCCTGCTGCTGGTAGCGGCGGTCGCGCATCTTCAGGTCCACCAGGATCGGCGTGGCCAGGAAGATCGAGGACAGCGCACCGGAGATCAGCCCGACCATCTGGACCAGCGCGAGGTCGGCCAGCGTGCCGACCCCGAGCACCCCGACACCGACCACGAGCAGCCCGATGACCGGCAGCACCGCGATCAGCGAGGTGTTGATCGACCGCATCAGGGTCTGGTTGAGCGCCAGGTTGGCCGTCTCGGCGTACGTCCGCCGCGTCAGCCCGAGCAGACCGCGGGTGTTCTCCTTGACCTTGTCGAACACCACCACGGTGTCGTACAGCGAGAACCCGAGGATCGTCAGCAGGCCGATCACCGTGGAGGGGCTGACCTCGAAACCGACGATCGAGTAGACGCCTGCCGTCACGATCAGGTCGTGGGCCAGCGCGACGACGGCCGCGATCGCCATGTCCCGTTCGAAGTACAACGCCAGGAACAGCGAGACCAGCACCAGGAACACCGCGAGCGCGATGAGGGCCTGTCTGGTGATCTCACCGCCCCAGCTCGAGGAGACCGCGCTGTCGCTGATCGCGTTCTCGTTCGGCCGGCCGTCGGCCCCGAGTGGCTTGAACGCGTCGAAGAGCGCCTTCTTGACCGCGACGGCCTGGCCCCGGTCGAGCGACTCGACCCTGATCAGGACCGCCTCGGACTGCCCCTTGCCGACCCGCTGGACCGACTCCGGCGGCTTGCCGATGGCGTCGGCCACCACCTGCCCGACCCGGGTGTTGTCGGCGCCCGCGCTGATCCCGGCGGCCGGGAACTGGATGCGGCTGCCACCGACGAAGTCGATGCTCAGGTTGAAGCCCTTGAACACCATCGAGCCGATGCAGACCAGCAGCAGTAGCCCGAAGACGAAGTAGCCGATCTTGCGCTTGCCGACGATGTCGAACGCGCCGGTACCGGTGTAGAGCCCGGCGAGGATGCCGCGGCGGGTTGCGCCGAGACCGTTCTGCTGCGCCATGTCAGGCTCCCTTCGCCGCGGCGGCGGCGGCCCGTCGACGGACAGCGCCGATCTTGGCCACCGCACCCAGCCCCGACCAGGTCGGGCTGCTCAGCACCCTCGACTGCGCCGCCGCGGCCACCAGCGGATGGGTGACCAGGAAGACGACCACGAGGTCGAGAACCGTCGACATACCGAGTGTGAACGCGAAGCCCCGGACCTGGCCGACCGCCAGGATGTAGAGCACCGCCGACGCCAGGAAGCTGACCGCGTCGGCGGACAGGATGGTGCGACGGGCCCGGACCCAGGCCCTCGGCACCGCGGCCTTGAAGCCCCGCCCGTCACGCACCTCGTCCTTGAGCCGTTCGAAGAAGATCACGAACGAGTCGGCGGTGATGCCGATGGACACGATGAAACCGGCCACACCGGCCAGGTCCAGGGTGAACCCGATGGAGCGTCCCAACAGCACGAGCACCGCGTACACGGCGGCGCCGGAGCACACCAACGACAGGATGGTGAGCACACCCAGAGCCCGGTAGTAGAACAGGCAGTAGATGAACACCAGGGCGAGCCCGATGCCACCGGCGACCAGACCGGCCTTGAGTGAGGCGAGCCCCAGGGTCGCAGACACCGTCTCGGCGTCCGAGGTGGCGAACGACAGCGGCAGCGAGCCGTACTTCAGCACGCCGGCCAGGTCCGTGGCCTCGGCCTGCGAGAACGAGCCGCTGATCTGGGTGTTACCGCCGAGGATCGGCCCGTCGATGCGGGGTGCGGACACGACCTCCGCATCCAGCACGAACGCCGCCTCCGGGTGCATGTCCGGAGACTGCGGCTTGGTGATGTTGTTGGCGGTGGTGTACTCGCCCCAGATCTTGTTGCCCTCGGGCTTGAACGTCAGGTTGACGACGTAGCCGGCACCCTGCTGGTCACGTCCCCACGCCGCCGACTCGATCTGGGTGCCCTCGAGGAACGCCGGACCGAGCACGTACTTCTCGGTGCCCTGCCGGTTGCAGGCGACCAGCGGCTTCGTCGGGTCGTCGTAGCCGCGCAGCACGTCGTTGTCGGTGCACTTGAGGGCCTGGATCGCCTTGATCTGCTGCTGCTCGTCGGTGCTCTGCCGGTCGATCCGGGCCTGGACGATCTCCTTGGCCAGTTCGGGGTCGGCGGCGGTGGGCTGCGCGGCGGCCGGGCCGGCGGGGGCCGGAGCCGGAGCGGAGGTGGTGGGACCGGCGGGCCTGGGGGGCGTCGGCGGCGGGGTGGGGCTCGGGGTCGGCTGGTCCAGGACCACTCCGGCACCGTGCGGCGCCGAGGAACCGGGGCCGGGGGTCTTCGACGGGGCCGGCGCCACCGACTTGGGCGCCGGCTTCGGCGCACCCGGCGCCGTGGACGTGCCCGGTGTGGTCGACGAACCCGGGGTGGAGGTGCCCGGGGCGGTCTGGGCACCGCCCGGCTGTGCCGCGGGCTGAACCGCCACCGGACCCGCAAGCACAGGACGGAACCGCAGCTGGGCGGTCTGCCCGAGGTCCTTGGCCTTCTCCCCGTTGTTGCCCGGCACCGTGATGGTCAGGTTGTTGCCGTCCTGCACCACCTCGGCCCCGCTCACACCGAGACCGTTGACACGCTGGTCGATGATGCCGCGCGCGAGGATGAGCTGTTCCTTGGTCGGCGGCGCCCCGGTGTCGGTCCGCGCGGTCAGCGTGACCCTCGTACCGCCCTCGAGGTCGATGCCCAGCTTGGGATGCGGCTTACGGTCACCGGTGAAGAACACCAGCGCGTAGAGCGCGACGACAATGCCGACGAAGGTCGCCAGGTACCGCCATGGGCGGATGTGCCCGGCCGGTGCTGCCACGTGAAAGGACTCCGTTACTAGGTTGGACTACCTGTGCGTCGGCCGACTCTACCGAGGCTCGTCAGAGCCCGGCGATGAGGACGGGTGGGGCGTCAGGCCGAGGGACGACCACCGGGGGTCTCGCCGGCCGCCGGCTCGGTCGTCCCCTCGGCGTCGTGGTCGGACGACTCGGCCTCGGCCTCGGTGGGCTCGTCCGTGTTCACCTTGTCGCGCACGGCGGCCCGCAGCCAGGTGGTCACGACGCCCGGGGCGATCTCGAGGTCGATCGTCTCCTCGTAGCTGGCGTCCACCACGGTGCCGCGCAGGCCGCTGGTCGTGGTGACCACTTCGCCCTCGGCGAGGTTGGACTGCATCAGCTGCGTCTCCGCCACCTGACGACGCTGCTTGCGGCTCGTCAGGAACATCATGGCGAGGAACGCCAGCAACAGGATGGGGAGGAAAGCGGTCGAGAGTGAGTTGCCCATGGTCTCCGAGTCTCCGTTGAGGTCTGCCGAAGTGTGCCAGCCCGATCAGCCGAACAGCGCGGGCGGGGGCTCTGCCTGTCCAACGCCGGCCTGCTCCCCGACGGCGTTCGGCGGCGGCTCCAGATCGAGGTGCCGCCAGGCGCCGGCGGTGGCCACCCGTCCGCGCGGGGTCCGGGCCAGCATCCCGGCCCGAACCAGGTAAGGCTCACAGACCTCTTCCACGGTAGCGGGTTCCTCCCCGACCGCGACGGCCAGCGTCGACACCCCCACCGGCCCCCCGCCGAACGAGCGCACCAACGCGGTCAGCACAGCCCGGTCCAGACGGTCCAGACCGAGCTCGTCGACGTCGTACACGGCCAGCGCGGCGCGAGCGATGTCCCTGGTGACAGCCCCGTCCGCGCGTACCTCGGCGTAGTCGCGCACCCGGCGCAACAGCCGGTTGGCGATACGCGGGGTGCCCCGCGAGCGGCCCGCGATCTCGGTGGCGCCGTCGCGGCGCAGGTCCACGCCCAGGATGGTCGCGGCGCGGCGGAGGACGAGCTCCAGCTCGTCGGGCTCGTAGAACTCCATGTGCGCGGTGAACCCGAACCGGTCACGCAGCGGCCCGGTGAGGGCGCCGGCCCGGGTGGTCGCCCCGACGAGGGTGAACGGGGCGATGTCGAGCGGAATGCTCGTGGCCCCCGGCCCCTTGCCCACCACGATGTCGACCCGGAAGTCCTCCATCGCCAGGTAGAGCATCTCCTCGGCGGGCCGGGCGACCCGGTGGATCTCGTCGATGAACAGCACGTCGCCTGGCATCAGGTTGGACAACATCGCGGCCAGGTCCCCCGCACGCTCCAGCGCGGGGCCCGAGGTGATCCGCAGCGCCGAACCGAGCTCGGCGGCGATGATCATCGCCAGGCTCGTCTTGCCGAGTCCCGGCGGCCCGGACAGCAGCACGTGATCCGGGGGGTCTCCGCGCATCTGGGCGCCCTGGAGCACCAGCTCCAGCTGCTCACGCACCCTCGGCTGGCCGATGAACTCGGTGAGCCGGCGAGGCCGGAGAGTGGCCTCCAGCTCGACGTCCTCGGGGTCGACCTGCGCGGACACGGCCGGATCGGTCACCGCGACCGGCCCAGGATGGCCAGCGCCGCCCGCAGGGTCGCCGAGGTGTCGGTCTTCGAGGCTGCGCCGTTCGCCGAACCGCCGTCCCCGGCGAGCACCGAGTCCACGGCCTGCTCGGCCTGCTTGACCGCGAACCCGAGCCCGACCAGCGCCTCCACCACGGTGTCACGCCCGGACGCCGGGGCGCGGACGGTCGTCGCGTTGTCGGTCGCGCCGAAGGGGGCGGCCACCTTGTCCTTGAGCTCCAGGACCAGCCGCTCAGCGCTCTTGAGACCGACGCCGGGGACCCGCTTGAGCGCGGCGGTGTCGCCATCGGCCAGCGCCCGGCACAGCTCGCGGGGCTCCAGCACCGCCAGGATCGCCAGCGCAAGCCGGGGCCCGACACCCGTCACGGTCTGCAGCAGGCCGAACAGCTCGCGGGTATCGGCGTCGGGGAACCCGTACAGGGTGAGCGAGTCCTCCCGCACGACCAGCGCGGTCGCCAGCCGCGCCTCCTCCCCCCGCCGCAGCATGGCCAGCGTCCCAGGTGCCGCCTGGACCGCGAACCCGAGCCCGCCGACCTCGACCACCGCGTGGTCCAGACCGATCGAGAGCACCGGCCCACGCACAGAACTGATCACCGTGCTCCTCCCTTCGCCGCTGAGGCGGCCGCGGCCAGCTTCGCCCGGTGGGCCTTCGCCAGCCGGTCGGAGGTGGCCTTGGCCTCAGCCATCCGATCCTGCATCGGGCCCCGCCAGCAGTGGCAGATGGCCAGCGCGAGCGCGTCGGCGGCGTCGGCGGGTCGCGGCGCCTCGGCCAACTCGAGCAGCCTGGTGACCATGGTCGTGACCTGCTCCTTGCCCGCTCGCCCCGAACCGGTGACGGCGGCCTTGACCTCGCTCGGGGTGTGGAAGGCGACCTTCAGTCCCGACCGGGCCGCGATCATCGCCACGACCCCGCTGGCCTGCGCGGTGCCCATCACGGTGCTCACGTTGGCCTGGCTGAAGACCCGCTCGATCGCCACCACGTCGGGCCGGTACAGGGTGATCGCCTGCTCGATGGCCTCGGCGATCACGAGCAGCCGCCGGGACACGTCGGATCCGGGCTGGCTGCGGACGACGTCGACCGCGACACAGCGGACCTGCCGCCCACCGGTGCCCTCGACCACGCCCAGGCCGCAGCGGGTCAGGCCTGGGTCGATGCCGAGCACCCGCACAGCATCTCCCCTCCGCCACCACGGCCGCGCCCGGTCACGAACGCCTGTTCGAAGAGGTTACCGAAGCGGTCCTCCGAGGCGACAGCCGACGCGCCGCGCGCCGCCGGTGATCCACGTCCGGGAGGAGGACCGGCCGTCCGATGTCCGTTTCCGTACCGACACGCGGATCACCGGGCGGCAGGTCACCGGGGCGACGGCTCAGGAGGTCGGTCCGGGGACACCACCAGGTCGGCGCGGTGCCGGGTGGCCAGCACCGTCCTCGCGTTGGCCTCGTCGGACCCGAGCGTGCGCTCCCGGGCCTGCTCATCGGTCCGGCCGTAACGGCGGTGCCGGGCGGCCAGCCGCTCCCGGCGTACCGCGTCCGGGACGTCGACGAACCAGGTCTCGTCCAGCAGCTCCCTCACCGGCCGCCAGGGCCCGTCCAGCAGCAGGTAGTTGCCCTCGGTCACCACCAGGGCGGTGTCCGGGTGGACCGGGACCGCACCGGCGACCGCGTCCTCGATCTCCCGCCGGAACTCCGGAGCCCAGACGGTTCCGGGGCCGGGTGAACGCAGTCGGCGCAGCAGCGCGACGTACCCGTCGACGTCGAAGGTCTCGGGGGCGCCCTTGACCTCCACCAGGCCGAGCGATGCCAACGCCCGGTGTGCCAGGTGGAAGCCGTCCATGCCGACCGCCACCACCCGCAGGCCCCGGGCTTCCAGCTCCTGGCACAGTGCGCCGGTCAGGGTGGACTTGCCGGCTCCGGGCGCGCCGACGATGCCGAGCAGCGCCCGGGGCCTCCGGGACAGCCGGAGGGCCCGGTCCAGCAGGTCGGCCGGGACCGCGGTGGCGCTCAGCCGACCTCGGCCAGCACGTCGTCGGAGACGTCGAAGTTGGCGTACACGTTCTGCACCTCGTCGCTGTCCTCGAGCGCGTCGATCAGCTTGAAGACCTTGCGCGCCCCGTCGGCGTCCAGCGGCACCGACACCGAGGGCAGGAAGGTGAGATCGGCCGAGTCGTAGTCGATCCCGGCGTCCTGCAGCGCGGTGCGCACCGCGACCAGGTCGGTGGCCTCGGAGACGACCTCGAAGCTCTCACCCAGGTCGTTGACCTCCTCGGCGCCCGCGTCGAGCACGGCCATCAGGACGTCGTCCTCGTCGGAGGCACCTTCACCCTTGGGCACGATGACCACGCCCTTGCGGTTGAACAGGTAGGCGACGGAGCCGGGGTCGGCCATCTGCGCGCCGTTGCGGGTCATCGCGGTCCGGACCTCGGAGGCCGCCCGGTTGCGGTTGTCGGTGAGGCACTCGACGAGCACCGCCACACCGTTGGGCCCGTAGCCCTCGTAGGTGATCGACTGGTAGTCCGCCCCCGTACCGTCCGCACCGGAACCGCGCTTGACCGCCCGGTCGATGTTGTCGTTGGGGACCGAGCTCTTCTTCGCCTTCTGCACGGCGTCGTAGAGCGTCGGGTTACCGGCCAGGTCGCCCCCGCCGTTGCGCGCCGCGACCTCGATGTTCTTGATCAGCTTGGCGAAGATCTTGCCGCGCTTGGCATCGATCGCGGCCTTCTTGTGCTTGGTGGTCGCCCACTTGGAATGACCGCTCATTGAGACTCCCCTTCCGCGGCGTTTCTCGCGTCCGGGAGCCGACCGGCCGCACGGTGTGGTCGCGGGCCCCGAACCATGTCGCAGAACAGACGGTGCACCCGTCCGTCGCCGGTCAGCTCGGGATGGAATGCCGTGGCCAGCACCATCCCCTGCCGAACCGCGACGATCCTACCCGCGGCGTCCCCGGACTCCATCCGGCGCGGGACCGAGGCGAGAACCTCGACCCGGTCGCCGACCTTCTCCACCCACGGGGCGCGGATGAACACCGCGCGGACCGGTCCGCCCTCGACGCCGGTGACGTCCAGATCGGACTCGAACGAATCCACCTGCCGCCCGAAGGCGTTGCGGCGCACCACAACGTCGAGCCCGCCGAGCTGACGCTGGTCGGGGCGGCCGTCGATCACCTCGGCGGCCAGCAGGATCATGCCGGCACACGAGCCATAGGCGGGCATTCCTTCGGCGATCCGGACCCGCAGCGGCTCCAGCAGCTCGAACGTCTCGAGCAACCGGCTCATCGTCGTCGACTCCCCGCCCGGCAGGACCAGCGCGTCGACCGCGTCCAGCTCGGCGCGGCGGCGCACCGGCACCGCGTGCACACCGCACGCCACCAGCGCCGCCAGATGCTCCCGGACGTCTCCCTGGAGTGCGAGCACCCCGACCGTCTTCATGCCGCCAGGGTATGTGCCGCTCCCGGACGGGTGTTCCGTGCTCTGCCCCTTGTGACCAGGCGGAAACGGGTGTGAGATCGAACACATAACGCAGACTGACGGAGGTGGTCGTTATGGCAGTCAAAGTCGATGCCGGCCAGGGATCCGAGGCCTTCACACCTCAGGACCCGACCTCGATCCGCAACGTGGTTCTGGTCGGGCCGTCGGGTTCGGGGAAGACCACCCTGGTCGAGGCTCTGCTCGCGGCGAGCGGCACGATCCCGCGCGCCGGCACGATCGGCGACGGCAGCACCATCTGCGACCACGACCCGGCGGCGGTCCGCCAGCAGCGGTCGGTCGCCTTGGCGGTCGCTCCCCTGCGTCACGGGGGACACAAGATCAACCTCATCGACACCCCCGGGTACGGCGACTTCGTCGGTGAGCTGCGGGCCGGCCTGCGTGCCGCGGACGCCGCGTTGTTCGTGGTGTGCGCCTCCGAGGGCGTCGACGCGGCGACCGTGGCGCAGTGGGAGGAGTGTGCCGCCGTCGGCATGCCCCGCGCCGTCGTCGTGGCCCGCTGCGACCACCAGCGCGCCGATCTGGAGGGGGAGATCGCCGGCTGCCAGGACGCCTTCGGTGCCGGCGTGCTGCCCCTGTACCTCCCCGTGCGCAACGACTCGGGCGGGCTCACCGGGCTCTACGGGCTGCTCTCCGGAACGATCGGTGGGCAGGCCGTGGACCAGCCGCCCGCGGACGCCGAACAGGCTCGCGCCGCCCTGATCGAGGGCATCATCGCCGAGAGCGAGGACGAGACGCTCATGGAGCGCTACCTCGAGGGCGAGGAGATCGAGTTCGACACGCTGGTCGCCGACCTCGAGAAGGCCGTCTGCCAGGGGAACTTCCACCCGGTGGTGCCGGTCTGCGCGTCGTCCGGTGTCGGGCTCCCGGAGCTGCTGGAGCTGATCGTGGGGGGCTTCCCGTCGCCGGTGGAGCACCCGCTGCCCACCGTCACCGGGGTCGACGGCGCCCAGCACCCGCCGCTCTCGGCCGACCCGAGCGGCCCGCTGGCCGCCGAAGTGGTGCGCACCTCCTCCGACGCCTACGTCGGTCGGGTGTCGCTGGTCCGGGTCTTCTCCGGCACCCTCAAGCCCGAGCGCACGGTGCACGTGAGCGGCCACGGGCTGACCGACGCCGAGCACCAGGAGCTCGCCGAGGAGCGCGCGCACGACGCCGACGAGCGGCTCGCCCACATCTACTCACCGCTTGGCGCGGCGCTGCGCGAGGTCAGCTCGTGCGTGGCCGGCGACATCTGCGCGCTGACCAAGCTGGGCACCGCGGAGACCGGCGACACCGTGTCGGCCACGGATCACCCACTTCTGCTGGAGCCGTGGGACCTACCGGCCCCGCTGCTGCCGATCGCCGTCGTCGCACACAGCCGCGGTGACGAGGACGCGCTGGTCAAGACGTTGTCCCGGTTGGTCGCCACCGACCCGACGCTGCGGCTGGAACGTAACCAGGAGACCCACCAGACGGTGCTGTGGTGCATGGGCGAGGCCCACGCCGACGTGGTGCTGTCACGGTTGCGCGCGGGCGGCGCGCAGGTGGACACCGAACCGGTCCGGGTCCCCCTGCGCTCGACGCTGGCCCGCGCGGGCAAGGCCACCGGCCGCCACGTCAAGCAGTCCGGCGGTCACGGGCAGTTCGCGGTGGTCCACGTCGAGGTGGAGCCGCTACCCCGGGGCAGCGGCCTCGAGTTCGTTTCCAAGGTCGTCGGCGGCGCCGTGCCGACCAACTACATCCCGAGCGTGGAGAAGGGGATCCGGGCCCAGATGGAGCGCGGGCTGAGCGAAGGCTGCCCGGTGGTCGACATCCGGGTCACCCTCGTCGACGGCAAGGCCCACAGCGTCGACTCCTCCGACGCCGCCTTCCAGACCGCGGGCTCGCTGGCACTACGCGAGGCCGCTGCGAGCTGCGGGATGGTCACCCTGGAGCCGGTGGACGAGATCGGGGTGCGGATCCCCGACGACTACCTGGGCGCGGTGCTGGGCGACCTGTCGTCGCGGCGCGGACGGGTGCTGGGCACCGACGTCGACACCGCGATGGCCGGACGGACGGTGGTACGGGCCGAGGTGCCGGCCTCGGAGCTGCTCCGCTACGCCATCGACCTGCGTGCGATGACGTCGGGGACGGCGGCGTTCACCCGGCGCTTCGCCCGGTACGAGGTCCTCCCAGAGCACGTACGGGCCTAACCGGCGACCGGGCGGACGGGTTCGGCGGGCGACTCCGCCGAGCCCGCCGAACCGCCCGGTCCGGACGGTTCGGCTCAGCTCGCCGGGACGTGGGTCGGCTCAGCCTGCCGGGACCGCCGCGGGCAGCGCGGGTGCGGCGGGCAGGGCCGGCGCACCCGCGGGCAGCGCGGGAGCCGCGGGCAGGCCCGCGGGCACGGCCGGGGCC
>Ga0310811_10003114_pt1 | contig 20845 bp, 15 predicted proteins | sample YCmetagenome_FD_207642 | JGI IMG/M metagenome (GOLD analysis project Ga0310811, IMG submission 207642) | Soil microbial communities from experimental microcosm in Duke University, North Carolina, United States - YC | ecosystem: Engineered > Artificial ecosystem > Soil microcosm > Unclassified ...
GGAACGCACCTTGCCGTCACCCGCGCATTCATTCTCTCGAATCGATGACGGACCCCAACACCGAACGCGAACCTTCGGCCGCCGAAGGTGAGGCTGCTGAGCCGGACCAGATCAAGGAGGACGAACCCGCGGAGGACGAGCCCGACTCCGCGGTTTACGGCAGCGAAGGGGGCGGCGGCGACACCTCGCCGGCACAACCATACGAGCGCAAACGGAAGGCCTAGCGCCAATCGCTGAACGCCCTGGGGCGTTCCCATCGTCTATCGATGGGGCTTGACAGGCTCCGGTCCCGGGCCGAGCTTGCTTCCATCGTTTATCGATGGAAGCAAGATTGCCGCGTTCGAACAAGACATCGGAACTGCTACCTGGGACACTCGACCTGCTGATCCTCCGCGCGCTGCGCGGCGGTGCGATGCATGGCTACGGGATCGCCGAGCGCCTGCGCGTGGTATCGAGCGATGTGCTCCAGGTTGGCGAAAGCTCGCTTTATCCGGCGCTTCAGCGACTCCTCCTCGACGGGCACGTCCGCGCCGAGTGGGGAACGTCCGAGAACAACCGGCGGGCGCGCTTCTATACGCTGACAGCATCCGGACGCAAGCAACTCGGCGTCGAACAGGAAGGATTCGAGCGAATGGTGGGCGCGATCAACGCCGTGCTGCGTCTCGCCTGAGGACGTCGGAGGATATATGCGTTGGCTTCGCCGAATTGCCTACCTGCTCCGCTTTCGATCGCGCGACGCCGACCTGCGCGATGAGCTCGCATTTCATAGCGACCTGCTCGAGGATCGCTATCGAACCCAGGGACTGAGTGCCGCGGACGCCAACGCTGCCGCGCGCCAATCGATGGGCAATGCGACGTACATGCGTGAAGAGTCTCGTGGAGTGTGGCTGTCGCCGAACCTCGAAAGCCTCCTGCAGGACTGGCGGTACGCGTGGCGCGGTCTCGGGCGCTCGCCGGTATTCACGGTTGTCGCCGTGACATCACTGGCGCTCGGTATCGGCGCGAACACGGCGATTTTCGGCGTGATTCACGCATTGCTCCTCGCCAGGGTTCCCGCGCCGAACGCCGCGCAACTCATTCAGCTGCAGCGCGACTTCGGCGGGAAGGCGAGCGACGACCGTTTCTCACGCGCCGAGTTCGACGCACTCGCCACTGGGCGGGTGGGGTTGACCGCGTTCGCGTCGCTGTCGGCGTCGGTCGACATGAACGGCAATGTCACCACGGCGTCACTCGACGCGATCGACGGTGCGTATTTCGACATGCTCGGACTCCACGCACAGCGTGGTCGCCTCATCACGCGAAATGACGATGAAGATGACGCGCAGATCGTGGTGATCACGGACCGCGTCTGGCGACGTGATTTCAACGCTGACCCGGCAGTCATCGGCCGTACGATCAAAGTCGGAGGGCAGACCGTGGCTATCGTGGGAGTGACGCCCGTGGAGTTCGCGGGGCTTCGCTTCCCAGCCTCCGCGGACATGTTCATTCCGCAGCGGACCGCGACGATGTTCGGCCTGCGCGACCGTGACACGCGGCGCCCTGCGCTGACTGTCGTCGGTCTCCGACCGGGATCGATGTCGCTCGATCGTACCCGCGCAGAGCTGACGTCCGCGTGGCGCCAGTGCTGTGAAGCCGGCAGCCTCACGACCGCGGTGAATGGACGAGCTCCAGTGTCCAAGCTGCTGATGGAGGACGTCAGTCGTGGAATCCCGCAGGTCAAACTCAACCTCCGCGGCCAGTATCGGCGCATTCTGCTCGCGATGATGGCGGGGGTCGCGATCCTGCTGCTCGCGGCCTGCGCAAACGTCGCGAATCTGTTGCTTGCGCGAAGCAGCGCCCGCGTCGGAGAGCTGGCCGTTCGCCTCGCCCTCGGCGCGTCGCGTGCCCGGCTCGTGCGGCAGCTCATCATCGAGAGCGTTCAGCTTTCGGTGCTTGGGGCGATCGCCGGCGTGCTGCTCGCGCAATGGAGCACCAAAATTCTCGTCCGTGGCGATCTCGCCCGCCTCTCCGGCGTTCTTACACCGACGCTCGTGCCGCGCGTGCTCGCGTTCACCGTCGCGTTGAGTGTGCTCTCAGGACTGGTGTTTGGCGTCGTGCCGGCGGTTCGCGTCATGCGATCAGATCTCATCACGCCGCTCAAGCAGGGCGGGCGCAGGTTGCGCGGCGCGCGAGGCGGCGCGCTCGACCGCGGGCTCGTCGCTCTGCAGATGGCACTCGCGCTGCTTCTCGTGAGCGGTGCGACGATGCTCACGCAGACGCTGCGCAACCTTCAGCAGTCCGACATGGGATTCGACGCCACCGAGCGCTGGGTGGTCAGCGTCGAAACGAGGCGCACGTCGTACGAACGCCAGGGCATGACGGTCCAGATGGCGGACGAGATTCTGCGGCGGGTGCGGGCGCTTCCGGGTGTGCGTTCCGCGGCGTTCGGCTCGTTGATTCCGGCCTACGGCGGGCGAGGCGTCTCTGCTCAGGTGACGGTCCGCGGTGCAGTGCCACTCGACGACGACGGTGAGACACGCTTTACCGCCGTATCGCCGGACTACTTCACGTCTCTGGGAATTGCCGTGCGCGAAGGTCGGGATCTCGAGCGTACGATGTCCGATAGCGCCAGTCGCCACGTTCGCGACGTCGTGGTGAACGAACTGTTCGCGAAGAAATTCTTTCCCGGCCGTGTCGCGCTCGGGCAAGCATTCGAGACGAACGACCATGTCGATTCCGTGCCTACCGTGAATCGAGTGATCGGTGTGGTCGCCAACGCGAACTTCGGTGATCTGCGGGGTGCTCCAGCGCCGCACTACTTCGTCCCTGTCGTCGATCACGTTTGGCCGTACCTCGAGCTCGTCGTTCGGCCGACGCGCAATGCCTCCGGTCTCGCGAAGGGGATCGCGGGCATCGTGGACGACGTCGCGCCTGGCATTACGCAGAGTCGAGCGATGCCGCTCTCGTCTTCGATCGACGACGCGTTGTCGCGCGAGCGAATGTCGGCGCAGCTCGGGGTCGTCTTTGGAGCGATCGCGCTCAGTCTCGTCGCGGTGGGCCTCTACGGGCTGCTGTTGTTCCAGGTCACGGAGCGAACCACCGAGATCGGCATTCGAGTCGCCCTCGGCGCGCCGGGGCAGCGCGTCATCGCGCTCGTGCTTCGACAGTCGCTCCGCATCATCGCAATCGGTGTCGGCGCCGGTCTTCCACTCGCGCTCCTCGCCGGGCGCGCGATCGGGTCGCAGCTTTACGGCGTGCAGCCGTATAGCGTAATTGCGCTCACGGTCGCGTCGATGAGTCTCGTCGTCGTCGCGGTTGTCGCGAGCCTGATCCCAGTGCGCCGCGCTCTCGGTGTGGACCCGTTGACAGCGCTGCGCGCTGAATAGATGCTCCTGTACGCATGACGCTATCACGTCGAATGGCCCGCGCGCTGGCGCTCGTTGGAACCCTCAGCGTCGCTCAGCGCGCGGTCTCTCAAACGCCCATGGCGGGGGACAGCGTCCACGCCGCGAAGACGCTGTTTACATGGCGTGACGCTGCGCTGGCCTCGGGGTTCGTCGGGCTGACGATTGCGCTGTTCCCGGCGGATCGTGCCCTCGCGCATCGTCTGCAAGACTCGACCGTTCAGGAGAGCAGGTTTTTCAAGCGGGCCTCCGTCGGGATTCAGTATTTCGCCGATCCTGGGGCGATCGTCATTGGCACTTCACTGTACGCGCTCGGCCGCGCGCGGAAGTGGAGAAGCGTCTCGGATCTCGGACTTCACGGGACCGAGGCCGTAGTACTTTCCGGGTCCGTGACGGCGTTGATCAAGGACATAGCCGGCCGCGCGCGGCCGAACTTCTCAGCCGATACGAGTCCAGGCGACTTCGCGTTCGGGCGAGGGCTGAAGGGCGGTGGCTACCAGTCGTTTCCGTCCGGGCACACCACGGTTGCATTCGCTGCAGCGGCGGTCGTGACCAGTGAGGCGCAACGATGGAACCAGCGAAGTGCCTGGTTCGTCGGGCCTGCGATGTACGGCGGTGCGACGCTCGTCGGACTTTCACGGATGTACAACAACGCGCATTGGGCGAGCGACGTCGTGCTTGGCGCAGCGATCGGCACTTTCAGCGGCATCAAGGTGGTTCGCTACAGCCACGGCCATTCGAACAACTGGATCGATCGCGCGTTGCTTGGTATGTCCGTGTCACCGCAGCCGGGTCCGCGGCTCGGTGTTGGGTGGTCGCTGCCGGTGCCCGAATCCACGCCTTGAAGCCACCATCGTCACTGGCACCCAGATGCCCGACCTGATCAAGATCACCGTCGCGAAGACGTTCATATTCACGGCGAAGCTGCTCACGGATCGCGCCCCGAAGACCTGCGCTGCGTTTAGGGCCTTGCTTCCCTATCGCCAGCGATTGATTCACGCCCGGTGGAGCGGTGAGGCATGCTGGATCCCGCTCGGCGACTATCAGCTCGGCGTCGGCTACGAGAACCACACGAGCCACCCATCGCGCGGTGATCTGCTCTGGTATCCGGGGGGAATCAGCGAAACGGAGTTGCTGTTCGCGTACGGTTCGTCACTGTTCGCCAGCAAAGTCGGTGAGCTCGCCGGAAATCACTTTCTCGAGATCGTCGAGGGCGCCGACCGACTCGAGGAAATGGGACGGTATGTACTGTATAACGGCGCGCAGGACATCGTGTTCGAGACGGCGTGATTCGACGCCTACGCGACGCGCATGGCTGGCGCGCGGCCATACGTGATCGTTCGCCACAACCACTCGACCGGTCCGAAGCGATAGCGGCGCAGCCACCAACTGCTCACTGCCATCTGAATCGCGAACAGCGAGAGCGTTATCGCGAACATTCCCGTATAGCCAACGCGTCCGTACCAGCCGAACCCCCAACTGTGGAACAGGGTTACGCACACCACTGACTGAGTCAGGTAGGTCGTCAGCGCCATCCGTCCGGTGCTCACGAGTGGCGCGAGCACGCGTTTTCCCCGCGGCGTCTGGAATATCAGCAGCAGCATCGCCGCATACGCGAACGCCATCGCCTCGACCTGGTCGAACGGGGCGTGCACCAGGCGACGCCACGACAGCATGACCGTCAACGTGGTTTGTTGTTGCGGGGCACCTCGTGGCAGCAACCGATCGAGTAGCAGACCGCCGAAAAACTGGGCGGAGGCGATCACGATGCACCAGATGAGGAATCGCAGAGTCGCGCGCCGGTCGCTCACCACCCGCTGGAAAAATCCCGAGCGCAGCGCCCAGCTGCCGGCGAGGAACATCGATAGCACGTAGAAATAACCGGTGAGACCCCAGCGTCCCCACCAGTCAGTGAACTCGAGCACTCGTTCATGAGCGATCTGCGCGATCGTTCCGTGGCCGTAAATCCAGTTCGCGGTTCTCTGCGGAATTGCCGGCACCATGTATCGCAGTCCAGCCAGCCACCGCGCGCGGTCGATCACGGGAGTCGACAGGAAGTGCAACCCGAACGCCCACGCGAGCTGCCGTCGCGGCGTCAGGTCGCGGAAGAGGAGCAGCGCGAACGACACGAGCGCGTACATCGTAAGGATGTCGCCTTGCCAGACGAGCAGCGCGTGAGCGAGGCCGATCGCCAGCAGCGCGGCCGAGCGTCGTGTGTAGGTGCCGCGGAGACTGATCCCACGCTCGGTAGCGCGCAAGAACTGGATGGCGAAGCCGACCCCGAAGAGGACGCAGAGCAGCGAGTAGAATCGGCTTTCGAGCCACCAGTCTTGGGTCGTGCGGAGCATGCGATCGAACCGGGTTGCCGGGTCCGTAGTCCCGTACCAGTCGTTCAGGTTCGACCAGAGCACGCCGAACATGGCCCAGCCACGCAGAAGATCGAGTCCGTGGATTCGCTCGCTCGGCGCAACCGGTTCGAGTGCGCGCGAGGCCGCCGCAGGCGGAGCATAGATGCCCGCCGTGGTCGCAACGTTCGTCGTCGCCATCGGGGATCGCAGGCTCAGTGGTGGGGGGAATCAATCATCGTCGCCAGGGCAGCGCCCGGCAAGGAGCGCCACCAGCACACACTCGTCTAGCGGCGGCCAGGCAACCGCCCCCAATTATCGAGCGACGCTCACTCCCCCCCGAACGCGGGCCGCCGATGACGCACCTGGAAGAGGTGACGCAGCATCTGGACGCCCTGAAATCGTCGACCGCGTCCGACATCAGCACGCACTTCTCGCCGGCTTTGCGGCGCTTCCGATTCATTCCCGCGGCCGAGCGCCGGGCGTGTGTCGATGCGTTCGCCGGATGGGCGGCTGACGATGTAGGTGATGCAACGGTGAAGGTGGGTTACGCGCTCTTTCTCCAAGGCATGGATCGGTTCATCGCCGAAGAGTTTCAGGCTTCGCTGCAACTGCTGACGCGGGCACGCGCCGTGTTCACGGAGCACGGCGATCCCGAGGGCCTTGGGCTCTGCGCGATGCTCATCGGCGCCATCTACCGCACCTTCGGCAACTTCGATCTCGCGCTGAAGATGTTGTGGGAAGGTTTCGAGCTTCTGAAAGCGTCGGGGCGTTATCCGATCTTTCTCGCCGCCAATGCAAACAGTATGGGCAATATCCACCTCGAGATGGGCGATCTCGACCAGGCGTTGGCGATGTTCACGATTACATACGAGGAGAGCTCGAAAGCCGACGATTTCTACTTCACAGTGTACGGATTGCACGGGCTGGGGCGCGTCTACATGAAGCAGGGTAATAGCGCCGAAGCGAACGTCAGATTCACGAGCGCCTTGGCGCTGGCCGAGCAACATCAACATCCTCTGCACACGTCGAACTCGCTGACCGAGCTGGCATCGTTTCACTTCCAGGCGGGCAACCTCGACGAGGCCGAGTCACTCAGCGCTCGCGCGCTCGAGATTCGCGAGCAGCATCGGCTGCTTCCCGGCGCGGTGACGAGTTGCGTGCGACTCGCCGAAATCCACGCAAAGCGCGCGCAGTGGACGGAAGCGCAGGCCCTCCTCGTGCGCGCGCTCTCCATCGCCGAGAAGTTGCGGGTGAAACCGAAGATCGCGCAGGTGCACCAGCAACTGTCCGCGGTGTATGAGCAGATGCACGATCCCGCGGCGAGCCTCGTGCACTACAAGCGCTTTCACGAGCTCCGTGAGGAGATCGAGCGCGAGGACATGGCCAGAAGTCTCGCCGACGCCAAGGCGATCTTCGAGGCCGAGCAGACGCGAAAGGAGAACGTCGTCATCCGCGAACAGAAGGCCGAGATCGAGCGTCAGAACCGCGAGCTGCAGGAGACGATCGACGAGCTCACGCGGGCGAAGATCGGGCGCAGGGCCAAGGCACTGACGCTCGCGCTCGCGATCGTGTTGTTCATCTTCCAGGACGCGATCCTTCGCACCGTCCTGCGATTGATGCCGAGCGACAACTACTTTCTGCTACTCGGCGTCAAGATGGCGATCATCTTCTCGCTCGCCCCGATCAATCGGGGAATCGAGCGTCACTTGCTGAAGAAGGTGGCGGCAAGGCAGAAGCTGGCTGGTGGCGAGCCGGCGCGAGTGACCGCGGCGTCCGGCTCGTAGGTGAGAACTGTCATTCGCCGTTAAGCAAATCGTCATCTTGGCGACGTTGTCGGGAACGGCACGACGCCGTATCGTGGAATCGCACACCGTCCACGCGTTCATGAACAACATCATTCGTGCGCTCGCCCTCGTCCTCTCCCTTACAACGTCCGCGTGCGGTCAGCGTACGTCGAGCTCGACAAACGTGTTCGGGCACGACTCCGGGCCGATCGGCGTCGGACACTCGCGACCGGGTCGGGCGCAGGAGCGCGAATCGCCGGATCTCGCTCTTCGCGCCGACTCCCTGTCGGCGCTCGACCCGCGCGCCGAGGCGCTGTCAGCGATTCGACGAGGTGATCTTCGCTATCTCGCGGCGTGTCTCTTCGAATGCAAACCGATCGGCGTTCCGCCGGACTCTCTCTGTCCGCTCGCTGGGTGCACGACGAGCCGCGCGGACGTGCATCAGATCTCGGGGATCGCGGAAGGAGGGTTCAACGCGGACGCGGAGCGACTCATTCGCGTCGCCACGGAGTTCGGGTTGAAGTACAACGCGGTGATCCACGAATATCGAACGCGGAAAAGACCGTCGGCGCGCCGCGCCGCCTGACGTGCCGAATGCGGTGCCCCCACCGTCACGACCGGTTACGGTGAGACGCGCGAAATGACGGGTTTCGGCCGGTTTCCCCGTGATCGCTTTGGGGGACCGCCGAGTGACGGTCCGCGAACAGGTTCCCCAGCCCATCGCGCCGCCTCAACGCCAGACAGAAGGGGCGGTATCAACAACTGCACTTTATGTCAGGGGGTGGAGAATGTCGACCAGTCTCACACGTACGCGCCGTCTCATGAAAGGCGTAGTCCTTATGTCTGCCCTTGTCGGTGCCTGTGGCGCGCCCGAAAGGGCCACCGGGTCCAGGGCATCGTCGGCAGCCAATTCAACTGCGCAATTCGACGCCGATAGCCCCAACTCGGCGGCGGGCGACGCCAAGGGGATCATTCACGGTTGGTTCGACGGCCAGACGATGGACCTCAGGTACACGAGGCTCTATTTCTGCGCCGCGCCTCCGACGAGCGCCGTCTCCACTGGATGCGAGGTGGGTGCTGCGGGGACTGTTTCGCCGAGATCTGGCCCCATCCCGAAGGTCTATGCACTCGCCCCGGTCGGCTTCGTTCCGGATGCGGGGACGATCCATTGCGTGGGCGGCACCGTGTGTCTCAATCACCCACCGTTTCTCGACCTTTCGCGTGTGAACGGCCCGAGCAGCGTTTTTGCGCCCGCGCATAGCCACATCATCACCGACATACAATCGGGGTGGCACGAGACGGTCAACATTCGGGTGCTGAGCAAGGGCGCCTGGAATGCCATCGCCGCCGCGAAGCGTCTCTCGAAAGTCCGTGAGCTGCAGGCGCTTGGGCAGGTGAGCCAAGACATTCCGACGAATGTCTACTTCTTCTTCGAGGTGCAGGAGCCGAACGCTCAGCCCTGACTCACTCTCTCGGCGTCAACCGGCGGCGTAGCGGAGTACAGCCACGAAATGGCATGCGCTGCCGGCGGCGACGAAGAGATGCCAGACGACGTGCGCATACCGCACACGATCGTCACGTACGTAGAAATACACGCCGCACGTGTACGCGACGCCGCCCGCCAGCAACCACGCGAGCCCGGCGCGGTCCACGTGCATCGTCAATGGACGAATGGCGACGATGACCATCCAGCCCATCGTCACATAGATGAACGTCGAGAGGCGCCGGAAGCGGAAGCCGACCGTCGATTTCGCGACGATGCCGAGAATCGCGAGGCCCCAAACGGTGCCGAAGAGCGACCACCCCCACGGTCCGCGTAACGCTCCAAGCGCGAACGGCGTGTACGTCCCGGCGATCAGCAGGTAAATCGCCGAGTGGTCGAGGACGCGGAATACCCTTTTCGGGCTCCGTGCGGCAACGCGTGGTAGAGCGTGGACGTTCCGTAAAGGAGCGCGAGGGTCACACCGAAGATTGCTCCGGCCACGACCTGCCACAGGTCATGCCGCCACGCGGCGGTTGCCACGAGCACGGGAAGCGCCCCGAGAGTTGCGAAGAAGATCGTTCCATGACTGACGCTATTCGCGATCTCCTCGCCGAGCGTCAGAGTGCGCTCCGACATCCGGAGCCTCCTGCTGAAGATGCTGACCTCAATTTAGTTGGGCGCGCGGGCGTGGCATCGCCGGCCGCGCCTCTACCGCCTCGGCACCCAAACACGAAAGGCGCCGCCGTCGTGCATCAGGGCCATGAGATACCAGAGGCCGTCGTAATAGCGGTACCGGCCCGATGGGATAGGCGTGTTCCAGAGAGCGGCCGTGAACTTCGCGGCACGCACCCGATCGGTTGCGGCGAGGCTGGCGATCGCGTTCGTCGCGACGAGTGCCATCGCGTGTGCCGTGTCGTTGACCTGCATGCCGTCGAGCGAGTACTTGCTCCCGTACCGGTCGATGCCCTTCGACATGAAGAAACTCTGAATGCGGTCGCTCAGCTCGCGCTGGCGCGGATCGGCGGCCCACCATGCCCAGTCGATTGACCAGTTCGCCGCAGTGCGCCAGGCGTCGGCCCCAAAGGTCGAGCCGAAGTCTTCCGGCCCGAATCCGACCGGCGTTCCGTCGAAGTTCGCGTAATCGGGAGTGAGGCCGGTTTTCGGGTTCGTCGCCTTGTGAAAGAAGTCGCGGCTCACGGCTGCGGCATCCTTCCAAAACTCGCGATCGGCTTCGGGGCCCCAACGCGCCCACAGCTCGTAGAACGCGGGCAAGTGATACGAGGGGTCGGTGTGATCGCGGCGCATCGTATCCGGCGTGAACCGGACCATCCTGTGCTCGGGGTTGAACATGGCGCGCTCGGTCTCCGTGCGCCCATTCGACTCGCGCCCGGAAATCACGACACGATTTCGCATGTCGGTGAGCAGGCGATCGGCCGCGTTGCGATAGTCGTAGATCCCCTCGCCGTTCCCCCAGCGCGCCGAGGCGAAGTACAGCGCCATCGCGAAATACTCTTCGCCGTCGGGCGCCGGCGACTCGCTGTTGGGCGTCCCATTCGTCTTCATGGACCAGGAGAAGTACCCGAAGCTCGGATGCTTTGGATCGTCGTGGTACATGTACGTCTTCGCCCAATTCCACAGCGCGTCGAACTCGGGCTTCTTGTCGAGCTGCACGGCGATCATCATGCCGTACGACATGCCTTCGGTTCGGACGTCGTTGTTGTTGATATCCATGACGTACGCCAGCGGACCGTTCGCATTCTTTCCGGCGGGGTAGTAGATGGCCTGAGTCGCGGAATCGCCGTGAAAGAGCTGCCGAAAGCTCTTCTCGATCCTTGCCGATACCTCAGCCGGTTTGTGTCCGGCTTCGACGAACAGATTGCGATAACGCCCCGTGACCGCCGCGCCGGCCGGCGTCTGAGCGTGCGCCGGCAGGGCAGTGATGGCGATTGCGAAGGTGAGGGCGGCGACGGAAGGGCGCATGTGATCGTTGGGCGCGGTTGATCACAAGTTAATCATCGCGGCGCCGCCGAACCGCCGACGGTTTGGGTGAATGGGGTGGCTCACCTATTTCGGCGGCGGTGCGAGGGCGGCGGCCTTCTGTTTCGCCTGCGACACGAGACTGTCGGCGCGTGTGTCCGCCTCGCGTACGAGCTTGTTCGCTTGCTGGTCAGCGTCGCTGCGGAGTTTATCGCCTGCCTTTTGGGCCGCAATCTTCGCGATTGGATTCGTCGCCTTCGCGACGAGTGAATCGATGCGCACGTTGGCGTCCTGACGGACCTTGTCGGCGAGTTGCCGCGCTGTCGCGCGGATCGTGTCCGCCTGGCGGGTTGCCGCGGCAACGAGACTGTCGGCCCGTGCACGCGCCTGCTGGGTCACGGTGCCGACGACTGAATCCTTCTTCGCCGTCGCCGTCTCGACCGCCGTCGCCGCGATCTGTTTCGCGGCGTTCTGGGTCGCATCCTTGAGCGACGCGGCCATGCCGTGGAAGTTCGTCGACACGCTCGGATCGGTCACCGTGCCGCCGATCTGCGCCATCAATTGTACGATCTGCCCCGCGGGAAGCGTCGCGCCCAGGGAGCCTGCCTTCGCCGCGAGCTTGGTGATCGTGGAAGTCGCGGCCGGCCCGAGCAGCTCGCGCGGAATCGACAGTGCGAGATCGTACTTGACCGATTGATCGATGCCGCTCGATCCGGAGGCCGTCACATCCACCCCGCCGAGCTTGAGCGACATCGGTTTCAGGTGTACGCGTCCGTCCGCGACGTCGAACGCCGCGCGCAGTGCGCCTATACCCGGCGAGTTGAGTGCATCCATCGACAGAGCGCTCGAGAGCTTCGTGAGCACCGGCGCATTCGAGACGACGAGACGCTCCGTCGCGATCTCACCTTTGCCGGTCAGCGCGCTGAACACCGGCGTCATATCGGAGCCGAGCGTGCCGTTCAACGCGAGCGTGCCGGAGACGTTCCCCTGGGCCCACTTCGCGATGGGCGTGAGCTTCTGGACGGTGACGAGTGATGCGAACGCCGTTGGGATATCGAGCGTCGTCATTTTCACGTCCATGCTGAACGCGGGCTTCGCCGGATCGACGGTGTCGTAGAAGCCATTCGCGACGACCGCGCCCTTGAGCATGTCCATCTTCAGATCGCGCATCGTCACGCGCTGATTCTTCACCTGGAGATTACCGCTGACGTTCGCGAGCTTGAGTGGGCCGTACGTCACCTCTTTCGCCGACGCCGCGAGCCCGAAATCGATGTGCGGCGGCACTGGAATGACTTCCGTCGACTTGCTGTCCGACTTCCACTCGTCGAGCATGAAGCGGTTGCTGCTCACCGTCGCGGTGCCGCGCAGATCTTCGTTGTGCAGCACGAAGCCCAGCAGGTTGTCGAGCGTTCCGGTCGCGCGCGCGTCGCTGCCCCCGATCTTCGCGCTGAACGCCGTCAGCGCGGCGCTCCGCGGTGAGAGCGTGAGGGCCGCCGTGTCGACGGCGATCGGATGCGGAACCGCGCTCGCTTGCACGGCGATTCTCGACGCCTGGATCGTACCGCTCGCCGTCACCCGGTCGTAGCGCTTGGCGTTCACGTCCGACACGCGCGCGTGCGTCGCGACGTCCGCGGCAACGATGCCGCTCAGTTGCGTCACGCCCGCGAGCTTGACGGTCTTTGCGATGTCGCCGAGGTTCACCGATCCGGCAATGCGCACGTCGGCGTCCGGGTCGCTCACCGGCGTGCGGACGAGGAGCTTCGCGTCGAGCGGACGGTCGCCGATCAGCGCATGGAACTTCTTCAGGTCGACGACGGTGTTGTCGACGTCGCCGCCGGGATTGTCGATCGCGAGCTCGAGCGCGATGTCGCGTGCGCCGAGCGGAAGGTCGGGGTAACGGAAGGTGCCGTTGTCGACACGCGCGCGAACTGCGAGCGCGGGGAAGGCCTTGGGACCGTAGGCGCCTTTGACCTGTGCGTTGAGCGCCATCGTGCCAGACGTCTGCAGCTTCGCGAAGTCCTTTCTATAGATCGCCGGCACGAGGGAGAGAATCTCGCCGAATGCGGTGCTCGGCGCCGCGAGCCTGAGGTCGAGGTCGAGGTTTGGCGACCCGGTCTTGATCGATCCGCCGGCGGTGACGAGGAGCTTGTTGAGGCGGAGTGAATCGTCCTTCAGCGTGAAGCGATGCGTGCCGAGGTCGGCATCGATGTTCGCGTGCAACATGACCGCGACGCGGTTGAGGTACGGCACGCCGGCGAAGCGCATCGATACGCTGTCGATCGACGTGCGCGTGGAGAGCACGAACTTCCGGGTCGCGAAGTCGCCGCTGAGCGCTTCCTCGAGCCCGTGTATCGATGCGTTCAGCTGGCCTTGGCTGTCGTCCATCGTGAGCACGCCGTCGTGGATCGCCAAGCCGCGCAGCGTGACGTGCACGTCGTTCGGGGAGCTCGACGTGGTCGTGTCTTTCGACTTCGAGATGTCCCAGTTGGCCTTTCCATCGGCGAGTCGCTTGAGATGGACGACGGGCCTGGCGAAGGTGATCTCGCGGACGACGATCGGCTTGCCACTTCTCAGATAGCCTACGACGCTGCCAAGGTCGAGAACGAGCTTCGCCTGATCCATCGTGACGAGCGTGTCGCGCTCGAACGGCTGCGCGCCGACGACGCGCAGGTCGTTGACCGCCGCCGTGACGTTCGGGAAATCGCGCAGCAGGCTCAGTCCGATACCACTCCAGGCGGCGCGCGCATTGACTGATTGATCGACCTGGACTTTGAGGCGCGCCGAGATCTTGTCGCTGAAAAGGAGAGGGATCGTCGCGAGGACGACGATGAGCGCGACGACGATGGAAGCGACGACGAGGGCGACTTTGCGGACTGCTGGCATGAACCGGCGGGCTGGGCGTGTAGAGGAAGCGCGGGCGGCGAAGCCCCACTGCGACTCCCTGAAGTTTGCGCGCCCGCTCGCGTTCGCGGGAGGCTCGTGGTGTGAGCTGTGTCACACCGGCGACCGTTTGGCCGCCCTATGTTCGGCGGTCTTTTGCCGCGACTCGGATGTCGAATCGTCCGTCGATCCATCGGCTCATCGAGCTCTTTCCTGACGATCGCGAGCGCCTCGTCGCCGCAGCCGAGCGCATCGCCCGTTTGTCGCGCGCCTGCGGTTGCACCGAGGGTGCGATCGCGACGAGCGTCGCGATGGCGTTCGTCGCGATTTACTGGCTGTGGCCGAACTGCTGTCCGCTAACTGGACAGCGCGTCAGTCTGCTCTGGTCTATTCCGTTTGTTCTCGCGGCTGCCGGCGCTGGCAAGCTGCTCGGCATCGGTGTCGCGAGGCTGCGACTCGTCCTCGTTTATCGGCAGCTACACGCGAAGTACGAGTTGAGGGAACGTCATGTCCACGTGCACGAAATGGGTCGACCAGGCGGTCATCGAGTGTAAGAACTGGAGCACCAAGATCGACTACGAGTGTACCTCGTGGGCCGACGAGGGATCGGACCAGTGCTCGGCGTGGGCCGACGAAGGGTCCAACCAATGCTCGGATTGGACGGAGAAGCACTGCCACTGGTACAGCCCGTGGAACTGTATCGCCGGCTGGTTCTGCCAGGCGTGGTACTGGGTCGCGAACTGGGTCTGCCAGGCCTGGTATTGGGTCGCGAAGTGGGTCTGCAAGGTCTTCGCGTGGATCGTCAAGGCCATATGCGTGGTGTGGGGCTGGGTGTCCAAGCTTGTCTGCGTCGCCTGGGACAATGCGCGTTGCGCGACGCTCGCGCTGCTCCGGGCCGTCCTTTCGCTGTTCGGCCGCAACGAGACGCCAAAGCCCAAGATCGACCATGTGTTCGTGCTGATGCTGGAGAACCGGTCGTTCGACCACATGCTCGGCTTCAGCGAGATCAAAGGGGGCGTCGATCCACTCGGCGACCCGACGTATTTCAACGCGGGTTTCAGCAGCGCTCTGAGCAACGTCGACCCGGCTGACGGCTCGAACGTCACCGTTCGCACCCCAGCGGACTATTTCCTCAAGGGCGTCGACGAAGATCCCGGCCACGAGTTCAAGGAGACTCTGGTTTCCCTCTGTTGGCAGTATGGCGACACGTCGCTGCCGGACTACGATCCGGCGATCGGCTATCCGTCGATCCACAACTCCGGGTTCATCAAGAATTACGCGGACGGAAATGCCAACGACCCGCGACGCATCATGTCGTGTTTCGGGCGAGAGCAGCTTCCGGTCATCAATGCGCTCGCGCGCGAGTTTGCCGTGTGCGACCAGTGGTTCTCGTCCCTCCCGGGGCCGACGTGGCCGAACCGCTTCTTCCTGCTCGCCGCCTCGTCGGGTGGTCTCGACGGAAGCCCATCGACGCTGGACGTCGTCTCGTCGACGACCGTCGAAGGGTACCGATTCTCGAACGGCACGATCTTCGACCTGCTCGATCAGTACTGCATGCCATGGCGCATCTTCGAGGGGGACGAATTCCCGGTCAGCTTTGCCCTCAGCGGGATGAACCTCAACGCGCTGCAAGGCCGCTTCACCGACTTTGAGGACTTCAAGTCGGAGGTGAACAAGGACAGCTTCAGCGAGAAATTCGTCTTCATCGAACCAAAGTACGGCGCACACGGCTTCGATGTGGGCGGACCGGGCGACTTCGCCTGCGGAAACTCGATGCACCCGCTCGACGATGTGACGCGCGGTGAGCGTCTCATCAAGAACGTCTACGAGACGATTCGCAACTCGCCGCACTGGGAAAACAGCCTGCTCATCATCACCTTCGACGAGCACGGCGGATTCTACGACCACGTCGAGCCGCCCCCGGCCGTTCCGCCGGGCGACACGATCACGGAATCGTACTCGCAGTTCGGTTTCGAGTTCGATCGGCTCGGCGTTCGCGTCCCGGCCCTCGTGATCTCGCCTTACATCGAGCGCGGCGTGATCGACCACTCGGTGTACGATCATACGTCGATGCTGGCCACCGTCGAGCGCCTGTACGGACTGCCGAATCTCACGGAGCGAGACAGGGCCGCGGACGATCTCCTCAAGCTGCTCACCCGCGAGACGCCGCGAACCGATGCGCCGGCCACACTCCCATCTCCGGCGGTTCCGGATCCTTCGCTGCCGTGCGAGGAGGACGACGACGAGGATACGCTCCTACTGAAGCGCTCGGAGCTTCGCATCGCCCGGAAGCGCGGCGTGTTCCGCGAGCGTTCGGTCCGCGAGTTTCCGCTCACGCGCTCGCAAGTCGGCTTCCTGCAGGTGGCGCTGCTGAAGGTCCTGCAAACCGCGCAACACCCCGAACGGGAGGTCTGGATCGACGACTACAAGCAAGTGCAGACGGGCGTCGACGCGGCAATCTACATGACTGAAGCGCGCCTGCTGCTGCGTCACGGCATCGACGTCAAGAAATCGGAGATCGAAGGGAAGCGAGCCACCAAGCCAAGCAGGAAACAGAAACGTCGTGAGCGGTAGTAGGTGAACGGCGGGGCGTCACCGCTCAGCTTCCGAGCTCGCGGTGACGCGCAGCGCCCGATATAACCAAGCGCGCGCAAATGCCCACTCGCGCTTCACGGTCCGATCCGAGGTGCGGAGCGTCCGTGCCGTCTCCTCCACGCTCAAGCCCGCGAAGTATCTGAGACGCACGACATCGGCGGCGCGAGAGTCGTGTACCTCGAGCTGAGAGAGAGCCTCATCGAGCACGAGGATCTCGTCCAGGTCCTGGTCATCCGCGACGACGACGGCGTCGGCGTCGATCAGCTCGACGTGAACCTGATCACCGCCGCGCTTCTGTCGCAGCCGCTTGCGCGCGTGGTCGACGAGAACTCGGCGCATCGCCTCGGCTGCTGCGACGATGAAGTGATCCTGGTTCGTCCACGCCGGTTGGTCGTTCCCGCCGAGTAAGCGAAGGTAGACTTCGTGGACGAGTGCGGTGGCTTGTAGCGAATGATCGGGGCGCTCGTGCCGGAGGCGTGCGCGCGCGAGTGCCCGAAGCTCTTGATAGAAAAGCGGCACGAGGCGCGCGAGCGCGGTCGCGCGATCCTCCGTCTCGGCCTGCGGCATCTCGTCGCCGCCCTTACTTCTGCGACTCACGCGTGAGTTGCGCGAACCGCGGGTCTTTTGCGAGGCGTTGAAACCACCAGCCCGGATCGGCAGCAAGGGATTTGGCTCGCGACGGGTTGACGGCTAGATACGCTCGTAGTTGGCGGAGTGCGACGTCGTCGTCGCCCAGCAGCGTGTAGACGAACGCCCTGAACCAGGCGAGATCGTTCGTTGGCACGACTGGTGCCCCCCTCGCCGCCCGCTCTACCACGCGGCGAGCGCTATCGGCCAACGACGGTTTGTCCGCCGATGCGCGCGCGAGGACTGCAGCGACGAGCATGTTCATCCTCCGCTGTTCGAAGTCGCTCCCTGCCTTCGGAGTCCGTGTCACGACGGAGTCTGCAAGCTGCCAGGCGAATGAGACATCCGGGACGTTCGGCTCCGCTGTCAGGAGATACAGCTTGCAGGACCAACCGCCGGCGTCTTTCGGGAATCGCCCGTGCAGCGACGCGCAGTATCGAGTCGCGCTCTCGAATGCCATTGCGTCGTACGAGGCCAGGAACAGCCGCCTCAGTAGAACGTTGGCATTGACGACGAACGAGTCAGCTTCAATCGCTCGTCGGGCGGCGTTTATGACGTCCTTCGTGCCCGCTTCCTCCAGCTGATAATAGAGGTGCGACAAGCTCGACCACGCGCCGGCTTGTTTGGGATTGAGCGCGGTGGCTCGCTCGAGATCGGCCTGGGCCTGACGCAAGAGTGCGGCGCGCGCAGCCGAATCTCCCGGCATACCCAGTATCCAAGTCCAGTATTGGATGTTGCCGCGGATCTCGTATGCCTCGGCGTTCGTCGGGTTGAGCGCCAGCGCGTGGGCCACGTGTGCGAGTCCGGCGTCTGCCAGGCGTCGCAACCTTGCTGTGTCCCGTATGTCGCCTCGTCGCGACTCGCGATACTTCAGGAGCGCCCGCTTCACAACCGGCGTGGCGAACGACGGGTCTTCGCGCTCGGCCTCCGCGAACGCCGAATCCGCCTGGACGAAGGCGCGCTCGAAGCTCATGTCGTCGGCCACCTGCATCGACTCGCCGGATCGTTGCAGCTGCAAACCGCGCGCGAGCAGGAGCTGAGCAGCTTCGCGCCGGCGCATCGCTAATCGTGAATTGACGACGGTCGCGAGCGCGGCGCTCGTCACGGTCACGAGAATGGTTGCCGCGAGCACCGGCACGCGGTGCCGGCGGACGAACTTACTCGTGCGGTACGTGAGTCCCGGCGGGCGTGCGACGACCGGTTGGTTGCGAAAGTGGCGCTCGATGTCCACTGCGAAATCCGCCGCGGACCCGTAACGCCGCCGGCGGTCCTTCTCCAGCGCGCGCATCACGATCCAATCCAGGTCTCCGCGCAGGAACTTCGAGAGCCCCTGAGGTTCGGCGCCACGCCGATTGGCGATGTCGGTTGCTCTCGCACCCAGAGTGCTCACGCGGTGCGACGGGGTTGGCGGGTCGACCTCGCGAATGATCCGCAGCATCTCGAGGATGGCACCGCCTCGGAGCGCTTCGCCCTCGAAGGGCGTCGTGCCCGTCACCAGCTCGTAGAGGAGAACGCCGAGCGAGTACACGTCGCTCCGGCGATCCAGCTCCTGAGTGGTCATCGCGGCCTGCTCGGGACTCATGTACGTCGGCGTGCCCATGAATTGGCCGAAGGCCGTGAACAACGTGCGCTCGATGAGTCGCTGATTCGTCGCCTTCGCGATCCCGAAGTCGATGACGATCGGTGTCGGCGTCCCGTCGAGAATCGTGACGAGGACGTTCGACGGCTTGATGTCCCGGTGAAGGATGCCGCGCTCGTGTGCATGATCGATCGCCTTGCACACGCCGACGAACAGCTCCAGCCGTTCGCGCATGGACAGCCGGTTCGAATCACAGAACTCTGTGATCGGCACTCCCTTCACCAAATCCATCACGAAATAGGGGCGCCCCGACTCCGTTGCGCCCGCGTCCAGCACCTTCGCGATGTTGGGATGGTCCATGAGCGCGAGGGCCTGACGTTCGGCCTCGAAGCGCGCGATCACGTCCTTCGTGTCCATCCCCGCCTTGATGACCTTCAGCGCAACCATCCTGCGGATGGGCTCCTGCTGCTCGGCCATGAAGACCTCGCCGAAGCCTCCCTCGCCGATGGATTGCAACAACTTGTATCGTCCGATGCGATCGCCGGGGCGCTCGGCGCCGGCGTCGTGGCTTTCAAGAGCGGCGTTTGCTATACGGCCCACGACGGCGGCTCCGGTCGACGGAAGAAACTCGCCTGCCTCTTCGTGCGCCCGGAGCAATCCGTCGACCTCAGCGAGGAGCGACTCATCACCCCCGCACTCCGTGGCGAGGAATCGCCCTCGCTCCGCTGCAGGCATCGCGAGTGCCACGTCGAGCAAGTCCTTTGCGCGTTCCCATCTTGACTGCGACATGGCGTAGCTCCCCTTCCCAGAGCGCTGGGCTGATGAGATGTTGGCCTAGAAAGCCCTCATAGACAAGCGCTAAAACGAGACGTCAGGGGCCAAGTCGCGCCAACCCACTACGTCAACAGACGTATCGATGCGAAGCCGCTAGCGCCGCAGATTTGCTCGAGGGTCGCCATCGCTGGACCACCGCGTGATGAGCGAGGAAGCGTGTTCGAGTCGCGTACCATACTCATTCTGAGTGTTGGAACCATGTTTCTCGCGGGATGCGAGCGTGCCTCTACGAGCGATCCCGGTACGCGCCCGACGGCGCCAACTCCGGCGCACGTCAGTGTCATCGGACCCGCGACGATCGCGGTTGGCGGACAGGCCCAGTTCGCAGCCGCGGTCACGGATCAGAATGGGGCGGCTCTGAGCAACCTCCCAATCAGCTGGACAATCGATTTGCCGACCGTCGCAACCGTCTCCACCGGCGGTATTGGTAGCCGCTGTTGCCAGCGGCGCGGCCACCTGGGTCACCGTCCGGGAACAGCGTCACGGTGAACCTTCACGGGATGAGCAACACCGCGATCGTGAACCCGCCGAATGGCAGCGCGATCGGAACGAACACGGTGACGGTGAATCACTACTAGTCGGGCGCTCGAGCGGGGCCGAAGTAAAGACGCCACAGCAATCTTCCGCTGTGGCGTCTTCGTTCCCATTCGAGGATGCTCCGTATCTCGAGCGCCCGCCGTTTACGGGACTCTCGGTCCCTCGATCTTGGCTCCGCCCTGTAGCAGTGTCACTTTGGTTGCCTTTCCGCCGTCGATCGCGAACGTGAATCGCACCGCCGGATCGAACGACGCTCCAAACGTGTAGTTGCCGAGGTACCGGATCTCGTTCGCGGCCTGGCCCTGAGCCTGCGCCATGAGACGCGCGCCGTCCAGGAAGAACTTGATCGGCAGCGCCTGGCCGCCGGGCAGTTGCAACGTGTAGCTGCCGACGATCGCGTCGCGATCGGTTGCCGAGAGCGACGGAGCAGCTGCCTGCGTGACCGCTGCTCCCCGGCCGACGGGGGCGACGCCGTATGCCACACGGAGAAGATTCTGCACCAGCGTCTGAGGCGACTCGGCATCATAGTTCGTGAATACCACGATGCTGAGGCTGTCGTCGGGCACGTAGAGCGCCGCCGTAGCGAACCCGGGAATGCCGCCGGTGTGCGAGACCGTCTTGTGGCCGTTGAATACGCCCGGCACGAGGCCGAAGCCGTAATTGATCTTGCGGCCGCTGTTGAGCGTGTCCGCGGTCGACATCAGCGCGTACGACGTCGGCGAAACGACCTTTCCGCCGTCGAGCGCCCGCTGCCACTTCGCGAAGTCGCCCACCGTCGAACACAATGCGCCGGCCGCGAAAGGATGCGACAGGTCCAT
>Ga0310811_10003115_pt1 | contig 20844 bp, 7 predicted proteins | sample YCmetagenome_FD_207642 | JGI IMG/M metagenome (GOLD analysis project Ga0310811, IMG submission 207642) | Soil microbial communities from experimental microcosm in Duke University, North Carolina, United States - YC | ecosystem: Engineered > Artificial ecosystem > Soil microcosm > Unclassified ...
GAACGATCCCCTGCGTATGGCGGCAGCAACCTCCTTTTTTACCAGTTTTGCCCTGCCCCCGATCCTGATCATTCTCATCGAGGTATTGGGCCTTTTTGGGAATCCGCGTATCATCCGGCGCGAGCTCTTCGAACAATTAAGTACCGCGATGGATAAAAATATAGCCTCTCAAATCCGCGAGATCCTGAGGAACCTGCACTATATGTCTTTAAGCCCGGGCATGCGCATCACAGGTTTTATCTTCCTCTTATTCGTGGCGACTACCCTGTTTGAGGTCATAAAGAATTCCCTCAACCAACTCTGGAAGATCAGACTGAAGCAACACCAGGGCATCGGTGTATTGCTGTTATATCGCGCCCGGTCTGTAGGGATTATCATCATAGCCGGATTGCTGTTCTCCATGGTGGTAATAGGGGAAAATATCCGGGGATGGCTGATCCCGCATCAGGCAAGCGGTCCCCTTTACCGGATGACGACCCTGGTGGCATCCATCGCCTGGTTCACCCTGCTCCTGAAATTCCTCTCTTATGGCCGGCCAGCCTGGAAAACGGCTATTGCCGGGGGCATTTTTACCGGCCTGTTTTTCACTCTCGGAGAGATGTTGCTGCACCTGGTCTTCTCCTTTAACAGCATGAAGACGATCTATGGCGCCTCCACTTCCCTGGTATTGCTGTTATTGTTTGTTTTCTACTGCTCCTTTATTTTTTATTTTGGCGCCTGTTTTACACAGGCGCTGGCTGCCCGGACGAACCGGCCCATCTTACCTGCCCGACATGCGATAGCTATTCCTTGATCGTGCTCAGCATCTCTTTCACGGCTGTTTCCAACTGCTGATCTTCTCCATTCAGGATCTTGTTGTATTCATTGGGAACCCTGATATCCGGCTCCAACTGATGATTTTCTGTGGCATGAGCCTCCCCATTGCCATAGGTGGCGATCATGGGAATACCGAATACCAGGCGTTTGTCGATCTGCGTTTCCCACCAGACCGCCGTTCCCGTACCAGCTACCGGCATGCCGATCAGTTTGCCGATGCCCAGCTCCTTATAAGCATAGGGGAACATAAAGGCATCGGAATAATTACCCTCGCTCATCAGTACACAACTGGGTTTGGTCCATTTGTTCAACGGTTCGCCCCCTTTCGTGATATGCCCCTGGGGACGGAGGGTGAAATATAATTTCCCGCTAAGAAAGGTGACCAGGTCGTCATGCAGCCAGCCGCCGCCATTGAAGCGGGAGTCGACGATCAGGGCCTTCTTCTCCGTATTTTTTCCCAACACCTTGTCGAAGGTGACGCGGAAGCTGGGATCATCCATGCTGCGGACATGTACATAACCCACCTTACCTCCGGAGAGACTGTCCACCATCCTCTCCATCTTCTTAGTCCAGCGGTTATATAGCAGGGTGGCTGTTTCTACGCGAGGTTTGATGGGCTTCACCGTTTCATCATACGACGTGTTAGTCGTTGCATCATGGAAGCTGACCAGCGTGAACTGGCCTGCCTTCCTGTTCAGCAGCCTGGCCCAGTCCGATCCGGATGTGATGGCCACCCCGTCGATCCGGTCGATGATAGAATTCCCGTTCATGTGCGTACCGTCTATGTCAAACGGGCCGCCTGCGATGACTTCTTTTACCCGGAGCCCGTCTCCTTTTTTGGTAAGGTCATAGAGCAAACCCAGGGCAGCCGTCTCATCTCCATTAGGGAAATCGGGAGCATAACGCCCACCCGTGTGAGATCCATTCAGCTCGCCCAGCAGTTCGCTCAGCAATACCTGGAAATCATAGTTGTTATTGATATAGGGTAGGAATTGCTTGTAGAGATCATGGTAATAAGTCCAGTCTACTCCTTGCAGGTTGGGGTCAAAAAATTTCTTTTTAACCTGCTTCCAGGTATGCTCGAAGATATAAGCACGCTCTGCGGCGGGGTTGAGCTCCATCTCCGTATTGATCTTAACGGGAGTGACCTTCCCATCTTCCGCGTTTACCTTTAGGATACCGCTGCCGGCCAGAACAAACAGGGATTTCCCGTCTTTTGTCAGTTCCAGGGAACCGTTCATAGCATCCAGTTTCGCCAGCAGCTTGGTCTCATGGGTTCGCAACGTAGTCACCCAAAGGTCGAACCCCTTTTCATAACGGGCCAGGTAGAAGAGTTTCTCTCCGTCTTTGGAAAGCCGGGGGCTGTTAATGAGGGCGGAATTAGTAGTGAGCCGCTGGGTCCGGTCATCCAGGTTACGGAGATTGAAAGTGAGAGGCTCGGGGGCTTTGTGCGCAGCCGCTGAGTCCTTTTTTTCTCCTTCCACCTTCAGGTCAAAGTCTTCCTTGCTCAGTTGGAACCGGTCCCAGGCCCTGCTATCGAAGAACATCGCATAAACGTCATCCTGGCCTCCCCGGCTGAGGTTCTTCATACCATTTTTATCGCTCATCCAATACATCATCTTACCATCCAGCCCCCATTGAGGAAAGTTGTCATTAAAGCCACTCCAGGTGAGATTCGTTCTTTTGCCGGAGCCATCATCTTTGATAAGGACCACTTCATGCGAGTTCCATCCGCCGCCTTCGGTCGACTGGGCCAGAATATATTTGCTGTCCGGTGACCAGGCATAATATTGATCCCCATCGGAATAGGAATAATTGACTCCTTCCGGAATGAGAATAGTGCCGGTTTTGGTTGCCAGGTCATATGATTTTAAAATATTTCTTTCTTCCAGGTAGGCTATCTTTTTACCATCTGGGGAATAGACACCCTGAAATTCATCCTTCGGCGTGGCAACGATACTCTCCGTCTTCAGCACCGTGGCGGCAAAGAAATAGGGTTCACTCTTACTGGCGATGGTGACCTGTTCGATGTCCCAGCTATCGTGTTCAACAGAATAGAGCAGGGACCTTCCATCCGGACTGAAACGGATCATCCTTTCCTGGTAGGGGGTATTGGTGATACGGCGGGTGGTGGCGCCGTCGGCGGAGGCTACGAATACATCTCCCCGGTAGACAAAGGCGACCTGTTTGCCGTCATTCGAGATGGCCGTTTCGGAGGCTTCGCCTTTTACAGGTACAATAGTGGATTGATCCCCGGCAAAATCTGCATCGAGGCTGATCTCCAGTTTCTGCGGCTGCTGTCCTTCCGTTAGGGTATAGATATCGCCTGCAAAGGTAAAGGCCAACCTGCCATCCGAAGAACGGGATAGGTTGCGCACGGGGTTCTTTTCAAAATGGGTAAGCTGCTGCGGGTCGGGCGTCTTGCTTAAAGAGGACTTATACAGGTTCTGGCTGCCATTGCGCTCGCTGAGATAATAAAAGACTTCTCCCTGACCCCAGACCGGTTCTCTGTCCTCTCCTTTGAAATCAGAGACTTTCGTATAACTGTTGCCGGGGATATCGTATACCCAGATGTCGCGGGTTATGGCGGAAGTATGATGTTTGCGCCAGGGGTCTTCATATCCTTTTCGATCCTGGTAGATCCATTTATCCCCTTTGTCGTTATAATGGGCATATTCGGTGCCGGCGCTGTTGATCATCAGGCTGGCGCCCCCTTTTACCGGTACTGCGAACAGCTTCATAAAATTTGCATCCGAGGGAAACCGGGCCGACGTATAGATGTCATGCCGGTCCGTGCCGAAAATAACCTGTTGATCATCCGGGGTAAAATCATAGGGGATATCCTTGGAAGAATTGAATGTCAGCCGGCTCACATCGCTGCCATTTGCCTGCATGACATAGATATCGAAATTGCCATAGCGGTCGGAGGCGAAGGCGATCTTCTTACTGTCATGGCTCCAGACGGGATATCCATTATAGGAGTCGTTGATGGTCAGCGGGGTGGCGGTGCCGCCGGTAGCCGCAACTTTGAACAGGTTGCCTTTGTATTCGAAAGCGATCCATTTCCCGTCAGGGGAAATAGCGGGCTGTTGCAGCCAGCGTGGTTGGGTTTGGGCCTGGCCGGCGAGGATAACCAATAGGAATAGCGTGAGCGACGCAAACAGTTTTCTCATGATAACAGTTATTTTAATATATGCGTCTTAAAAATAGGGAAAAAGCGGTCGATAATAGCTGGCTGAGGATGGATGGAGCCTTGCCGGGATTGCCGGTTGAACAATAAGCCAAAGCCTACAGGAAAACCCGGACCTGGATGCTATTTACTGGAATCCCGTATGATCAGCTTGGTGCGTAACCGGATTGTCTGGTTGCCATTCGGCTTGTTTTTGATCTCGTCGATTAGGATGCCCATCGCCAGTTTGCCAACCTCATAACCTGGCTGCATCACCGTGGTAAGGGATGGCTCTACCGCCTCGCTGATAGGGTCATCATTGAACCCGGCCACCTTAATAGCCTCCGGTACTGAAATATTATGCGAACGCAGGTATTTTATCGCCAGGACGGCGGACCGATCGTTGATGGCAAACAGTCCATCGGGCAATGGCCTGAGATGAGCGATTTTTTTTATAGCCGGCAGGGCATCGTCTTCGAATGCCTTACAACGCAGGATTAACTTCTCATCCATCGGCAACTTGTATTTCTTCAGGGCGTCGAGGTACCCTTGCATCCTGTTCTCAGAAATGGAGAGCCCTGCCGGGCCGGCGATATGGACGATGCGCCGGCAGCCCCGTTTAATAAGATGCTCTACGGCCTTAAAGGCGCCTTCATATTCGTCCACGATAACCTTGTTGCAGCAAAAATCCGGTAGGATACGATCGAACATGACGATGGGGGTCCCTTTTTCCCGTATCTTCTCGAATTCCGCAGGGTCCTTCGTCTCCTTGGAAATGGATAACAGCAGCCCATCTACATTACAGGCCACCAGCTTTTTCATGCTGCTGATCTCCTGGGAGAAAGTCTCATTGCTCTGGCAGAACATGAGGTAATAATTATTCTCATTGGCGACATCGGTCATACCGCTGAGCGCTTCCGAAAAATAATTGGAATGAATGGCAGGAACGATGACGCCGATGATCCTTGTTTTTTTATTGACGAGACTTTGCGCCATATAGTTTGGTTCATAATTCAACTCCTCCGCCAGCTGAAGAACGGCTTCCTTGGTGGCGGGATTGATATCGGAGACATTCCGCAAAGCTCTCGATACAGTGGATACGGAGACATTGAGCCTTTTTGCAATGTCTTTAATGGTCACGGGATGTTTTTCCATAGATACCTGTATTGAGCTTCCGGCAACGTTACCGGAAACGTTCTTTTATAAAATGACGATGGTCCCGGATGAAATTCTCTTACAATCATTCATATTTGATGCTACTAACCGGGTTATGAATCCGTTTGCAAACTAAACAAAAGCCAAGCATGAAGTATCAAAATTACCTAATCCTGTTAATCTTTATTATGCTAATACATGAAGCAAGGGCAATTTCCGACACTCCTGTCCCCAAGGCCCCCTACCTGCAGAATAAAGCTCCTTTGAAAGCCAAGCCTTATCTGGAACTGCCTTTCGGGGCCATACGTCCGGCCGGCTGGTTACAGCAGGAACTGGTGAAGATGAAAAATGGAATGGCCGGGCAACTCGATAAATTATATCCTGCTGTCCTGGGGAGCCGTAATGGCTGGCTGGGAGGAGATGGAGATGTGTGGGAGCGGGGACCTTACTGGCTGGACGGGTTGGTGCCTCTGGCGTATATCCTCGACGACAAGGCCCTGAAAGCCAAGATACAACCCTGGATCGAATGGTCGCTCACCCACCAGATGGAAGACGGTTATTTCGGACCGATCCCGCCACTTCAGGAGCCAGCTCGTGAACCCGGCCTCCAGCGGGACAGAGCCCGGGACTGGTGGCCCAAGATGGTTATGCTGAAAGTGCTGCAGCAATATTTTACGGCTACAGCAGATCAACGGGTCATCAAACTCATGCTTAATTACGCACGCTACCAGTTACGTACGCTGCCTGCCACTCCCCTGGGGTTTTATTCCTGGTGGGGATCCCAACGGGGTGCCGATAACCTGTTAATCGTATACTGGTTGTACAATCTCACCGGTGAATCTTTTCTACTGGACCTGGCTGAGATCATCCACCAACAAACGTTCGACTGGACAGGTACTTTTCTCCACACGGAAGACCTGGCGACCACCTATAAATTTCATGGTGTCAATCTTGCGCAAGGAATAAAGTCCCCCGTCATCTATTACCAGCAACATCCCGAACAACAATACCTCGATGCCGTCCATAAAGGACTCAGGGATATGCGCGTCTACCAGGGACAGGTGCAGGGGATGTATGGAGCAGATGAACTTACCAGGGGGAATGACCCTATTCAGGGGGCCGAACTTTGTTCCGTGGTAGAGATGATGTATTCACTGGAGAACATGATCGCCATCACCGGGGATGTGAGTTTGATGGATCAACTGGAGCGTATTGCCTATAACGCCTTACCCGCCCAGGTAAATGAAGACTATACGGCCCGGCAGTATTATCAGCAGGCCAACCAGGTATTGATCAGCCGGGAGAACAGGAACTTCGTTACTTCCTATGACGGCACGGACCTTTGCTTCGGAGTGCTGACGGGGTTCCCCTGCTGTACGACAAATATGCACCAGGGATGGCCCAAATTCGTGCAAAATCTCTGGTACGCTACGGAAGACCAGGGACTGGCTGCCTTATTATACGCCCCATCCTCTGTCAAAGCCTATGTGTCAGGAGGGGTCGAAGTAGAGATGACGGAAGAGACAGGATATCCATTTCAGGATAAAGTACGCTTCACGTACAACAGCAAGACGGAGGCCAGCTTCCCGCTGCATCTCCGTATACCCGCCTGGTGTTTGAATGCCTTCATTACAGTGAATGGACAGGCGTGGATGGAGGCTAAAGGCAACCAGGTAATAAAGGTGGACAGGAAATGGAAAAAAGGCGATGTGGTGGAACTGCGGCTTCCTATGAATCTTACCACCAGTCGCTGGTTCAATAACTCCGTCGGTATCGAAAGGGGCCCGTTGGTGTATGCGTTGAAGATCAAGGAAGAATGGAAGGACGTGATGAATAATGATAAATATGGCAACTATATGGAAGTGCATCCGCAGAGCGCCTGGAATTTCGGCATCTGGCAGGATTGTATTCAACATCCCGATACCTCCTTTCAGGTAGTTGAAAAAAAATATTCCGGTGCTTATCCCTGGAACCACGCGAATGCGCCTGTCGAGATCCACACCCGCGGCAAACAAATACCCGAATGGAAACTATACAATGGCGGGGCCGGGCCTCTTCCATACAGCAACATTGAGTACCTGAAAGACCAGCCTCCGGTGGACATTACGTTGATCCCTTACGGATGTACCACCCTTCGCATCAGCGAATTTCCAGTGGTGCTCTGACTGGACGATGACAAGGGATGAGAGCCGGCGTCCTTGAGACGCCGGCTTTTTTTTCTGAATGGGTTGGCAACGTTTCCGGTAACGTTATCAGTGCCAAACGCCTTAATTCAGAGCAGTTTAACCGGTTTTAGCATTGAACAATTCTATCTTCGAAGTTCATTCAATAAAAACTGTCAAGTATGAGAAGTCTACCGATTCTAACGCTGCAATTATGGCTGCTGCTGACGATAGCAGCGCCTGCTTGCCTGATGGCACAGTCAGGCACGCTAAAAGGAAAAGTCGTCAATGCCCGCACCGGAGAGCCGGTCGCAGATGCCTCCATCCTCATTAAAGGAACGCAAACGGGCTCATCTACTAATGCCGAAGGGGTTTTTACTTTGAACAGGACCGAGGGTAAATTTTCTGTAATGATATCACACATCGGTTTTACCAGCCAGGAAGTCACAGTGAAGGCGGGACAGGATTATTTATCTGTCTCGCTGGAACAGACGTCGGCTCAGGGCGATGAAGTGGTGGTCATAGGATACACCAGCAAGAGTCGCCGGGAGCTTACCGGTTCAGTAGTGAAGATCAATGGAGATGATATACGGAATATGCCGATGGCAAGCCCCGATCAGCTTATCCAGGGCAAGGCCGCCGGCGTACAGATCTCCAGCATGTCCGGCACCCCTGGCGGAGGAGTAACGGTAAGGGTCAGAGGAACTTCTTCCTTTTCCCCTACTTCTGCCGCCAGCCAGCCACTATACATCATCGATGGTATATTCGCCAATAATACACCTCTCGGCTCTGCAGGCTATGGTACGGAACAGCAGTTCGGAAATCCCCTGGCAGATCTCAACCCTTCCGACATTGCCTCCATCGAGATCCTGAAAGACGCCAACGCGACAGCTATCTATGGTAGCCGGGGAGCTAATGGTGTCGTCATCATCACCACCAAGAGAGGTAAGTACAACAGCAAGAGCAAGATCAATTTCAATACCTACTATGGCACTGCCAAAGCCCATCGTCTCCCGAAGGTGACCAATGGTGTACAGACCGCCACGCTGCTGGATGAGAACTGGATCAACAACGGCCACACTGCCGCCACGGAACCCTATCCCAATCCGTCCGCCGTCCCTACCTATGACAAGATTCCCTATATCTTTGATAACAGCGCCCCTACCTCCAATATGGACCTCAATATTACCGGGGGCGATAGTAAAACGTCTTTCTATATCGGAGGCTCACTGTTTAGCCAGGATGGCATTGTCCGTCCCCTTAGTTTCGACCGCAAGTCAGTCCGCTTCAACCTGGACCACCAGGTAAATGATAAGTTTAGGATCAGCACCAGCAACACCGTCATCAGTACCAAACGCAAGATCGTCGCCAACGATAATTCCACGGGTGTCCTCTTATCCGGCATCGGACTGGCCAACCTTTACCCGATCTATAATGCCGACGGGACCTATAACTACAATACCCCTTTGCCAAATGCCGTAGTGCAGATCAAAGAGAGTGATGAGACCTCCTCCGGCACACGCATCATCAGTAATATCTACGGAGAATATCAACTGCTGCCCCGCCTGTATTTCAAAACCAGTTGGAGCATCGACTTCAATGACGCGGAGAACAGGGCTTTCAACAGCACGGTGCTGAACGGCCCCGGCCAGGTAGCAAGCGGGTATAATACCAATAACCGGCAGGTGACCTGGATCAATGAACAAACCTTACGCTATGGGATGAACCTGGGCGAGAAACACAAGTTCAATTTCCTCGCAGGCAATACGGTTCAGAAGACGACGCTGAATTCCTTTGGAGTGGGGGCTTCCAATTATCCCAATGACGACCTTCGCTACCTCAGCGCTGCTTCACAGGCCGACTTCTGGAGTGGCGGCGCTACGGAGAACTCTTTGGTATCCGTTTTTGGAAGGGCCGATTATACCTATGACAATAAATATATTTTCGATGTGAGCCTGCGTGGTGACGCCAGTTCCAAATTCGGGGCCAATCACCGCTGGGGAACTTTTCCTTCCGCGGGATTTGCATGGCGGGTGATCAACGAGACTTTCATGAAGGAGCAGCATGTCTTCTCCGAACTGAAGTTCAAGGCCAGTTACGGCGTCACCGGCAGCCAGGAAGCCATCTCTGAATATGCTTCCAAGGGATTGTGGACGGGCAATGACAATTACCTGGGACAGCCGGGAACCCGTCCTTCCCAACTGGCCAACCCTGACCTGAAGTGGGAGCAGACGACACAGTTCAACGCAGGACTGGAATTCGGACTCTTCAAGGGGCTGATCGAGGGAGAGTTCAATTATTATGATAAACTTACGAAGGGAGTGCTGATCAACAAGCCTGTTCCCATGAGCACAGGTTTCGGTACGATAGCCTATAACGGGGGAGATATCAGTAATAAGGGAGTGGAGCTGAGCCTGAACGCACATGTCATCCGGCAAAAGGATTTCTCCTGGGACCTGGGCTTCAACATATCGCATAACAAGAACCTCATCAAGAAACTGGACGTTCCCTACCTGGAACCATTCTCCCGCCAATTCATTATCTATCAGCAGGGATATGCCGTCAACAGCTTCTGGCTCTGGAAACAACTGCGGGTAGATCCACAAACGGGTGATGCCGTATACGAGGACCTGGACAAAAATGGAGTGATCGATGATCGGGACCGCATGATCCTGGGTAATAGCCAGCCGAAATGGATAGGGGGGCTGAATTCATCCTTGCGCTATAAGGGCTTTGACTTCGCCTTTGCGTTTAATTTCGAAACGGGGCAGAGTGTGGTCAACTGGTCGACTTTCTTTATGGTCCATGGCGGCACCCGCTCAAATGCGGCTAACGGATCAGCCACTTATGGATTCTATACGAAACAGTTGGAAAGATGGCAGAAACCTGGCGATATCACCGGCATACCCCGTATGGGCGGACCGAATAAGTTCAACAACTACAGTCTTTATACCAGCAGGGCGATGGAAGACGGAAGTTATGCCCGTCTGAAGAACGTTACCCTGGGATACACGATTCCAACGGATGTTACGGCCAGGTTGCACATCAGCCAGGCCCGGATCTACCTGATGGGGACTAACCTGCTGACCATTACGCACTACAGCGGCCTTGATCCGGAGATCAATGCGGGCGGAGGCAAGGGCACAGTCAACGGAGTAGAGATGTTCACCGTTCCTCAGCCAGAGTCCTGGCAGGCAGGGATCAGCGTAACTTTTTAACCAGTACCATTAAATCGTAAATCATGTCAAATAAGATCATATTCAGCCTGGTGGTGATAGCCTCGATGGCCTTTCCCTCCTGTAAAAAATTTCTTGACCTTTCTCCAAAGAACGACATCGGGGAATCCGAGGCGCTAAATAATAAAGACAGAATTCAGCGGGCGCTGACTGGTGCATACAGCCGTCTGCAGGATGAGGCCTACTATGGCTTCGAATGGTCCAATGCTGTATGGCTGTCGGATGACAATGTGACGGCGGTTGGCGCGGGAACCACCGACCTGCAATTCGATAGTCATAATGTGCTGGCCTCCTCCAATACGATGGTTATTTGTTGGGGCGCCATGTACGAGGCGATCAATGCCGCCAACAATGTCATCGACGCCGTTGGTAAAGTGAATGACCCTACCTTTACGGATGCCGAGAAACAAAATGTTTCCGGACAGGCGTATTTTCTTCGGGCGCTGGTGTACTTTGACATGGGCAGGACCTGGGGAGGCGTACCGCTGGTGCTGACGCCAACCCGTGGTTATGACAGTTCTTCCGCCATTGCCAAAAGCCCGGTTGCCGATGTTTATGCACAGGTGATGAAGGACCTCGGGGAGGCGGAGAACAGGCTTCCGGAAGCCCTGGACAGGAATATCGCCACCAAAAAAGCCGCTCAGGCGCTGAAGGCCAGGGTATATCTTTATCTGAAAGACTGGACCCATGCCGCACAATATGCGGGCACCCTGATCGACGATGTTTCGGAATACTCACTGGTAGATCCCTATGATAACCTGATCACGGTAAAGAATAATAATGAGAACATTTTTGAGCTGAATTTTATGCCCACGGACGGTAATCCATTAGCAGGTATTTTTTATCCTACCGGACTGGGAGGTACTTACCGCATCGGGCCAACAACGGATATCGTCAATTTGCTGGGTAACCCGGCGGTGGCAGGCGGACGCAGCGGTCTGATCGGTACGTACAGCGGTCAGCCTTATGCCAATCGTTACCGAAGAGTAGGAGGAGACCAACAGGACGACGACGTATCCATTCTCCGGCTGGGGGAAATGTACCTGATCCGCGCTGAGTCCCGGGCGCATCTCGATGACCTGGCCGGTGGCCTGGCAGATCTGAATGTTATCCGCAACCGGGCCCATATAACACCAGCCGCAGCAGCGGACACCAGCGCCCTGTTACTGAGGATAGAGGACGAACGAAGGTTGGAATTCGCCTTTGAGCCTTTTCGGTGGTTTGACCTCGTAAGGACCGGCAGGGCGGCAGCCGTACTGGGTGTGACAGATGTCAGGAAATATGTTTTTCCCATCCCTACTTCGGAAATTGTGGCTAACCGATTGCTCAAACAGAATGACGGATATTGATAAATGCTGAATACATATGCAGAAACTGATTGTCTATTTATTTTTAGTCCTGTCTCCGGCGATGATAGTCCGGGGGCAGGACTCTTCCTTGAATCCATTGCTCTTTTCTCAGGATACGGGTCTTGTACGGGGGATCCATATGGGAGATTCCACCGTGTCTTTTAAAGAGCCGGTACCCCTGGTCAGTTTCCTGCTGGATAAAAGGCAATATTCTACTGCGGGGCCGGATGCCGGCTGGAAGGAAAAACTTGCTGTGGCATGGAAGGAAGGGAGGCTGGTGTTCAGCAACATCTCCCGGGATACGTTGATCATTTCCAATCCGGTACCTTTCGGGATTGCCGCGGATCATGTATACATAACGGGCCTGGGTGATAATGGCTTATCCCGCACACATCTTTTTCTTCCGGGAAGAACACCTGTCGGGGTCGTCGTACCTGATAATGCCTGGGACCTGGGCTATTGTACAGTGACCACTCCGGCCATCGCCGGACAAACTGACCGGCAGGTAACCGCGCTGCTGCGACGGGATCGCAAAAGCCTCCGGAATGGCCGGCAGGGCCGCTTCGAGGTGACCCTGTATCCGGGGGGCTCGATCCAATATAAATGGTATATATCCCTGACTGCCGGAGACTGGCGGGGGGCGATGACGGAAGTCTTCCAGCACAGGATGCTGTACGATACCTCGAATTTTGATGACGCCCTGTTTCACCGGAAAGATCTCCAATGGGTGAGGAATACCTACGTCCTTCATATGATGATGACCTGGGATAAATTTTATTATGACTATGAAAACCATGCCTTTCACCTGGATAAGTTCCTGGAGAACGGCAAGAAATGGTACGGAGGAGATGACATTCTGGCGATCTGGCCTACCTGGCCTACGCTGGGATTGGATCAACGCAATCAGTTCGATCTCTTCCGCGACCTTCCCGGCGGCACCCGCCAGGTCCGTACCCTATCTGATTTTTGTCACCGCAACGGCACTAAATTCTTTGTCTGTTATAACCCCTGGGATGAAGGCACACACCGGGAAGACCATTTTTCCGGCTTGTCTCGCCTCATTGCGGAGACTGCCGCCGATGGGGTGGTGCTGGATACCAAGGGCAGCTCCAGCAAAGAATTGCAGGACGCGGCCGACAAAGTTCGCAAGGGAGTGATCATGTACAGCGAAGGTATGGCCGTGCCAAAGGATATGACAGGCATCGTCTCCGGCCGCGTCCATAATGCGCTGTATTATCCTCCCTTTTTAAATCTCAACAAACTGATCAAACCCGAATTTGCTATTTACCGGGTGGCGGAATTATATAAGGAAAGAATAAAAAGGGAGTTTGCTGTTTCCTTCTTTAACGGGTATGGTACGGAAATAAATATTATGCCTCCCGGCCAGCCTGAGTGGGCGGAAGAACAATACAAATACCTGGGAAGGACGTCCAGGATCCTGCGGGAGAATACCTGGAACTTTGTTTCCCGCGGGTATACTCCCCTGATCCATACGACAGCCGACAGCATTTGGGTCAATCAATGGGATAGGCCTGAAAAAACGATCTACACCATCTACAGCATCCGGCCGGCAGGTTATAAAGGGTATTTATTCGAGACGACCCTATCCGACAGCGTACATTTTGTGGACCTCTGGCATCACCTGCTGCTGACGCCGCAGCAACAGGAAGGAAAATGGTGGTTGCCAGCCTATACCCATGCTTTCGACAGCAGTGATCTCGGCACCAACAATGAAGGGGAGGTGGATTGTATTGCCCGGTTGCCACGGAGGCTGCGGGCCGGCATCGATGGAGATAAACTGAGCATCGGGGTTGACCTCCCCGTACCAGCGGACCAGCAGCGACATACAGACCTGGATACCACCGTCAAAGCTTTCACTCTTCGCATCTGGGCGGGAGATCCGGACTATAGCAAGCAGCCCCTGGTGCTACCTGCATTGAACCATGAGTTGATGCTGCATGAGCACTTCGGTGGGTTTGAAGGAAAATTCGTGATCCAACTGCTGAAGGACGGTATCCTGCTCGATGAAACCATAGCGGAGATGCGACCCGGCACTCCGCGGCGCATTTCCCATTCGGTCCCGTCGACGGCAGGTGTATCATCCTTGCCGGCTGGCGCCTCGTCCCGACAGGTTGGCGCGACACCTTCGGGCATGGTCGTCATCCCTGCCGGCAGTTTTACTTTTAAAGAATCACATGGAGACGAGTTTATCCCTTATCCCCGGCAGGATGTCGACAGTACGTTTGCCATGCCTTCTTTTTTAATGGATAAATTCCCCGTCACGAATGCCGACTTTAAAAAATTCCTCATCGCTGCCAGGTATCATCCCGCCGACATGGTCAATTATCTGAAACACTGGACAAAAGGGCAGATACCCCGGGGCATGGAAAATTTCCCGGTGGTGAATATCAGTTACGAAGATGCCCAGGCTTATGCTAAATGGGCTGGTAAACGATTGCCTACCGAGCGGGAGTGGCAGTATGCCGCACAGACATCTTCCCTTAATGAATGGCCATGGGTGCAGACTACCCCCGTGACAAGAACAGAGGAAGTGGTCACCGAATCTCTTACGGTAAAGGTGATCAACGGCATCGACCCTTCGCGGTGTAACCTGGGTAATGACTCGCTGTATGCCGTGGGAAAATACCCTGCGGGCGCTAACCCTTATGGACTGCAGGACCTGGTCGGTTGTGTATGGCAACTCACCAATGACCTGTATATGAGTGGTAACTACCGGTACATAATGCTGAAAGGAGGAAGTTATTTCCGGCCCTCCGGCAGCTGGTGGTATGTACAGGGTGGCCCGCGGGAGCTGCACTATCGCCAGTTCCTGCTACGGGTAAACCAGGGCTTTGAACGAAATGCTACGGTTGGATTCCGCTGCGTGAAAGATCTCCTGCCTGCGAAGTCCGCCGTTGAGCGGACCATCGGGCCTGCGCAGATTGGTGTGATAAAAGACCATGTCAACCCCGCAGAGCTATCGGCCATGGAGAAAGTATTACGGGAGAAAGGACTCGCCTACAAGGTCATCAGCTGGGCGCAGGTCCACGATCTGCCCGAATTGGAAAAATTCAAAGACTGCTGGATCCATCGGACGGATACCACGGCTTTTGAAGCAGAAGAGGTACAGGCAGGTAGTCTTGTGAAGGAATATGTGCGTCATGGGGGGAACCTCTTTGTCTCCATGGAAGCCATGCCCTTGCTACATTCCTGGGGCATCGAATCAAACCCCCTGGAATTACGGCGCGATAGTGTAAAAGACGAAGGTTTTGGCCGGCCTCTGGGCTTTCATGCTTTCCACTCGCATCCTGTCTTCGACGGCCTGCAAGGTGGAGGCGCCTATGTCAGCAAACAGAAGACCGACCATTTCGTACGAAAATGGGGTTTCTTCGGACAGTCCCATCCGAAAGAAGGAAAGGTGATCGGCATTCAATGGACCTATATCACCTTTACAGAGCCAAATAAATTATTGCTGGAGTACTCTCTGGGAAAGGGGACGATCGTCGCAGCCGGATCTTATTGCTACTATGCGGCAGATAATTATAATCAGGAACACCTGTCCCGTCTGACGCAAAATATTTTCCGGTATATGGAAGGGGACATTAAAGGAGTAAAAAAAAACTTTTGGTCGACAATACCCCGTACGGTTACTGCTGCTGATTTTGCCGGACCCTCCTACCCCCTGACACCTGCTGAAAAATGGGTGTTACCGGCACCAACCCTCCAATTGCCCGCCAAAAATGGAAGTCATGCTTTCTATGACCTGGTTGGAAGAAGGATAGCCTGGATGGGAAAAATGAACAGTGGAGTGGAGGAGATATGGACCCACCCATTCATGGCCCTACGCGATCTCTCTATCGGAGTCCGGCTCAAAGGAGATGATTCAATCTCCTGGCTTAAAAATCAGACGGCTTCCGTTACCGTGACACCGGAATACCTGGTGAGAAATTATCGATGCAGGAAGACGATCCTTCGGGAGGTCTACACCGTCTCTTTTGGAGAGCCATGTGGAGTGGCGCATATGGAGATGGAAGGGAATGACATAGAAGACATCGTTGTGCGTTATACCTCCAATTTACGGATCATGTGGCCTTATTCTCCGGAGGCATCGGGCAATATTCGGTATGGGTTCGATAAAGGAGCCAATGGTCATATCTTCAGCGGACAGGACAATGAACTGTCTACAGCTGTCCTGTACAGTGAGCGACCGCTGCATCAGTCCTGCACTCCTGATGCTGATTCCGGACAGGTGAATATCCGGGCCGATTTCGCAGTGGATGGAATCAATGCTTTTAACATCTATATCCTCGGTGAGACCATGGGCTGGCAAAAGACGTTGCAGTTATATGGGCGCATGCGGCAGGAGATGAGCCACTTGTTCCTCCGGTCCGGCCGTTACTATGCTGCCCTGTTGAAAGATCACCTGAACTTTTCGACACCTGACAGCGCCTTTAACGATGGCTACCGCTGGGCCCTGGCCCGTACGGATCAATTCCTGCAGACGACTCCCGGGGTGGGAACAGCCCTGATGGCGGGGTTCGGTACGACAGCCCGTGGGTGGAATGGGGGACAGACTGTCAGCGGGCGGCCGGGATACGCCTGGTATTTTGGTCGTGACGGAGAATGGAGTGCGCTGGCCATCGACGCTTATGGAGATTTCGGCATGGTGAAGAAAATGCTGGAGACGCTGATCCGTTACCAGGATGTCAATGGGAAAATCTACCATGAACTTAGTTCCAGCGGTGTGGTGCATTATGATGCCTCCGACGCTACCCCGCTATTCCTGGTCCTGGCCGCCCATTACCTCCGGTACAGCGGCGACAGGGATTTTATCCGGTTCCATTGGAGAGCCATCCAGCGGGCCCTGGATTTTTGTTATTCGACGGATACAGACGGCGATGGACTGATAGAAAATACCAACGTGGGCCATGGATGGATCGAAGGGGGGCGTCTCTATGGGTCTCACACGGAATTCTACCTGGCAGCCTGCTGGGCCGCGGCGTTGGAAGGGGCCGCCTACATGGCGCAGCATACCGGGCGGCAGGCGTCAGCGGCAAAATTCGAACAGGACGCCAGCCGGGTGCGGGAGATCATCGACCGGGATTTTTGGAATTCCAAAGAGCAATTCTTCTATAACGGGAAGATGAAAGATGGCAGTTATATGCAGGACCCTACGGTATTGGCTGCCGTGGCCGTATACCTCAACACCGTGACGGACTCTACGAAGTCGCAAAAGATAAACGACCGGATGGCCGGCAGTGCCTTTTCAACAGATTGGGGGATCCGCATAATCGAAGACTCGAATGCCAACTACAAACCGGGAAGTTATCATGCTGGCATGGTTTGGCCTCTCTATGCGGGATGGGCTGCCTTGTCGGAATTCAAGACGGGAAATAATAAGTCGGGTTTTCAACATATCATGAACAACCTCCTGCATTACCGCAATTGGAGCCCGGGCAGTATTGAAGAGACCTTTAATGGAGACAAGTATATACCTAATGGTGTTTGCAGTCATCAATGCTGGAGCGAAGCGATGGTGTTACTGCCAGCCATTGAAGGGATGCTGGGGTTGGAGGTCGATGCGTTAGAAGGGAAGAACAAATTGGCGCCTTATTTCCCCTGGGATTGGAAGTATACAACGGTGAACAATCTTCCTATGAGCAAAGGAAAGGCTATCCTGGAGATGAAGAGGCAACCAGGAGAGACCAGCTACCGGATCAGCACCGCCGGGGTACTGAGGCTGCAGTTCGGGCCGGTATTTCCTTTGGATACGCATATTACCGAAGTCTTGCTGAATGGAGTCCGGATTCCCTTCTCTACTCAACCATCTGCCGAAGGCATCAGACTTGGCACCAATATCCTTACCATTCCGGGAAATAATACCTTGCTGGTTCGGCATTCCGGGGGCGTCGGAGCCCTGCCGGCCATTGCCTATCCAGTTCCGGGCGCCTTGTCATCGGGGGTAAAAATTCTGAAAGAAGGTTGGAATGGTAATAACTATGCGCTCACCGGAGAAGGTCGCAGCGGAGATACCTGCCGGGTGAACGTGTTCCACACGAAAAAAATTAAACGGGTTGAACATGCCGACATCGTTTCGGATAGAGAAGGGATCGTTACCTTGCAAATAACTTTGCCGGCTGGCATGGTCGCAGGTGAGAAATACATGCAACAGGAAGCCCGTCTGTACTTTGAATAATTTAAAAAGGAACCAATGGTAAATAGATATTTATTGCTTTTTTTCATCGCCGTTTTCGCAGTTGTCAGGGGTGGGGCACAAAACGATGGGCCGGCCCCCCTGCAGAAAATCCGGCCGGTGAATTTTTCGCAGGTTGTCATCACCGACCCTTTTTGGTCGCCGAAGATCAATAGTGTAGCCACCGCAACCCTGCAAGCCTGTATAGAATACACGGAGAATAAGACCGGCCGTATCCGCAACTTTGAAAAGGCTGCCCGGCGAAAAGGCGAGAAACATGAGGGTATCTACTATGACGACTCGGATGTATACAAGGCTTTGGAGGCGATAGCTTATTCATTGCGTGCACATCCCGATAGCAATTTGCAACGAAGAGCAAATGAATGGATCGATAAGATAGCTGCCGCCCAGTTGCCGGATGGCTACCTCGATACCTATTATATTCTCACGGGCCTGCAAAACCGGTGGACCGATATGGAAAAACATGAGGACTATTGCGCGGGACATCTGATCGAAGCAGGCATCGCCTATCACGATGCTACCGGTCAGCGGAAATTACTGGACGTGGCGATCCGCTTTGCTGATCATATCGACAGTGTTTTTCGTCTGCAAGATCGCCATTGGGTTTCCGGTCATGAAGAGATCGAACTGGCCCTGATGAAATTGTATCATCACACGGGCAACGGGAAATACCTTAAGCTGGCGAAATGGTATCTTGATCAGCGGGGCCATGGCTACGGAAAAGGAAAGATCTGGGACGACTGGAAGGATCCTGCCTATTGCCAGGACAGCGTAGCGGTAGAAGACCAGGATCATATTACAGGTCATGCGGTGCGGGCTATGTATTTATATTCAGGCATGGCGGATGTGGCGGCGGTTACCGACAACCAGAAGTATATGGCAGCTATGCACCGGGTCTGGGAGGATGTGGTGGGGCGCAATCTTTATATAACAGGAGGAATAGGCGCGGAGGCCCGTAATGAAGGCTTTGGGGCGCCCTTTGACCTTCCCAATGAGACGGCTTATTGCGAAACCTGTGCCTCCGTGGGCATGGTGCTGTGGAATTCCCGGATGAATAACCTGACAGGGGAGGCAAAATATGTGGATGTACTGGAGAGGAGTCTTTACAATGGCGCCCTGGATGGGCTGTCACTCTCGGGAGATCGCTTTTTTTATGGCAACCCCCTTGCTTCAAAAGGGGGGCGTACCCGAAAGGAATGGTATGGAACGGCCTGCTGTCCTTCCAATATCGCCAGGCTGGTAGCTTCCTTAGGCAACTATATTTATGGCATGACCGATAAGGGCATCCTGGTGAATCTCTATATCGGCAGCCATACCCGCCTTCCCGTTGGCAAACGCGAAGTCGATATCCGGATGGAGACCGGCTACCCCTGGAAAGGCCAGGTCCGGCTGCGAGTCGATCCGGTATCCAAAGGAGAATGGGACCTGGCCCTACGTATTCCCGGCTGGCTGCAGGAACCCGTGCCGGGAGGACTGTATAGCTATGAAGGGGCCGGTAAACCGGCCGCAATATTGCCCCGGATCGCGGTTAACGGTAAGCCGGTGGAATATAAGATGGAGAATGGTTATGCCATCCTTCACCGAACCTGGAAAAAAGGAGATCAGATAGACATGGAGCTGCCGATGACGGTGCAAAAGGTCCGGGGCCGCCCGGAGATCAAACAGGATAGCAATCGGGTGGCGCTGCAATACGGGCCGTTGTTGTATTGTGTGGAAGGTGCGGACAATGGCGCCAACGTATGGAATATAATTCTACCAGGCAATGCCCGTTTTGAAACCACCTATAACCCCAGCCTGCTGGGTGGAGTGAATACGATCCGGTTTGATGTCAAGACAGCTACGGTCAGCAGCGACGGCGAGACTATTACAACCACTACCCGTCAGGCAACGGCGATTCCATACTTTGCCTGGTGCAATCGGGGAGGAGATCCTATGCAAGTATGGATCCCCCGGTCGTTTACACAGATAACATTACAAGGCCAATAGCCCGGACAGTCGGGCACTTTGACCCTAAAAAAACCCTATATGGCTCTCTCAAGCGCCAGTAGTCAGGGGTCTATCAGGGACATTATGAGAATTACCATCTACAGGATGGAAGGAATTCTACATTCCTGAGAGCTGTGTTCCGCAAGGAGTACAGCTCTCTTTTTTAGGGCTCCGCCGGGCCGGTTGCGGGGGGATGGACCAGGCGGAAAGTGAGATTGATACGGGGGTGGATCGGCCGGGCAGTCTTCGGCACCTGGTGCTCCCAGAAATGCTGCATCGGTCCAGCCATCAGGAGCAGAGAGCCATGCGTCAGCGGTATCTCCACTTTCTCCACCTCTTTCCGGAATTTATGCCGGATCTGGAAGGGCCGGGTCTCGCCAAAGCTGACGGAGGCAATAGCCGGATTCCGGCCGAATTCTTTTTCATTATCCCGGTGCCAGCCGACACTATCCTTCCCATTGCGATAGAGATTGAGTAGTACGCTGTTGAAGGACTTTCCGGTTTCCTTTTCCACCTTTTCTTTAATGAACAGCAGGTCCCCATTCCAGGGATAGGGCTCCCATTTAGACCCGGAAAAAGTATAGGCTGTATGCGCATCGCCATGCCAGGCGGTAAGGCGGGGTGTCAGATGGGTCTTGTCATATACGGTTATATTTTCCTGTTTCCAGCTGGTCTCCTTCAGAAGGGCCGTATACAGCCGATCTGCCTCATTTTTCGGGAAAAAACCTTCATACAGAGTGAGTTCGGCATCGGGAAG
>Ga0310811_10003116_pt1 | contig 20843 bp, 18 predicted proteins | sample YCmetagenome_FD_207642 | JGI IMG/M metagenome (GOLD analysis project Ga0310811, IMG submission 207642) | Soil microbial communities from experimental microcosm in Duke University, North Carolina, United States - YC | ecosystem: Engineered > Artificial ecosystem > Soil microcosm > Unclassified ...
GAATCCCGGCTTCAACCGAAAGCACTGCCAAGTTACAGGTACCGATGCCGGTGTGAAGCGGAGCAAAAACCAGGGCGAAGACGACAAAGCCCGTCCTCTGCACCCGCGACATATTTGTCATGGCTGCAAGAGCGAGAACGGCCGCGCCGAAAAGAAGCAACGTAGCGGCCAGAATTAGTAATTGAAAGACGTTCCAGGGCATCCATGTCAAAGAAGCGAGCAGAAAAAGCGATGTGATCGGATACGCGGTGGGGATTCCATGCCTGACAAGGATCGAGCCGTCAATGAATTGCCGCGAGTCTGGCCGGAAGCGAAGCCCCTGGTCTGGCCAGTAGGAGAACAGAGATTGGCAGCTGTATGGGTCTTGGCCATGAAGGAAGGCCGACGATTGAATGTAGGGAGAAAGGAGATCGTTCAATCCATGGTTCATAACCGCGCGGTAAGGGCCGCGAATCACAAAGACGACGCAGGCGCAGACGACAGCTAATCCCAGCAGGTGCCGCTTCCATCTGTTCGACAACACGGGGGACTCATCGCAAGTCAGCGGTATCATTCTCGTCTGCTCGAATATAGTACGAAAGATGGCCCGACGATCCAGACAGAGCCAACAGAATTAACCCGACTCGTCGCTTGGCGGTTGTTCAGTTTCCGTTTGTGACTTTCGTTTCTGAATCCCTGGCTTCCACATCCAGAGAAGCTTTACAATTAAGTTAACCCGTCCTACAAAGGGACCAAGCCGAAAACGACGGCCGAGAGCCGACGACTGATTTATGTTTGGCCGCGACGAAAAACCCTCGCAGATCCGCCTGACCGCAGTGCAGTACATCATCCTTGGAATTTTTCTGCTGCTGGCTTATGGACTGTGGAAGCTGCAGGTTTCGCAAAGCGAATATTACTCAGCGGCTGCCGAGCAGAACCGTATCCGCAACGTTCCCATTCTTGCGCCGCGGGGAAAAATCGTCGATCGCAATGGCCGCCCTATCGTTGAGAATTATCGCTCGATGACGGCGCTCTTGTTGCGCGATTCAGCGCGCGATCTTAACGCGGACGCCGATCTGATCGCTTCCGGCCTGCACATGGATGTCAAGGAAGTGAAAGAGAGAATCCGACGATTCGGGTACACGCCGCAGTACCAGCCGATTTATTTAAAAGAGGACATCACGCCGGATGAAGAGGCGTTCATCGAGGCCCATAAGACCGAGCTGCCGGAGCTCGATACCATCATGGCCTACCGCAGGTTGTATCCGCTCAAAGGCTTTATGGCCCACCTGATCGGGTATGTGGGCGAGGTCAGCGAGGGCATGCTGAACCAGCCGCGATTCGAGCTATACAACCCCGGTGATATCGTCGGGCAGTCGGGGGTTGAGCTCGAATACAACCAATTGCTGATGGGCAAAAACGGTTCGCGGCAGGAACTGGTTAACAGTCACGGCCAAGTAGTCGGCAAACCGCTGGATGAAAAACCTGCTGAACCCGGTAAGTCTCTGAAACTATCGATCGACGTGGACCTGCAGATCGCGGCGGAAGAAGCCATCGGGGACAAGAATGGCGCGCTTGTTGCGATGGATCCGCACACTGGCGAAATTCTTGCCATGGTGAGCCGCCCCACTTTCGATCCTAACGACTTTGCAGTGCGGATCACGCGCGGGGACTGGAACAAGCTGATCACTGATCCCGATAAGCCATTGCTCAACAAAGCCATTCAGGCGCAGCTGGCGCCGGGTTCCACTTTCAAGATTTTGATGGCGGTCGCGGGGTGGCAAGAAGGGATTGCGCAGACGCTCAATGTCCATTGCAATGGCGGCGCGGATTTCTATGGCCGCCGTTTTGGTTGCTGGGTGAAAAGCGGACATGGCGAAGTTGATCTGACCAAAGCCATCTATCAGTCCTGCGATGTTTTCTTTTATACGCTGGCGAATAAGCTCGGAATCGATCGCATTTCAAAATACGCAACCATGTTCGGCCTGGGTCAGAAGACGGGAATTGATCTTCCGCAGGAAGTCACAGGGGTGATGCCTTCGGAACAATGGAAGCTGCGCAACTTCCGGCAGAAGTGGTTCGCCGGCGAAACCATCTCAGTCGGTATCGGACAGGGTGCGGTGGCGGTGACACCGGTGCAATTACTGCGAGCAATCGCGGCGATATCGACGGATGGACGGATGGTGGTGCCGCACGTTGCCGACCCCACAGGCCTTCCCGCGAATTATCTGGAAGTTAATCATTACACCGACGTAAAGAGCGTTCCGGTTAACACCGATGGCTGGAATTTGATCACAGACGCGATGAGCCGGGTGCTGCTGCCGGAAGGAACGGCGCCTTCAGCGCACATTGCTGGAGTGGACATTGCCGGCAAAACCGGTTCGGCGCAAGTGGTGTCCCTGGCTACGCGAGCCAAACACCAGAACAATGCCGACCTGGCGCAGAATGGCTGGTTTGTAGGATTCACACCCCGGCGAAATCCGGACGTCATTGTCTGCGCCCTTTTTCAGGGCGGGGAACACGGTAAGTTGGCGGCGCGCCTGGCAACACAGGTCATCAAGGCATACGTTGACAAGCAGCGTCGGCAACCCACCAATGTCGCAACGAATGACGGTAAAGCCGAAATTGGAGCTCTTTGGACGGCGCCTGGGACCGACGGAGATGGCGAGAAGTTGCAAGGCGGGCGCTTCGAGGTGAATTTGCCAAAGAGTCAGGCACCGCTGGCGCTAGCTGCGCCGGGGCTGGGAGGGGTTCACTGACCTCTGCTAGCTGAGAGCCGAAAGTTATATGTCCCGCTATATTTCATACCGCGACTTCGATTGGCTGCTGGTGATCTTCGTTTTGATCATTTGTGGCCTGGGCGTGCTGGAAATTCATAGCGCCACCATGCACACCAAGTTCGCGGGCGCGCACATCCGGCAGATTTACTGGATCATCGCGGGCCTGATCGGAATGTTCGTGGTGAGCCTGTTGAATTATCAGAGGCTGCTCGAGCAGGTGCATTGGATGTACATTGCGGCCGTCGCATCGCTGATGTCGGTCCTGATTTTCGGGCAAAAGTACCTCGGCGCGCGACGCTGGGTGAAATTACCTGGAGGAAATCACTTCCAGCCATCGGAGTGGGTCAAACTGATCCTGATCTTGGCTGTGGCTAAGTACTTTGCTGATCTGCAGCAGCGGGACCTTTCCTGGTCAGATTTCGTGAAAGCCGGGGCCATCGTCGGCGTTCCTATGCTGATGGTACTGGCGCAGCCTGACCTGGGTACGGCACTCACGTATCTTCCTATTGCGATCATGGGATTGTTTTTGGGAGGAATCCACTGGAAGCAGGCGGCAGTTGTTCTGCTGCTTGCAGGAATGGCCATGCCGCTGGCGTGGCATCATCTGAAGCCATACCAGAAAGATCGCCTGGTCAGCTTCATGGAGCCGGACGCTGATGCTCGCGGCTCCGGCTATCAGGTTAAACAATCACTCATTGCCGTCGGTTCGGGTGGCATCTTCGGAAGCAGCGACAACTCACAAACCAAGCTGTCGTTTCTTCCAGTCCCCCAAACTGACTTTATCTTCGCCGCATTTGCTGAGGGCCACGGTTTTGTGGGTGCACTGGGAGTGTTGCTGTTATACTTTGTTGTGCTGATGCGTTTGACGCAGAACGCGCAAACGGCGCCCGACCGCGCTGGCACGTTTCTGGTTATGGGTGTGGTAGCGGTACTTACCTTTCATATCCTGGTCAACGTCGGCATGGTGCTCGGTTTTATGCCGGTCACCGGAATACCCTTACCCTTAATGAGTTACGGAGGATCGTCAGTCCTGTTCATGTTTTTAGCACTCGGGATGGTGATGAACGTCCGTATGCGCCGCTTCGTGAACTGAAGCAGGGTAAGACGAAACAAGCCGCACCTGGGGTGCGGACAGAAATATCAAAGATTACGATCGCCCTCGCGAAAAGAGGGCACTCACCGGCGGGAGTGGTCAGCCGGACAGAATTGAAGTAAAGGCTTCCGGGCAGGTAACGGCCCCCTCAAGAGCACCCGCGCTGAGAAAGGCGGGCAGAGAGAGAGCGGTCACAACCCCGGCCTAATGCGATCCGTGGAAAAGACATTTGAAGTTTTTCTACCGCCAGCTCCGCCCAGGACGCGAGTTCTGAGCGTGGAACCTTCCTTGCCTTTGGTTCGGGCGAATCGAACGGTTATCGCGTCTTCCAATCCTGTCCGTCTCCGTCCTTCTCGTTTCCGGTGAAGCCCTGGCCTGTGAGGCCCAGGGTCCGGAGTTTGAATGACAAAAGAATTGTTTGTTTCTTCCACGCCGCACGAATCCAAAGTGGGCCTGGTGGAAGATGATCAGTTAGCAGAGGTTTACCTCGAGCGGGAAAACGAATACACGCTGGCAGGTTCCATCTACAAAGGCCGCGTTACGCGGGTCCTTCCCGGAATGCAATCCGCATTTGTGGACATAGGCCTAGAACGCGACGCCTTCCTTTACGTATCCGATTTCATGGAACTAGAGAACCAGGATGACGATCTGGATGATGTGCCGGCGACAGCAGTAGTTACTGAAAGCCGGGCAACCGAGTCATCGTCGGTTGAAACGCCAGGGCAAGAGGCCGGAGGTGAGAACGGTGCCGTTGCTCCCTCAGAACTGCCGGGTGAAATTCGGGCTAAGACGAACGCAGATCAGCAAGAGGACCGTGGCGGGTATCGCGGACGCCGTCGTCGGGGTCCCCGGCGTGGACCCGATGGGACGGTGCCCAAATACTCCCGTCCGACGGAGATAGCGCCCCGTCCCGAGCGGGATCGTCCTCGCGAGCACTCTCGGGAGGAATATGGACCCCCTGCAGGGTACCAGCCCATCATTTTGCCGGGCGAATCAATTTCCAAATATCGAGGTAAAGCCCAGCCGCTAAGTGCGCCTGAGCCGGTGGTTGCTGTGGGGGAGCCAGATACAGCCATCTCGCATGCCTTCGCGGAAGACGAGCCGATTTTTGCGCAACCGGGTCATAAGAGTGAAGTCACGCAAGACTTGCCGCTCGCGATTGAAGAACCGACTCCGCAGGCTGAGTTGCAAAGAGAGCGCGATGCAGAGCCTTCATTTACGTCCAATACTTCCAACGATTGGGACCGGGAACAGAAGCGGTTGCACCAGATGAATGTGGCGGAGGTGTTCGGCGGAGACGAGGCGGCCGAAGAAGACGACAGCGACGCGGAGAACACTTTTACGGCAGTATCTGAACACTTTGAGAACGCTCCTCCCCAAGCCGCTGCGGGCACCGTGGAACATGAAGAGATCGACGAAGAGGAGGCCGACTTAGCTTCATACGTCGAAGAACTGGAAGAAGACGCTGCATTCGACGAAATGGAAGAAGAAACTACGGCCGCTGGAGACTTCGGCTCATCGCAGCAGATCGCTGCATCGGCTGATTCCGGCAGCGGCGTTGTCGCCTTCTCCCCGGATCCAGTTTCAGGGGAAACGGCCGATGTTGTCGAATCCGAAGAAGTGGATGAAGCAGCTGAAGAAGAAGCTGAACTCGAAGAAGCCCAGGCCGAAGCCGAGGCGCTGGTTGCGTCAGAAGGAATCGAAGGCGGAACGATCGATGCACGTGCTGAGGTGCGTGGTCCGGTAGCGACGGCGGCTTACACCCAGCGTGCTCCGCGCCCGGCATTTGACCGGGACCGCGACCGTCGCGGCGGCAGGCGCTTTCCGCGGGGCAGACGCTTCCGCCGTCAGCCGGCGCAGAATCTGCCTCAGATTACCGATTTGCTGAAAGAGGGACAGGAGATTCTTGTCCAGATCGCGAAAGAACCGATCGGAAAGAAAGGCGCGCGCATCACCAGCCACATCGCGTTGCCGGGACGATTCCTAGTTTACATGCCGACCGTCAATCACACTGGCGTGTCCCGAAAAATCGCCTCAGAAGAAGAGCGGCAGCGTTTGAAGCGGATCATCATGAGCGAGCGCGAAAATGGCCACGGCGGGTTCATTGTCCGCACTGCAGCCCAGGGGGCGGACGAGCAGGAGCTTCGCGCCGACATTCGCTTTCTGAAAGGCTTGTGGAACGAGATTCGCACACGGGCCGAGAACAGCAAGCCACCCGCACTGATCTATCACGATTTAAACGTGGTCGAACGCATTCTGCGTGACCAGGTGACGTCGGATTTTTCGGCAATCTGGGTAGATACCGAGCAGGAATACGAGCGCATTCTGCGCTTTGCCAACCGCTTTCAGCCAGCGCTGGTCAGGCGAGTCAAGCTCTATACCAAAGAAACTCCACTGTTCGAGCAATTCGGACTCAAGGACGAACTCGACAAGGCGCTCAAGTCGAAAGTCTGGCTCAAGAGCGGCGGATACATCGTGATCAACCAGACTGAAGCCCTGGTCGCAATTGACGTAAACACGGGCAAGTACGTTGGCAAAACGTCGCGCCTGGAAGACACCATCGTCAAGACGAACGTGGATGCGATCAAGGAAATCGTGCGCCAGATTCGGCTGCGCGATTTGGGCGGCATCATCATCATCGACTTCATTGATATGGACGAGCGACGCAACCGGCAGAAAGTAATGCAGGCGCTCGAAGAGGCGCTTCGTCATGACCGCGCGCCATCAAAGGTCCTGCAGTTCAATGACTTCGGCTTGGTGGCGATCACGCGCAAGCGGGTCAAGCAGTCGCTCGAACGCACCATTGGCTCGCCCTGCCCCTATTGCGAAGCCACCGGATTCGTGAAGAACGTGAATACTGTGTGCAATGAGATCTATATCGAGATGCGGAAGATGGCGAAGCACCTCGACCACTCGGACGTGATGCTGCGAGTCAATCCCGAGGTCGCGAAAGCGCTCAAGACCAACAACGGCCGCTGGTTGAACGAACTCGAAGAGCTGACGAAAAAGACGGTCATCGTGAAGAGCGATGCGGCGTTGCACCAGGAGCAGTTCGATATTAATTAGCTCTCGGCCGTCGGCTCTCGGTTGCCGGCCAAGATATTGAAGGACGGGCTCCTCGCCCGTTCTCTCATCTTGAAAGAAATTTTTACGGGGCAGCCTCCGGATGGGTCGAAACGGCTGCCAACCCGCAACTCGCCAATGGGTTCTTCCCACCCGTGTTTTAATGAGCATAGAGGCAACGTAATCAAAATGTCTTCAAGCATGGTTGCCTCGCGGGTTTTGAGACGAGGAGCTCACTAGTTGCATCTAAGACAACAAGCGCTGAGAGTCGATAGACTCAAAAAGGTCTTCCGCTCCGGCGCCGCTGAACTGGTGCTCTTTGAAAACCTTTCGTTCGAAGTGGCGCAGGGAGAAATGCTTGCCATTGTGGGCCAGTCAGGTGCGGGCAAGAGCACGTTGCTGCACATCGCGGGCGCGCTTGATAAGCCTTCTGCCGGTGAGGTTTATTTCGGTGACTTGCGGCTGAATTCGCTCTCTGAAAACGAAGCCGCCGATTTTCGGAATCGGGAGATTGGCTTCGTTTGGCAGTTCCATTACCTGTTGCCGGAATTTACGGCGCTTGAAAACGTGGGGATGCCGTTATTGATGCGAGGCTCCAAGAAACCGGAAGCTGAGCAAGCAGCTCTGACTTGGTTGGACCGGGTGGGATTACGGCAGCGTGCGTACCACAGGGCGGGCGAGCTCTCCGGAGGCGAGCAGCAGCGGGCCGCGCTGGCGCGGGCGCTGATAACCCAGCCCAAACTGCTGCTGGCCGACGAGCCCACCGGTGACTTGGACAATCGCACTGCGGAATCGGTCTTCGAACTGATTTCGCACTTGCATCAGGAACATCAACTGTCGTCGTTGATCGCCACTCACAATCACGCGTTTGCAAGACGTTGTAATCGCGTTATTCGACTTGAAGGTGGACGCATCGAGGAAGTGGTTCCCGAAACTCTGAGCGGGTAGTAGGGTTTTCCAGAGTGGTACCGAAGTAAGTACGCAACAAGGTGTTTGTAATCAAAGGAGGAATTGCGATAATCAGGTGGTGCCCTTGGTAATCAAGGGTATATAGCGAACTTGAGGCTGGCTCCTCATAATGAGAAGATTAGATTAGGGTCGAGGAGCTGAGGGGCATTAACAAACTTGCCGGTTTTTAGAGGTTCCGGAGCGCAGGGCGTTTTGCTCTCCGTATTCGGAGGAGGTTGGGGGCTTTATGTTTGAGCGTTATACGGAAAAGGCACGGCGCGTCATATTTTTTGCACGATACGAAGCCAGCCAGTTCGGTTCGCCTTATATCGAAACCGAGCATCTGCTGTTGGGACTCCTTCGCGAAGACAAAGCCCTGACTAACCGCTTCCTGCGTTCGCATGCGTCCGTTGAGTCTATCCGCAAGCAGATCGAGGGACATACCACAATTCGTGAGAAGGTTTCTACTTCGGTCGATCTTCCGTTGAGCAATGAATGCAAGCGGGTACTCGCCTATGCGGCGGAAGAGGCGGAACGTCTTTCACACAAACATATTGGAACTGAGCACCTGCTCCTGGGCCTGTTGAGAGAAGAAAAGTGCTTTGCCGCTGAGATTCTGCATGAGCGGGGATTACGGCTTTCGACCATCCGCGAAGAGCTCGCGCGCAGCAGCCAAGAAAAAGCGCAGCCGCAGCGTCAGCGCGAGTCGTCGCTGCTGAGCGAGTTTTCACGCGACCTGACGCAGAACGCAATGGACAGCCAGCTTGATCCGTTGGTCGGCCGCGAAAACGAACTCGAACGCGTGGTGCAGATCCTATGCCGCCGCACCAAGAACAATCCGGTGCTGATCGGCGAGCCCGGCGTCGGTAAAACTGCAATCGTTGAAGGACTTGCGCAGCGCATCGCCGACGGCGAGGTTCCGTCATTCCTCGCCGACAAGCGAATTCTCGCGCTTGACCTTTCTTTGATCGTTGCCGGAACCAAATACCGTGGCCAGTTCGAAGAGCGGCTCAAGACCATCATGAAAGAGCTGATGGAGTCGCAGAACTGCATAATCTTCATCGATGAGTTGCACACGCTGGTGGGCGCGGGATCGGCGGAAGGCTCACTCGATGCGGCCAACATCCTGAAGCCGGCGCTCTCGCGCGGAGAGATTCAGTGCATTGGCGCAACTACGCCGGGCGAGTATCGCAAATCAATCGAAAAAGACCGCTCGCTGGAGCGGCGTTTCCAGGCAGTGAAAGTTCCGCCTCCGAACGAAGCCGATGCAACCAAGATTCTTTTCGGAATCAAAGACCGATACGAGAAGTTTCATGCGGTCACTTACACCGACGACGCCATCAACTTTGCGGTTTCGCACTCCAACCGCTACATTCCGGACCGCTTCCTTCCGGACAAGGCGATCGACCTGGTCGACGAAGCTGGCGCGCGCGTAAAACTGCGCCAGACCTCGCTGCCGGAAGAAATCACCGAAGTGCAGAAGCGTCTCAAGTTCATCGTTCACAGAATGGAAAACGCGGTCGCGAACCACGAGTTCGAAAAGGCGCGATTCTATTCCGATGAAGAACGCAAGGAGCGCGAGAACCTGCGCATTCTGCGCGAGAAATATCATCTCGACGAATCAGCGACGGGCGTGGTCAATCGCGAAGACATTGAAGACGTGGTCTCGCGCTGGACCGGCGTGCCCGTCACTTCGATCAAAGAAGAAGAAACGCAGAAGCTGCTGCGGATCGAGGAAGAGCTGCACCGGCGCATTATTTCGCAGGACAAATCAATCAGTGCGCTGGCGCGAGCCATTCGCCGCAGCCGCGCTGGCTTGAAGAACCCGAACCGGCCCATCGGCTCGTTTCTGTTCCTGGGACCGACCGGCGTCGGCAAAACCGAAGTCGCACGCACGCTGGCGCAGTTCATGTTCGGCAGCGAAAAGTCGCTGATCCGCTTCGATATGTCGGAGTTCATGGAGAAGCACTCGGTCTCGAAGCTGATCGGCTCCCCTCCAGGATACGTAGGCTACGAAGAGGGCGGACAACTTACGGAACGCGTGAAACGCGCGCCTTATTCAGTCGTGCTGCTGGATGAAATCGAGAAGGCGCATCCCGATGTCTTCAACATTCTGCTGCAGGTTTTTGAAGATGGCCAGTTGACCGACGGACTCGGCAACACGGTAGATTTCAAGAATACGATCATCATCATGACCTCGAACATTGGTGCCCGGCACCTGCAACGCCGCGAGGGCCTGGGCTTCCAATCGACGAAGGAAGACGCGATTTCAGACAAAGTCGAGGAACTGGTAAAGAACGAAGTCAAGCGCACGTTCAACCCCGAGTTCCTGAACCGGCTCGACGAAATCATCATCTTTAACGCGCTGAACGAGGGCGACCTTATCCAGATTCTGGAACTGATGGTTACACAGCTCAACACGAACCTGGCGCAGAAGTCGATCACGGTCACGGTTGCGGATGAAGCCAAGAAGTGGATTCTTAACCAGACCCTGACCGACCGGAACTACGGCGCTCGCCCGTTGCGCAGGGCCTTGCAGAAATACATTGAGGACCCGCTCTCAGAAGCGCTGATCCAGGGTACGATCACCACCCGGCCGGCGTTCATCGAGGTTTTCCTCGAAGGCAACAAGTTGTTCTACCGTCCGGTGGACTCCAAAGAAAACGAGGGCGTGCTGTTGTACGAGAATTCGTAACTCAGCATTCAGCGCTCAGCATTCAGCCGTCAGCGAAAAGCTGGCGGCTTTTGTTCTTGGGAGATGAGAATCGTGTGGGGTGGGCGCCCTCTCCCGCCCAGTGCGGGCGAAATCGCGCTCATCAACGCCTCTCTTCGAGAACCTTTCCCACGTCACGTCGGCCATGAAGGATAGAGACTACTTGCAACGGCTTTGTCTCGGGACGATAGACGATCAAGTATGAATAGACGGGAAAGAATTTCACCAGTTTCATCCGTCAAATCCTTTCGCCAATGTCCGGCACCAGGTGAACCTGACAAGAACGCGATTCTGTTTCGGATGACAGACTCCACACGGTTTGCTGAGCTTTCACTGCTTTGCTGTTTGATGTAGAGCCAGATATCAACAAGGTCTTGCGCGGCGTGCGGCGCAAGGACGTAACGCGAGTTCATTCTGATTTGGCTTTGAGATTTGCCAAATGGGCATCGAGTCGAGCTTCTGGGATTCCCTCGCCTCGATCGAGCTGCTCAATTCCGCGCCTAATCTTCGCATTGATCGCTGTCCGATGCTCGGCCAGCCAGAGGTCCTGTTCCTCTTGGGTTTCAAGTAATCGCAGCAGGGTCTCTTCGAAGCTTCCGGAGCCCGTGCTTTCCACTTGTTTTCGCAGTCTTGCCTCAAGCGCTGGATCGTGAATTTCGATGTTCATTCTGTCAAGTCTAGCACTCTATTCGTGGAACCAGGACCGCGCTGTTGTCACTCTCGAATGGCCCCACGACTAGCCGGTAAGGCTTTGGTCGGGGTGGGCCGAAGAAAAGAGCATTGCCTTCCTGGTCTGCCTGAACGAAAGCTGGCTGGGCGCTTTTCGAAGGAAAGGGGCCGTTGAACACGAGCAACTCAAAATCCTTGGTTGATTTAAGGCGGTCAATCACCATAACTGCGAAATCGGTAGTCCCGTCGCCGTTGAATCGCCGGTTATGTCCGAAATCCTGCGACTTCAACAGACACTGGTCATCTACAAACTCATGTCTGACAAAATCAATCTCGCGCAAAAGTTTTCCCAAATTAAGGAATACTGGAAGCCGTACATTGCCGGTGAACTGAATGGACAGCTAGTGAAGCTGGATAAGCTAAAAGGCGAATTCGTCTGGCATCACCATGAGAATGAAGACGAGATGTTTATGGTGGTGAAAGGGCGATTCCGGATCGAGTTCCGCGATAAGTCAGTTTCGCTCGACGAAGGCGAGTTCATTGTGGTGCCGCGTGGAGTTGAGCACAAGCCGGTAGCGGATGAAGAGTGCTGGATCATGTTGTTCGAGCCAGCCTCGACATTAAACACCGGAAATGTCGAGAATGAGTTCACGCTGAAGGACCTGGAGAGGGTCTGAAAAGCCCGACCTCAGGGCCTAATAAGGAGCGGCCGCTTGAGCAACCTGCGGCGCGGCTGAAGCCGCGCCCTTTCAAATCCAATCTGATTGAGAGGGTGGCAACGGCAGGGTGAGCCGTTGCCTTCGAGTCATGCCGGCTCACTTTGCCAGCAAAATTTCGCACCGTAAGTCAATTTTTGGGTTCGAGATCGACCTGCGGTGTCGGAGCCTGCTGCGTTGAATTCGGATGCCGGTAATCCACGTACGGCGACGGCTTGCCGGATGGTGGCGCGGAAGCGGCAGGCGGAGCAGACGTATTCGGCGAAGCGCTTTCTGGCTGACCGTATGTATCAGGCGGTGCAGAACCTGGCTGCCCGGGTGCACTCGCGGGCGGCAAAGGTGAGTATTGACCATCGTCTGATCGTCCCAGCGGCGGCATAGCGCTCGGCGCAGGCAGAACAACTCCACCCTGCATCCTCGGAATGCCGAAATGACCGGCGAGATGCATCAGGTCGATAGGACTGATGGACCCGGAAACCGAGACGAAGTTGACTTGGTCGGCAGTTGTGAAAAGCAGCGCAATGTTGCGGATAGTCGTGTGATCCAGGCGGACCCACAAGTCGGCATCTCGAGGGTAGCCGTACTTGTCGTGAGCTTTAGATATGTGCTGCCAACCAGCGGAGCTATAATCCCGGCGAACGTCGCTCAGGATACGCGGATCGTACATTCCGACGCCCTGAAACCGGAAGCGGTGCACTGATATGCCGTCGATGCCTGCGATCACGTGGCGGAGACTTTCGTCTTGCTGATCAGCCTTGGAGGCCAGCACCAGCATGGATCGATCCAGGCTGAATTCCGTACGGGACGACGCATTCTGGCCCAGGTATTCAATCTCTTGAGGAAACCAGTTTTGCGCCGGAGCCTGGGCCAAGGCAGAAGAAGCTGTCAGCACAGCATACAAGAAAATGCGGGAGAGTCTCACGATAAGCCTCGCAGGATCGGGATAAAATGCCGATGCCCCAACACGCAGCACCACGCATGCTCCATAAACCCGACGTTCTGAGATTAGTTGCGGGAAGGAATGTGTTTTTCCACCGGTGGATCAGGTCGCTTCGAATTCCCCAGCCAATTCCTGATGGCGCTGCCGAGCGGCTTCGACCAGACTGGTGAAAAGGGCGCGCGAGTGCAAATCATCGTCAAACGAGCGCTCGGGGTGCCATTGGACCGCAAGAACGAAGTGATCGGGAGCGGAGCCTTCCAAAGCTTCGATGATGTTGTCGTCGGGACAGCGAGCCGTGACACGGAGGCCGTCACCGATGAGGTCTCCTGCGGCCTGGTGATGGCTCGAGTTGACGGGAATGGTAAGACATCCCTCAGTGGCTAAAGCCTCCGGACTTTCACCGTCTTTTCCGGCTCGGCTGGAAGCCGTGCCCTTCCCATTCGTACTCGACAGAATTTCATACAATAGCGAGCCTGGCTCAATCGCGACGGAGTGGGCGATAGGAACTTTTCTTCCGGCTTCGTGGTTCACGGGCGACTCGATGTGTTGCAGTAGATTGCCGGAACGATAAACATTAAGAATCTGAAGTCCGTAACAGATCCCGAGGACAGGCTTGTGCATATTGTATGCATCTTGCAATAGGAGTTCGTCGACAGTGTCACGCAGTGGATCGGCGGCTTCGGTTTGGGGATGCCGCGCGGCGTCGAACTTGGCGGGATCGACGTCGGCTTTGCTGCCGGGTAGCACAACTGCGTCGCAGTGCTCGATCATCTTCATTACCTCTGCGGGAACGCGGTCCAGCGGGATGCGCACCGCTTCGCCGCCGGCCAGCTGTACGGCGCGCTCGTACTGAGGAAGGGCGCGCAAAGCATATTCGGAATCGCCGCCGTGTGGAAGCGGAATAGCAATGCGGGGTTTCATCGATTAGCTGGCGCGGCCCATCTGCTGTTCCATCTGGTCGAGAACGCGCGCGCGACGATAATGTTTGACTTCCATAATTACGGCCGACACAAAAACAACCGCTGCCGCGACGCTTGCGACCGGTAAGGCGACATGCCTGTACGCAAACGTCATATTCGGGTGTATGCCGCGTAGTCCCGCGCCCACCAGAGTTCCCAGAATTCCCAGGAACAAACTTACGGCGAACGACAGTAGTGTAAGGATGATGGTCACAAGAAGAACACGCGCCGGGATGAGGTACCAGACGGGTTTATGGACATGGGCAGCTAATGACGGCATTGCTTCTAGGGTACAACAACTCGTCATCGGCCTTCGTTGGTTGGTTGTTGCCGAAGCAAAAAAAATCCTGCGTCATCAAGCTTCAAATGCTGCGAACTAACAAGCCAACGACGAATTTAAGCTTTTACTAACGGCTGGCCTGGCGATTTGCGAGAGAGCTTGGTGAGCTTGCCTTCGATGCGGGTGCGATCGGCAGCGGCTCCGGCAGCTTCAAGGCGCTTGCGCAACTTCTGGATCTTGTCTTTGCGAGTGCGACGGCGACGAATCTCAGGACGACGGCTGGGTGCGGACATGCTGCTCCTTAGGGATTGATGTGACGCCGGCAGGTTCTTTGTTGTTCAGACGGCGAATGTTCATTCAACGCGGAGCCGCATCCGATGTCAAGCCGACGGGCGGTCGACCAAGATCCAATCTACCTGACAGGTCGCAAATCAAGAAGCCCCGTCCTGCCTTTCCCAAACTGCGCGAAAGACAAGAACGGGGCGTGATCGATTCAGGATCTAGTGGCGGCCGTGGCCGTCGTTTCCGCCTCCATGCTGCGGGTTGCCATGAGGGGCAGCGTTACCGCGGGGAGCACCTTCATGCGGAGCTGGATTGCCACGCGGAGCGTTCTGATGCTGTCCGCCGTTTCCCGCATGATAAGGCGTCGGGTGCGGAGCCAAATCGCTGTGGCCCTGTCCACGGTTTTCTGGACGAGAAGCCTGGTTTGGCCGTCCGCCGCCGCGATTCATGCTTGAATCCTGTCGCGGCATTGGGCGCTCGTTGTTCGCACGAACCGTATTGGGACGGCCGTTGTCAGGACGACCGTTATTGCGGGCCGAATTATCAGGGTGCGGTACGCCGCGATCCATGGAGCGGCCTTCGGCAGGTCGATTCATTGGACGGCCTTCCGCCGGGCGGAAACCGCGGGCGGGCGCCACGTCGCGACCGTGGAAATCTCCGGGGCGCGCGGTGGCCGCAACTGCCGGACGGCCGTGATTCACGGACGCCAGGAATTCCCGATTACCGCGAGCGGCGTGCTCGTGGTCCATTTGTGAGTGGGTAGCTTCAAAGTGGCGCTCGTGGTCCCAACGCTCCTGTTCACGATTGGGGCGCATGTTGATGCCACCACGGCCACCGTTATAGCTGACGCGGGTCACGGTTACGTGCTCAACTGTGCGGTTATAGATGTGGACGTTGGTGATGGTCACATTATTGACACTGCGGTTGTAAAAGAAATCGCGGCCATGCCAGTAACCGCCCGCGTAGCCCACGCCAAAATATCCGAAGCCGTAATTGACGCCGCCGTAAAAGCCGACATGCGGCCCCCAATAACCGGGATGCCACAAGTAAGCAGAACCACCCCATCCCCAGTAACCGGGGGTCCAGAGAAAACCGGGCTCGGGTGCGAGCACCCATGTGCCGGGGACCCAGTAATAGCCGTCATCGCCGTAGGCCCAGTAGCCAGGAGTCCAGATGTATCCGTCTCCAGGGCAGGCAGGCTGCACGTAAACCGGCAGCACTGGGGGGGCTATACCGACCGAGATCACGACGCCGGCAAATGACGATGCCGGAACAATCGACATGACAAGTGCCAGCAGCGAGTAGCGAATGATGCGCGGAATTTTCATGATATCTCCTCTTCGTTCAGCCGCCATTCAGCGGCGGTCTGAGTAGATGGCGCAAGCCATATTGACGGGGAGTGGCGAACTCAGTACGGCATTCAAACTCGCGTCAGATATATAAACGCGGTTTCCTGCAATATGTTGCTGGACCGTGAAGTAGCCTGATTTTACAGGCGGATGCGGGGAACTGGAGGGCCAGTATTACCAAAGAGAATTACATCAGTAACCCCAGCCAAAATATATATTCAGTGAATGTAAGTAAGCGCGCTCGACATGCGATTGACGATCAGCGGCTGGCCGACCATTTCGACGTAAACGTTCCACGTGCCCGGCGGAACAACCGTAGAAAGATCGAATGCCATTGCAGTGACGGGAAGGTTCGAAGCTGCCATGTATAGGTTGCCGACTGGATCGGTGTAATAAATGTTGAAGTGATGAATGGTCGAAGTGGAGGCATAGGTCGCGTCTGATGCCACAAGTGACCAGCTAAGCTGACTGCCTGAAAGTGACGCGTTAACAGTGTAACAATTGTCAATTCCATCTTCGACCGAAGTTCCCTCCTCATAATCGTTCCAGGTGGCAATCTGAACATAGGGAATCTGAGGATTGGCGCCGCCGAAATATTTGGAAATTTCATTTGCTGTTTTCAGCAAAACTTGCCCGCACTGTTGCGCCATGACGCGGTTGCCGCCCCACGAGGCGTTGTTGTCATCGAAGCCTTTGTAGATCACGCCGACGGTCAGCTGCGACTGATGGCTCAATCCCGAGCTGTACAGATTGTCGAGGTAAACCGGCGAGGAATTGGTGTTCGAACCCCACCAGAACTGTTTAGTGGCATCGTAAGCTGCAGGCTGCACCCAGCCGAAGCGTCCATTGTCGTAAGACGCGGTCGTAAACGAACCGAACTGGAAGATGTATTTGAAGCCGGCGGTGTAGGTGTCAGTATGAGCTTTGACTGCGGTCCAGATAGCGGTCCAATCTGCTGAGGTGAGAACGGGCCAGGTAGTTGGCGGAATGAACAAGAAAATTACTGGTTTACCTGCGTCGCTGAGATAGACTCCGCTGTTTGCATAATGCGTATTGATGTAATCCATGTCGGTGATCAGCGCATTCTGGAGACACGTCACGGTGGCTGTTTCGGTTTGATTAGAAGTCGGACAGGTAGCTGTCAGGGCGCCTTTATCTTCCATGATCCCAAACTTCAAAGGATAGCCGGAGCGGTTGTTCAAATCTGCAAAGACTGCGTTCGTGGTGGCAAGGTTGAAGCTTTGTCCTGCGCTGAGGGAGCCGTAGAAATCGACTAAATTGATGTCGCAACCCTCAGTGATCATGAATGAGTCTTGAGCGGCGACGGTCGCCGCCGAATTCTCGTTGTAGCCGACACTTTTGTGGCTGCTCAATCCGAACCACGGCTGGTATTCGCAGATTAGGCGGCCAGTCCAGCCGGCGTACATCAATTGCTTGGCACTGATGGGCGAAACATGGCCGGCAGGTGCATTCGGAACCAGCGTCTCAGCACCCACATCATTCGAATTGGTGTTAAAGCCATTGAAGAACGCAGAACAGTAGGGAAGATTTCCGCCCGGATCATTTGCCGATGAGCACAAGCTGGTGTTATTGGAGAGTTGCTGGATCAGCGTACCGATCGGAGTCGGCCCACCTGTTCCTCCGGTAAGAGTGGCGCCTGACGGCGTGGCGGTGAATGAAGCTTTAGTAAATAAATTACTGTGTGTGACTGATGTAGAAAGCGGGTAATTGCTGGTAGTGCCTTTGGCCTTGCTGGTGAGTGTGATTTTCGTTTTGGCGACGACTGCAGTCACCGGAGAATTGGCAGCGTTCAATAAAGTGGCGAGGGAAGCCACCAACTGGTTTGCGCTTTTCTGATTGGAAGCGTGGCTGTAGTTTGTCACGGCTGCGAATCCGTTCACCGTGATTTTGATTTGTCCGGAGTCGTAGGTTGCACAACTTCTGTTGCCGCAGGGATAAATAGGCCCTTGAAGGTTCCCGCTGATGATGACCGAGCCGGTGGCGGCAGTTTGTGCGGAGGCCGCTATTGAGAGTAAGGCCAGAACAAAGACGGACAACAGACGACGTTGACGCATAAGCAACCGACTCCGATAAATGTTTTCTCGGGAGGCCGCGGGACAGAAGGCTGTCCACGGTGACCGACAACACTGAGAAGATGAGTGTAAGTATGTAGGAACCGGCGCAACCAGAAAAGGCCAAATCTGGTGGAAATCAAAGAAAAACAGCGATTTTTCAGGTGTTCTACTTAGAAAATGGGAGCGCGGGTGAAAGGAATGCTGGGTTCTTATCGAACATTCGCCGGTAAAGCGGAGGCGGGACTTGAAGCCGCGTTACCCACGTAACGTTGCTCGTAACCGAGAGGTGAGCGAGGCTAAGGGAATGTCGCGTAATTCGGGAAGTCGCAAAGAGAAAAGAATTGAAGCTGTATATCCGATCCGGCTTTGGGGAATGGACGGAAGCGGAAAACCATTTATCGAAGCCGCGACCACCCTTAACGTCAGCCGCAGCGGCGCGTTGCTGAAGGGTGCTCCAACGAAATTGTCAATTGGCGATGTGGTCGGACTCAGGTCAGGTGATCGGAAGTGCAGGTTTGAAGTCATTTGGGTCGGCCGAAAAGGTACCTTGGACGAGGGATACCTCGGCCTGAAGAGTGTCGAAGACGGCAAGCACATTTGGGATCCGAAAATGCTCGATGAAGTTGCGGATGAAATCGATACGTACATTCGTCCTCCGCAACGCGAAAACCGCCTGCTGACGCGTCTGAAGTGCTCTCTGTCTGCCGAAGTCGGATCTGACGGTTCATCCAGTCGCGCGCGTACGTTTATTACCGACATCAGTATCGGCGGTTGTTATGTTGCAATGCCGTCGCCTTGCGCAGTCGAAGCAAAGCTCACGATTGCGTTATGGCTCGATGACCGCACCAAACTGTGGGTGGATGGAATCGTAATCAGCCATCACAAAGGTCTGGGAATGGGCGTTAAATTTTTGAATTTGTCGCGAAAGAATTTTGACGAACTCAATCGGATCATTGCACAGCTGGCAGAATCAGAATTGCTCCAGGTGAAGGAAGTAGACGCGTAATTCGTGGAGTAATCAAGGCGGTTCGAAAGGCAATCCCGCGCCGAATTCAAAATTGCCACGCGCTTTCAAAGAAATATTGCCATTGGGGGAAAGCAGCCAGTCCAACCCCGTGATGAATACTTTTGCGTTGAATAATTAAAGAGTGGCGTTACTCTGGAACGAATCTTAATTTAGACAGTGCCGAGTTATCAAAAAGTTGGCAGCCGGACCTGTAAGCCGAATTCTGTCTGCAGAGAAGCTCCCCTTGCGGGGACCACGTACCGCAGGACGGCCATTCCTCTGGGCCGCGCATTACTGAGCGGCTCAAGCGACCTACCCGAAGGTCCGAACGCGCCGAGCCGGCACGCGCCCGCCGCCGCCGTAAATTCTCATCCAGTCACAAGAACTTACAGCGACGGCGAAACTCCCTCCCTATTTGGTCTTGCTCCGTGTGGGGTTTGCCCTGCCCGCTCGATTACTCGAACGGCGGTGCGCTCTTGCCGCACCTTTTCACCCTTACCCCCGCACCCCGCACTCGGGCCAGCAAAGGCGGTATATTTTCTGTGGCACTTTCCGTCAATCGGCCTTGACGCCGACTTCCCGGACGTTATCCGGCACACTGCTCTGCGGAGTTCGGACTTTCCTCCCTCATCACTTGACGCGACAAGAGCGGCCGTCCGGTCCAGCTGCCTACCTGAACATTATAGACATACGACTTCGGCGTTTGCTGTTTCCCTTTGCTCCCGCATCTACTCGGGGGCTTATTTTCAGAGAAAAACATAGATCGTGTCCTCAGGCCTGCGAATCGAAAAAGATAAATCGTCCCAAAGGAGGATCTATGCAGCCGAGACTCGACATTAATGTTGCCCCTGGAATCTACAAAGCCATGATCGGACTCGAAGCCTACCTTCATCAATCCGGAATAGAAATTCCTTTACTGCATTTGATCAAGTTGCGCGCCTCGCAGGTGAATGGCTGCGCCTATTGCATCGACATGCACTGGAAGGATCTCCGCGCGATCGGCGAGAGCGAGCAGCGCCTTTACGGACTCGATGCATGGCGCGAGTCTCCGTACTACAGTGATCGCGAACGTGCCGCATTGGCCTGGACCGAGGCAGTCACGCTAATCACCGAAGGGCACGTTCCTGATGCCGTGTACCAGGAAGTCAGGCCGCATTTCAGCGACAAAGAGCTGGCTGACCTCACGCTAGCAGTCGCAACTATCAATGCCTGGAACCGACTGGCGATCGCATCTCGGACCGAGGCAGGGAAATATCAGCCGCAGCGAGTGGCGGCCCACGAAGTGAAGAAAAGCGCATAAGAGTCGTTCCAATTTCGCCCACTTCTCGCCACGTCGGGAAGTGGGCATTTTCGCACTAATACTCTCCGTATCGTTCTCTCACCGATTCCAGCAGCTTCTGTGAGTCGTACCCGACGCCATCCTTGAAAACGATTTCTACTTTTTCAACGTCGTCAATATGGGTTGATGGATCGCCTTTGATGACGACTAAATCCGCATTCTTGCCGGCCGCGATAGAGCCAATCTGATCTTGCCTGCCGAGGTAGGTCGCGCCGTTGAGGGTAGCGATTTTGATGGCTTCTACAGGCGAGAAGCCCGCTTCCACCAGCAGCTCAATTTCACGTTGATCGCCGAATCCGGGCAGCACACCGCCGTCTCCAGTCGGATCTGGTCCTGCCAGCAGCAGGCCGCCAGCGAGCGCAAACTCGTGCTCCAGTTGCATATCGCGCTTAAAGAGCTTTGCGGGGTCGCCATGCAGAGGTTTGTTCGCAGGCCGGTTACGTATGTAGAGATAGGCCTCGCGCGCCTGCGGTGACATGGCGTCAAGCAGCGCCTGTCGCAATGGCGGGCGTCCCGGGATGCTGTCTTCGAACACTGGCAGAGTCGAGGTGATCGCGACGTGATGCTGCACCAGCAGATTGATCAGATCTTCTGCTTCTTTTCCGCTCGGATCCATGTGCTCGAGCGTATAGTCGCCTTCGCTGTCACTGCA
>Ga0310811_10003117_pt1 | contig 20837 bp, 19 predicted proteins | sample YCmetagenome_FD_207642 | JGI IMG/M metagenome (GOLD analysis project Ga0310811, IMG submission 207642) | Soil microbial communities from experimental microcosm in Duke University, North Carolina, United States - YC | ecosystem: Engineered > Artificial ecosystem > Soil microcosm > Unclassified ...
AAATTAACCATTCTAGTGAATTTGAAAATGAAACAGATAGTGGAACTAGTATAAGTAGTTTATTGGCTGAAAAAATAAATGAAAGAGGATATGACTCTTCATCTTCTTCAAACTCTTCAAATTCTTCTTCATCAATAGTAAAAAGTTTAAATTCTTCTATCTCAGATAGAGATGAAACTAATGAATTTGTTAAACCCAATAAATTAGAAGCTTTATTAAAAGAAAAATCTAATGTAAAAAAAAACAAAGATTTTTGTTTTGGATGTAATTATAGTTGTTATAATAGAGAACTCATTGAAGGAAAAATTGTCAATGATTTGAATTCATTAATTGATGATTATATAGGACAAATGGATAATAAACAACTTGCTAAAACTATTCACACTATTTTTAAAACTCAAATTTATAATAGATTAAAAAGTAATGGAAAGAAAATACCCATGTGGAGAAGTAAAAGTATTTATGATCATATCACAGAACATTGTAAAGATCCAAGAATTTATATTGTTAAAGTTATGGAAATATTGAATTTAGATATCAAAGCATTAAATCACATGATGTATAAAGAACTTACTTTAAAAAATGGTTCAACTGTTCCAAGTGTAAATTTAGAACTTATGAAAATGAGAAATGAATTAATCAAAATGAATACAGGGTTTTATACAAAAGATCCTAAAAAAATGTTATTTTATAATGAAAAGAGAGAAATTAAATTAGATGGAGCTCATTTAACTAATAAAAATATAAATAAAAATTTTTAATAATTTAAATTAAATAAAATTCAATTTAATCACATTTTTCTATTTCTTCTATTGTCCTTTTATCATATAATTCTTTATCATCTTTTTCTCTTTCATATTTTTCCTCACACTCCATGCATATATATACAGTAATACGAGAACATGTCTCACATAAATGAGGTGGACATATACAAACAATAAATGTTATAAAAGAAAATAATGAACATATTATTAATAACAATAGTAAATAAAATAAGTATATTAACATTTGTTGATTTTTTTTTTTTATTTTTTTTTTTTAAAAAAATGATTTATAATCAAATATTAAATTAAAAAAAATAATGAAAAATATGAATAAAAATTGAATAAAAAATATAATGCAAAAAAACATTTTTTTTTGTTAATTGTAATCTAATGTTTTAAGTTTTCTATTAATAATTGAATTTACAATTATTTCATTTAAATAAAGATTGCTTTTCTTTTTGTTAAAGGTAGAATTTATTTCCAAATTATTAATCAGAAGTTCGTGAATCTTTTCAAATTGATTTACAATAAGCTTATTATTTATATAATTTACACATAAATAATCAATTTCTCTAATAACTTCCTTTAGGTTTTCTACGTTGTCACCAATTTTTAAGGTAAATTGATATGTAAGAAAGTATTGTTTTTCATTAATAAAAAAATCGTGTTCACTTTCAAAATAAAAAAAAGTTGGATATTGATAATTAACTTTTTTAAGAGATTTTCTAAATCTTATAAGATTTAGAATTTCTATATATTCAAAATCATTATACTCCAATAAATAAAATGGAGGTAAATAGAAATTTTCAGTATAAAAAAATGTTTGTTTTGAGTTTTTGATAACGGCAAAACAACCTTTTTTTACTTTAAAAAAAAAGAAATAACGTATTATTATATATAAAGCTATGATAAATGATATAAATTGTAAAGCTTTAGAGTAATGTATTAAATCCTTAAAGAAGAAGAACATTTTTTTAAATTATGTTTTTTTGTTTTATTTAAGGAATTTTTTTTTTTTTAAACTCTTAATTATAAAAAAAATAATATATTTTTTTTTTATATTTAATAAAATTTTATATATTTTTTTTTTAATTTCTTGGAAAGAGGAGGAGGAGGGAAAAAAAAAATGGATGGAATATTTAAAGATTTTTCATGTCTAAATAATTTTGCTGCTACGAATAAAAGTTGTGTTGCTTTGGATAATAACATGTTAATTACTTTATGGACTTGGTATAAAAGTGATACTACAATTCAAAAAATTAGAAATGTTGTTTTAAATCAAGTATTTCCAAGGGATATAGAAATTTCTTTAGTAGATCATTTGAGTCCTTTAAAAATTAATTTAAAAGGAAGAAAAACATCTACTCTTATTATAGAAGATATTATTCGTGAAAAAAAAACGATAATGGATTATAAAAATTGTTTTGGTTTTTGTCCATTCATCTTTTTTAATGATAAAATAACAAAAGAACCTCGATTAGCTGTACCTGATTTTATGGCTGGGACGTTTTATTCAATAATGGATGAAAATACATATAATAATATAGTGGATTGGAAACCTAATACTGGGTTAAAATATTTTAGTAAAAATTTTTGTAAAGAAGAAACAGACGAAGATAATGATACAGATGCTTACAAAGTTTATGTTTATTGTTGGGAAGCTCCAGAACATTATTCTGGAATGATTAATAGTGTATTATGGCCCTCTTTTATTGATTGGTGTACATATAATGAATTTTTAAAAAATTCATTAACAGCCGATTCTATTAACGCAAATCCTAAAACTTTTTTAGAACAAATTGAAGTAGGAAAAAGATATGATCCTAAAAGAGTTACATTTAATAGTGAAGATGATTATGATAATACATTTATGGGTGAAATTTTAAGACAGAATCAATCAGATTTACTTATTGGTGTAGGAGCTCAAAATGCAGATATTAGTTATTTAAATAAAGGTACAGCACAAAGAATGGATGATACTCTTCAAAGATTTGTAAATATGAATTATGGAAATACAGAAAATAGACCTTCTGTTGATCCTTTAACAAAAAGATTCGAAATAAATGCTACCAAACAAATGAACACAAGGAATGCTGTTTTACTTTTACCTATGGGAGTAAAAGCTTCAAGACAAATTGCAGCATCATCTCAAATAGATATACTTAAAAAAAAAGAAATGTTAGAAATAGATATTATGGAAGCATTAGGAGTACCTTTAGCAGAAATTAAAAGTAATGTATTAAAAGGAAATCAAAATGCACAAGCTATTTACGATAAAGATAGAGAAAGATTTAAAACTACAAAAAAAAATTTTAGAGAATATTTTAAAGAATGTGTTGAAAGAATTATTAAGATGGTTGATTTGTTTAATATTAATTCAAAATTTTTTGAAAGTATAATAACTTATATACTAGACGAGAGTTATATTTCAAGAAAAAATATAAAATTAGATGATTTTAACACTGGTAATGATGCTGTAAAAATTTTGACCTCTTTTGTAGAAAAAAAACAAGTTGAAGCTATACAACAAACAGTTTATGATTATTTACAAAATTTAAAAAAGAATTCTAAAGTAGAAATAATTTATCCTGATGAACAAAATGAAACGAGTAATCAAAGTTTTCGAAATGGGCGGACTTAAACAAGATGAACTAATATATTTACTCAGAAAAAATATAGGATTAACAGAATATGAAAAAGATGATTTAATAAAAACTATAAAAGAAGATGTTCCAAATGAATTAATAAAAAATCCACCTATTCATTCTTTATTTAACAAAGAAATAAACACTTTGGAAAATCCAAAACCAGAAGAATCACAAAAAAAAGAAAAACCAGAAAAAAAGAAAGAAAAACCAGAAAAAAAAGAAGAGAAATCCAAAAAAAAGGAAGAAAAATCCAAAAAAAAGGAAGAGAAATCCGAAAAAAAGGAAGAGAAATCCGAAAAAAAGGAAGAGAAATCCGAAAAAAAGGAAGAGGAATCCGAAAAAAAGGAAGAGGAATCCGAAAAAAAGGAAGAGGAATCCGAAAAAAAGGAAGACAAATCAGAAAAAAAGAGAAAAAGAGATTCAACAAGTAATGAAGAATCAGCTTCAAAAAAACAAAAAAAGAAAAAAGAAGAAAAATAGCTTTAAATCTTTTTTTCTTTTCCCCTCTCTCTCTATTTTAAAATATTGATTTATAAAAAAATTTGAATTGATAATTTGCATGACTTTTACAATCATTAGAACCCAATATTTTTTCCCCAATTAGAGATTCTTTAATTTTATTCGCTTTAGATTGAGTCAATACTTTTGAATTGTAAGCAATTGGTTTTCTGTAATATTCTTTGGTTGTGTAATACAAAGGTAATCTTTCACTGTATTTTTGAGAACAATCAGAAAAAACATCGAGATCATCTTGAGATGATTGAGTAATAATGAGTAAATTATCAGTTTCATTGTCTACAAGCTTTTTGATGTTTGAATCAAATTTTTGAATAAAATCTAAAACACTTTCTTTGTTTTTATACGTGTATTCATAAAGTCCATCCATTACATTAATTTTTTCGATATTGAAATTCCATTCATTTTCATAAGTGATTTCAAAATTATCATTAACAATTTTCCCTATACATAACCCAATTCCATAAATTAAATATTCATCAACAGTTTTATCTCTATGATAATTAAAGTAAATAGAAACAAGGTATTCAGGTTGTTTGAAATCTTCAATATGATTTATTTCATAGAATATATAATCTGATAATTGTCTTTTTTTATGTTTAGGTTCTCTCAAAGGATCAAAAACCAATAAAGTCAAAGGGAAGGGTGAGGGAGTAGTATGTGTACCAAAACAAAGCTGTTTATTTAATAAATAAATGTCAGCAGCAAATTCAAAAATATATTTTTTCCAATATAATGCTGTATAACGAGTTGGTAGAAGTACAATTGATGTATTCCCTTTATTTAATTCTATAATAACTTTTTCTACCCAAGGTTGAATATTAGAAAATGGTGGATTAACCCAATTTCTTTTTCCCCACTCATTTCTTAATCCATCTTTTAAAGGATCTTTTATCGCTTCATGATATCCATACTCTGGACAAGGATCATGAAGACCTTTTCCATATTTTCTTGCAATAGCTCTCAAAAATTCTGGAGGAGTAAATTTATCATCATCATTACTTCCAAATCCATTTCTAATACACTTTTCTAATTTAGCATTAAAATCAGGATCAGATCTATCCAACTTCCTTTTTTTATTTTTTTCATTTCCTTGGCCATCTTCTTCATTGTTTTTATTTCTTTTTTTAGATTTCATTCACTTAGATGTTATGTTTATACTATGTTATATCTAATCAATCTCAAAGTTATAATTTAATAAACCTATAGTGAATTAGATCATTGATCATAATAACAATGTTAATTTTTTTGTTAATTAAACTTTTTTAAATATGAATTTTTATTTTTTTATAAAATATTAATTTTTTTTTATTTTATTTAATTTTTTTTTTAAAAAAAAAAATAATATAAACATTTTAAAAAAAAATTAAATAAATTTAGAACTTATTTTCTTTTCTTTTTTAATAAAAATTGGTCAAAGAAATTCTGTTCAATTACTAATAAAGAAGATCTTCTCCTAGAATGTCCATATAAAATTGCTGCACTTATAAATATAGTACAACTTAAAACTGTACTATAGGCAATGATATATATTTCTACATTTTTTTCATTCTGTTTCTTAACAGCTATAACTATTAATAAATAAATCAATGTTAAAATAAAAATTGTCCAAGCTATAATTAAAAGATTAATTTCAGTGCTTCTAAAATTTTTGAACTTATCCCATTTTCTAGATAATCTCTGAAAATCTTCAATTGAAGGATTTTCAATTTTAATAAACGAACATTTATCACTTTTAATATTTAGATCCATTAACATTGATTTAGTTGATTCATTTTCATCAAAAAAATATTCCATTCTTTTTTTTTTTCGTTCTAAATAATTTTAATTTAAAATAAATATAATGGAAGAAAATAAAATTTCAAAGGAAAAACCTACTGGTTATTTCTTTTTTTATTCAATTTCAAAACTTACATATTTACATATACTTAAAAAATTTGTTTACCTTTTTTTAAGAGGTGAGTCAGTAATTATTAATGAATTCACTTCTACTCTTCATCTAATTATTCAAGATTGGGGTACTCCTTCAGAAATAACAATTTTAGTACTGATAATTTTTTTAATGTGGATAATCTTTGAAAAATTTTTAACTACTTTATTAAAAGGTGTTTGGAATGAAAATGATTTAGAAGATGGAATTAGTTATACTAAAAAAGTTAAAGATGAAAAAAGACATATCTTTCATATTTACTATGGTAGTAATTTGTGGCATGGGTCCTTTTTAAAAATATTTGATTACATTTCTTTACTTCTTTTATATGAAGTATTTGCTGCTACATCTTATATTATAGATAATTATAGATTAGAAAAACAATTAAATAGTTATGAAGGTATTGCTTTAATAATAGTTTTAATGTTAGTTATAGCCACTACAATACAAGAGTTTCAAGATTTATCTTCTCAAGATGATGAAATTCAAACATTTTTAGATCCAAAAGATAAATTATCACACGATGAATTTTCTGAAGAAAATAGTGATATGGGTTATTTGTAAAATATATATGCATTGATTTTATTTTATTTTGTTTAATTTAAAAATAATTTAAATTTTAGTGAAATTATTTTAAATTATTTTTATTTACTTTTAATAAAAATTAATAAATAAATAGAAGAAATTCATTAAAATTCTTTTACATCCAAAGTTTCTTTCTTTATTTAAATCAATTTGAAAAAAAAAATTAAATTATGGATACATCTTTGATATCACAAAATTTTATTGATCCACCCAAATTTTTACAAATTAACAAAAATGAAGAGAAAAAATGGTTAGATTTTTTAGAAAAAGAATATGTTACAGATTATGATTCTTCTAATAATAATGAAAGTAATTTAAATAAAAGTGATTTATTTAAAGAAGGTATTGAAATGCATTATGTTTACAAAAATGTTTATAATTATCCTTCACCTATGAAAATAATTTTTATTAAAATGGAAGATTTGATAGGAAATAAGGATAGTATAGTGGGTGAGATAGAGATGTTCCTGACAAGCGATAATGTTAAACATATATTGATAATAAGAGATATTAATGATGTCATACAAGATTTCGTTGCATTAACAAAAATATGCATTGATGATCTAATTTTTTATAGAATTACCTATACTGATTCTACAAATAATAACATAATTAAGCTTTTACTTAACGAAATTAATGAAGAAAAATGGAACTTAAAGAATAATTTACATAGTTTTAATATCCCTCTTGATACAAATAATAAATCAAATATTGTCAAGCATCATTTATTTCATGAATTTTACAATTTTTGTTATACTGGTAATTATAGTTCATGTAAAAATTTTCCAGTTTATACTTTAGAAGATAAAAATTATCTTCTTAATCGCTCTTCTTTTAAAAACCATTTTATTTTACCTTTTGATTTGAATCAATTGAAAATTAATATAATACCTCAATTAACTGAAAAAAGTAAAAAAAAAAAGACAAACCTCACAAAAGAATCAATTATTTTTATTCCAGATAATGATAATAATGAAAAGGAAAAAGATTTAATACCTACAGATAAACTTTTTTTCGAACCTCAAAAAAAAGTTTATCCATCAAATGGTTATTCTTCTAATTCTGATGAATTAGAAGTAGATGAAGATTTAGAAAAAGCATTCACTAATGCTTTGGAGAGCGAAAAAATTTTGGATAGCGAAAATGAATAAAAAGTAATTAACTTAACAAAAAAAAAATATTGATATATTTAATTTATTGAAATTAAATTATAAATTAAAAAAAAAAATATTATCTATTTAACATATTAAATAAATCATTACTTTATAATTTTTTTTTTAACTTGTAAAAAAAAATATCATATATGAAAAATGAATAAAAATAAAAGTGATTTTAAGTATAATTTTATATTGTTTGATTTTTTATTCGGTTATAACTCAAATGTAGAAGATAATCGCATTGTTTTTACAGAAAGATCTTTTAATTCTTCTTTTAAATCTTTTCTTGAATCATTTAAACTTCACGATGAGAGTAAAATAACTGATGGAATTATAAAAAATAAGAAGGATTTGAAAGAAAAGTATTTTATAAATACTTGTTTGAAAGATTTTGTTTCAATAAAAACAGAATTGAAAATTGTAATAAAATTACCATTTAATGTTCCAAACTTGATTATAGAATCATATGAAGATAATTTTAAAAAATTATCCAATTATCTAGAATATTATTTAGATGAAGTAAATAATATTATAGATAATTTTAAAAATGAAGACGAAAAGAAAAAAGAAATTGCAAAATTTATTAGGAATAATTTTGATAATATAGCAATATTATTTAGTGATGATAATGAAATAAAAAAAAATTCAAATAAATTAAGTTCCATAACACCTTTATTTTATTATACATTTTTAAATAGTATTTGCAAAATAAATCAAGAACAAAAAAAAGCTATAAAAATGACTGAAGAAGCAAATAGATCATTAATTTCTGAATTAAATGAATGTCAAAATGAAAACATTGAAGAAAATGAATCTGATGAAGAATAATTTTATTATATTTTTGAATAAAAAAAAATTTGTTTAAAATATATATTTTTTTTTTTGGAAAAAAAATTATAATTTCAATAAATTTATAACAAAATATTTGGTTTAAATTATTTAATATTAATTTTTTTTTTTATTTTCTTGTGAGTTGTTTGAATCTCTTGTATCCATTAAAAAATAAGAAATATAATAATAGTACTGATATTATAAATAAAATATTATGAATAGTATCTTTGTGAAACGAAACCTCAGTTAAATTATATATATTATCATTCAAAGGTTGAATAGTAAATTCCATATTTTAGATTATTTTTCTTTTTTATTATTATTGTTGTTCGTTTAAAAGAAATTAACAAATATTAATTTTAACTTTAAATTTATATATAAATTTTTTTTTTGATAACTAATTATTATTATTAATTTATTTAAAATTAAATTAATTTTAATTTTTAATAAATTTAAAAAATTGAACTAATAAAAATAAGAAAAAGAAAATGTCAGGAGAATATAAAGATTATCATGAATATATTAACAAAAAAACAGAGAAATGTACGAATTTATCAAATTCGAATCCTCAAATGGGACTAATAGAATCCATGCATTTTCAAGTATCAGCTCCTCCTTTAGATAATGATAAAGAATTTTGTGGGTTATGTCAATCAACTATCTCTAAAAAAACATCGAGTAATGATGTAGAGGAAAAAAAAATTGCTATGATTACTTTTGAATGTCATACTGTTCACATGAAATGTATAAAAAAAAAAAACTATGATCATTTATTAAAAAATGATTTATGTCCTGTTTGTCATGATTTTGACAAAGATTTTACAATGGAAAATTTAAGTAAAACAATGTCTCAATTAACAGAACGTGTTAAAGGGTTTAATTTTGAAAAAAATAAAACTGTTATTACGAGAGGTACAAGAATGTTTTTAATTAAAAGTTCCTTTAAATCATTTTCAAGTATTTTAAATGTGATGAAACAAAGCGAATGGCAAAACCTTTTAAAAACATCAAATGTTTCCATGCAAAACTTTATTGATAACAATATTCACATTCAAGCTATTTATAAAATATGTGGATTAACAACATTACAAGATTTAAAAAATATTGGTTTCAATAATAAACATCTTATAAATAAAGAGCTTATACCAATTAAAGATTTTTGTATTTTATATTGTCAAAACTTTAGACTTTTGAATACCAATACTGAAGACCCTTTAACTATAGAAAATTTACTTGATCTTTCTCCTACTCCAAATGATTTAAAAGCTTTACAGTTCACTTTTAAAGATCTTTTTAAAGGATCTAATCTTTCAGCAAAACAAATTTTATTACATGACAAATTCCCTGGATTAGAAATTGAAGCATGGATGACTGATTTTGATTTAGATCAAAATCAGTTTCAAGCTTTGAAACTAACTAATAAAGATTTGAAATATTTAAGATGGAAGGAAAAAGACTTGCTCAAATACAATTTAATAAACAAATAAAAAATTGAAATAAAAAAAATTAAATTTTATTTTGAAGAATTATTTTTACTTTTAATAAAAAAAAAAATTTATCAGAATTTGATTTAATTTTTTTTAGTGTTGAGGAAATTGTGTTTGTAAATTTTTTATTATTCCGTGAATATATATAATGTATAAATAAAAAAAAAACTCTAAAATAAACAAAATGTCTAATATAATATATAATAAAAATTGTATACTACCAACATTGTTATTAACAGCAAATATTATGATATGAATCAATATAATACTAAAAGAGAATATTATTAAATGAATTAATGAAAAAATGATTTTAATTCGAAATCCGTAATTTCGAACTAAAAAACATATAGCCTTTTTATAATAAGGTAATCCAATTAATTTAATAGGATCAGGTGTTTCAATAATCAATACAAAATTGATAATTGATTCAATAAAAAAAAAAATTCTAGGAATAAATGTCCATGTGTAATAAAAACAGGGCCATTGTACTATAATCAATACACTAAATATTATTAATATAATTTCAAATAATAAAGAAATAAACAAAAATTGTCTTAGAGTGGTTTTCAAATCGCTGCATCGAGCTTGTTTTTTTTTAAAATCATAAAAATCTAAATTAATAAATTCAAACTTTTCCATAAATTTTAAAGTTAATATATTTTAATAAAATCTATTTATTAATTTATTTATTAATTAATTTATTTATTTATTAATTTTTTTCTTTAATTCTTTAATATTATTAATAACAACTTTTGAAATAAAATTGTTTAAAAAAGAATCAACATTTAAATCATTTTTTAAACTAATAAGTGATCCTCCAAATCCATTATCATTTTGAAATTTAAAACTATCACTAAAATTCACCCTATTATAAGTGTCATCTAATTCACCATATTTATTTACAACCAGCCATATTGGTGAATTTAATCCTTTTATTCGGTTATTCTTTTGTAAAGGAATAATTATTTTTTTAGCTAATTCAAATGACATAAAAGAGCGTTGACTAAACATAATGACATATCCATCACGTTGATATTCTTGCTCATCGAGAATTTTTGGAGAAGAGCTAAAAAAAAAAAGATATTAATTTTTTTTTTGGTAAAAAGTAAATATCTAATATCATACTTTTCATAGTCTTTTTTAGTATTATCTAATTCATCTTTTTTATTTTCTAATAACTGTTCATTTAATACTTTCATCATTTCTTTTGAAAGATCAACGGATGAATTATTACTCGTAATCACAAGATCATTAATATCAATTTCTTTTATCTGTTTTAAATATTCTATCAATAAATAATTTTTTTTAAAAAATAAAAATATTTTTACAAACCGTAATTTCAATCTCAAATACATTTCCATTTTTAATTTCAAAAATTAAATTACCAGTATAATAATTACCACTTTTATTAAAAAACTTTTCACAAAAGGTGGTTTTTCCAACTCTATTATTATTTAAAAAAAAAATTAATAAATATTTAAAAAAAAAATTAGATTAGATTACCCTTTTACTCCTAGAAAATCAACATAAATATTACTTTTATAATGTATAATATCAATATTATTTTTATTTTTTTCACTAGATTTTGTTAATCCAATAAAATCTTCTTCAGGTAAATCATTGATTAAATCATTTAGCTCTTTAAATGTTTTTAATTCCAATTTAAGTTTTTTTTTTATCTTTAATTCTTCTTCTTCTTCTTCTTGTTGTTGTTCTTCTTCTTCTTTTTCTTCTTTTTCTTTTTTTTCTTTTTTTTCTTTTTTTTCTTTTGAATTCAATCTAACCAATTTCAGTGCTACACTTCTTAAAGTCATAGGGAACACATGTTTGATTACTTTCCCATTTTGTATCACATTTAATTTTTCTTGTATTTGGGTCTCGAATATTAGTGATATAGTTCCCCCGTATTTATGATTCTGATTAGGAAATTTAAATCCATATTCAGAATTTTCTATATATTCTGTTAAAGCGATTATTGTTCCATGCTTTACAGCTATAGTTGGATCGATCTTGAAATAAGTTATTATACCACCTAAATCAAAAAATATTTCCGTATTGGAAAATCCAGATGAAACATTATAAAAATCATTGTTTTCATCAAATCTAAACACATACTCAGAAAATGGAGTAGGTAAATCTACTTCATTAGCATTATTTCCATCTATCACTTCTACAAAAATACCATTTCTTTTATATCTTGATGATAAAGAAAAGAATTCTTGAGATCTAGTTTCTTTTTCAACGCCTTTTTTTTTAATCATAAGGATAGAACATTCTGCATCATAATAAAAGGATTGATCAGATAAACTATAATCAACAATGTCATCATACATGTCCAGTATATTTAAAACGTCATATCCTTCAAGAATCATTTCCTTATTTAAAACAGTAAATCTATTAATTTTGTAAAATTCTTTCTTTCGCATTTCTTTCTTAGAGTCTGTAACATAAACTGAGAGTTTTTGGTTAAATTTTTGATAATTAGAAGGATAGATTCCCAATTCATCGTTTTTATTAACGAAAATCGGTTTAGATGTTCGTATTTTAAAATGTTGAAACAATTTTTTTAAAAATTCATCGAACATCTTCTCCATATTTTTAAATCGCTCTTGAAACTCTTCGTTTCTTTTTTTAAATCTTTCTTTATCTAAAAGTTCTTTATTTAACTTTTCTATCTCTTCTTTTAAGCCTTCAATATCTTCTTTTTTTTGGTCTATGGGCAATGTATTTCCTTGATTTTTTTTAAGAACTTCTATTTCTTTTAATATTTTTTCAATTTGGCTTTCTTTATCGGTTATTTCTTGTTTAAGTTGATTAATATTTGTATTCATACTTTCTTTTTCTTTTTTAAACTCGACATTTGCTTCTTTTATTTGTTGTTTAAATGCTTCAATTTGTTGATTTGTTTTTTCCTCTTGGGTTGTTAATTCTTGTTTTAATCTTTCTCTTTCTTTTTCCAATTTATCAATACTTTCATTTTTTAATGACTCCAACTCCATCATACTTTTTTTTATTTGTATTATTTGTGATTGTAGTTCGTTGTTGTTATTATTACCAGGAGAAACGGAATTATTTACTTCTTGAGTAGATTTTAAGATAGAAATTTGTTGCTTATATTGCTGAATTAAAGTTTCTTTATCCTTTTTTTCTTGTTCTATTTCTTTTTTTTTTTCGTCTAATTGTGTTACATAACTTTCTATTGCTGTTTTATTATTTTCAATCATTAATTCTTTAAGTTGTAAATTTTCTGTTAATGAAGCTTTCTCATTAGCAGATGTTTCTATTAATTGATCTAAAGTATTTTGAATTTGATCCATATTTCTAGTTTTTTCATCTAAAAGTTGTAAAGTTTCTTTTAATTTTAATTTTTCAGCAATTTTATACTCCTCAAAACTTGTTTTTAGAGTTTTCAACTCCTTCTCTTGTTCTTTTATTTTTGGATCATCTTGCTTACTAGAAGAACTTTTAGATGTATTAAGTTGTTGTTTTTTTTCTTCTATTTGCTTTTTTAGAGCAGCAATTTCTTTTTCACTTTCGGTTTTAATCACCTTTAATTGAGCTTCAAATTTTTTTTTCTCTTCCTCTTCTTGTTTTTTCTCATTTTCTAATTTTTTAATGTTTTCATTGTTTTCCTTAATACTTTCTAGATATTTTTTTATATCTTCATCTTTCTCTTTAAGTTGTTTTTCCAATTCAACTTTTTGGCTTTCTATTTCTTTTTGTAATGTTTCTATATGTCTTTTAATTTCATCGATTTCTTCATTTTTTGTTTCTATTTCAGTTTGATTTTCCTTTAATTTTTTTTCAGTTTCTTTTTTATACCTTTCATAATCTTCTTTTATAGAAAGATATTCATTTTCTTTTGTACCAATTTGACTAGAATTCAAATTGGGGTTTTTTTTTAATACTTGAAGCTCAGCTTCTTTCCTCAACATTTCATCATTTAGTTCATTTAATTTTCTTTCATATTCTTTATGATTTGATTGTGATTTATTTTCCAATTCGACTTTCTCTTGCAATTGCTTTTCATTTTCTCTTTTTAATTTTTCTACTTCTTCATTATTAGTTTTAATAATTTCAAATTGTTTTTGTATTTCTTGTTGTTTTTCATTCAATTCTTTTATAAATCCAGTCTTTTGTATTTCAAGACTGTTTACTCGTTCGGTTAATTCTCCATTTTTTTCTTTTAAATAATCAATTTCAGTTTTTAAATTAAGTATTGAAGTTGAAACACCCTGTCTTTCACCTTCAAGTTCTAATATACGTAATTTTTGTTGTGTTAATGTTTCTTGAATTGATCCTAATGTGGTTTTTTTTTGGTTATCACTAGCTTTAGAACTCTCCAAATCAATTTCTAAATTTTGTATAAATTGTTCTTTTTCTTTAATTAATTTATCTAATTCTTCAACTTTTTTATTTAGAATTTCTATTTCACTTTTATCTTTATCAATTTTCTCTTTATTGCCATTGATAGTAATCATAATTGTTTCCTTTTCTTTTTCTATTTGTTTTGTACTTTCTTTTTTGTTTGATTTTCCTTCTTTTTTTTTGGTCAAGTTTTCTGGAGTTGTATTTTTACTCTTAAATTTAGTATCTTTTAACAAAGTATTAGGAAGATTTTTAATAACCTCATTATAAAAAACGTTTGCATTTTCATAAAAGTTTGTTGAGTACTCAGAAAGAGGTATATCTTTATGTTGTATATATTTTTGTGAAAGATCATGCAATTTAGTTAGAAAATTTATAAAAAATGCAATGTTTTTATAATTTATATTATTATTATTTATCGTTTCTTCTTTTTCATCTCGAAGAAAAAATTCCTTTTCATGGATATAATTGTCAACATCTTTTAATTTAATAATAATTGATTCCTTTTTAAAATCAATTACAAGTTTTGCATAAGTTGAATCAAATTCAGTATCATTACCCAATGCCTTAATAAAATAATTTTTCAATCCATTAAACAATAGCTCTACATGTTTAGGATTTGTCATATATAGAAGGTTAAATTCTTGATCATCTTCTGGACTATCCATTTGCTCACCCATGATTAATTGGATATAGTTATTCGTATCTAAGTTTTTAATCTTTTTTTCGAAATTAGGTATTCCAGCTTGAATCAATGAATAAACTTCAAATTTAATTTCGTTATCATTTTCAATTTTCTCTACTAAATATATACCAGGACCTAAATTTTTATCATTAAAGGCCTCATTTTCAACAACCAAATTATAAGTACTTATAATTAATGTATTTTTAACATTCACTCGAAGGGGATTACTAAATAATTCGTTTATTTTGGGTTGAAGGATTTTTTCAAATTCAATTAAAGCTACTGGTTTATATTCCATACTCTTAAATATTTCATCAGTATAAAAATATATTTTAAGTTCATCATTTAAAAAATGAATAACTCTAGCAATTGATTTCTCAGTCCTTAAATAATAAAAGAAACCGAAAAACATTATCATTGATCCATCTTTACCTTTTAAAACGGTTTGACTAATATCATTATTGTCATAAAATTTTAAAACATTGATTATAATATTAACTGGAGATTTTACAACTTTAAACTTTAGTGATCCATTTCTTGCCCGTATGTTTTTAATAATTTTTTCAAAATCCTTATCTTCAAGATTAGAAAAATCATATGTTTCCGTTTCCATTTTTTTTTTTGTTTTAAATTTTCCTGTTTTTATATATAACTTTATAATATAATGTATAATATTATTCACATTTAAGTAAAAAAAAAAATTGTTTTAAAATTTATAAAAAATTATGAACGTTAGTTTTTTTAATAGATCTTTACATTATTTAAATGAAGAAAAAAATTTATATAAAAAGAGAGAAAGAGAATTATTGAATATTTCTCCTTTGAATGAAATTTATTTAAATGAATCATTATCTAAAGGCGAATGCGAAGGAGATGTAATTTTAAAACGAATTTTTAAAAATCTTAAAGAATTAGATAAAAAATGGGAACGTACTATACAACAAGTTGAATTTCATAACGCCTTCATATCAGCTTTATTACCAAAATTATATGGTCAATCTATTTTTCAACATTATAATCGTTTATGTCGTGAATACAAACTTGGAGGGTTAAACCCAAACATTCTTATTCTAGCACCTAGACGTATAGGAAAGACAATGGCAGTAGCTTTGTTTATTACAGCTTTTTTATTATCAAAACCAAATGCTATAGTTACTATTTACTCAACAGGTCAAAGATTAAGTATGAATCTTCTAAACTTGGTAAAAGAAATGGCTGGTTTTCTCATCGATTCTGGAAGAATTACAGGAGTAAAAGAAGTATTAAATATTAACACGGAATATGGATTATCTACATTGTATTCTTATCCAGCTAATGAAAAGATAAGTCAATATTTTATATTTTTTTTTTTCTTTTTTCTTTTTTTCTTTTTTTTACTCTATCAAGATATCCTCTGCCTTCTTTATATTTTTTTTTGGAATATATATACACATATACACACCAATCTATTATTTTTTTTAAGGGTTAGGAAAAATAATAAGTAACAAGATAAAGAAAAAAAAAATAATTAAAAATTTAATTATTTTAAAGATATTTTACTTATTATTTCTCATAACTCTTGTTTATTTTAAAAAAAAAAAAAAAATGGGTAATACACTTCATTTTTTTAGAAATAAAACATATGGAAAGATTGATAATCATGAAAAGTTGATACTATCAAAAGAAGATACATTAACCCGTATTTCAAATCAACTTGAATTATCAGAACAACTTCAAAAACGTAAATTTTTAAATATTAGAATTTTATTAAGTTTAATAATTAGTTTTATCATGATAATTTTATTGGCATTTTCTTTACATATTTTTTTTTTTAATATTTGGGTAACAAATATTGATAATGATACAACTTTTTCAAAAATAAGCAAAGTGATGGCTGAAAAATTTGAATTCAATTATGGTTTATATGGTCCAAATGAAACTTCTATTTTAACCTTTGATTCAAATACAAATGATTTAGAAATTAATAAAGAAGGAACAAATTCTGTTTACATTAATTCTATAATAAAAACAGAATGTTTTGATCATTCTATACATGATAATGATACTAATAACAACTTTAATTTTACTACAAGTATAAGTAAATTAGTGAAAGCAAATATCAATGAAAAGAATGAAAAATCAGATTTATTTGAATTGAAAGATAACAAATTTTTTGTTAATAATAATGAATTAAATTTATTATTATTCAATTCAATTAAAGATTTATTATGGTTACAAATAGCTTGGACATGTGAAATATTCCCTGATTTAGGAATCCCTGAATGTTCTTGTTCAACAGGAGATTTAAAATGTTTATGTGAAACTTCATTATTTTTTAAAGAAAAAACTTTTATTTGTAATTAAAAAAAAAAAAAAGAAAAATAAAGGTAAATTAATTATATGAAAAGTCTTGTATTCTTTTAATGTATTGATGCAATGCCATATTGGTTGATGGTGCAACTGTTAAAGTAGAATAATTTTCTTTTACTTCTATATATTCTAAATTAGTATTAACAAATGTAAAAATTTGTGTGGTGTGATTTTTTTTATAGTCATTTTGAATATCGTTTTGAAGATCTATTTGAAAAAAATTTTGATCAACTTTTTTTCGTAGTTTTTTTGCATTCATGTAACAAATTTTTAGTTTAATACATTGACTCTTAAAGATTTTTTGATAATTAAAAAAAGCTTGTATGAAATGAGACAATTTTTCATCAGCAAAAATAACAAAAAATCCATCTTTTTTAATATAATAATAAATAACTAAATAAGTAGGAAATAATTGAGCTTCTATTTTTTTTTTAAATTCATAAATTATCATATATAATAATTTAAGTTTTGTTTGATTTGTACAATAATTAAAAACTCCTTGAATTGAAGTTCTCATTGCATTATCATCTTCATTCATAGTATTACCATTATATTTAATTAGATTATTTCCTTCAAATAATAAATCATACTTTTCATTTTCATTCTCATTTAAAAAATTAGTATATTCATTATTTTTTTCTTCTTCATCTTCAACATTTATAATCAAATCTTTGCTGTAAAAAACTTTTTTTTTACTTTCATTTGAATATTCCCTTTTAATTAAACTTATAGTTGACCCCATAATAATTTTCAAATGTGTTATTGTATTTGTAATATATTAAATTGCGTTTTTTTTTGGATAATAACTTTAATTATATTATTTGTAGGATGGTTATGTTTTATTTTACTTATTGATGATAAAGAAAATAAAAATAAATCATTAAATCACAAATTAATAAAATTATTATTTATTATAATTATTTATATTACTATTATAATTATTTGGTTTCTATTTAAATATTCTAGAAAAAGAAAAAGAAACCAATATTAGTATGAAAAAAAACAATAAAAAAAAATAATTAAATTTTTTTAAAAAAAAAAAATAAAAATTTAATTATAATGGGTAAATGTGTATCCAAATTCGAAGATACTAGTCGTAATTTTGATGATATTAAAAATAGTTTAAAAACAGGTGATATAGTTTTGTTTTCAGGAGAATCAGAATGGTCAAATATTATCAAGGTAGCTACTGATAGTAATTGGAGTCATGTTGGAATGATTGTAAAAACCAATCGTTTAAATAATAATTCTTTTATAAGAAATGAAAATGATGAAGATGAAAATCTTTACCTGTGGCATTCAACCGATATTCCAACGGGAACATCTATTTTTTTACATGATTATTCAAAAATTAATCATCGTATTAATAATAATATAAATGATTTTGTACAAGAAATAAATTTTAATCCCTATTTTTGTAAAAGTGGTGTTCAGTTAAATCCTTTAGATTATGCTTTAAAGAGTTATAGAGGGAAAATTGCTATAAGACCATTAGTCGTTCAATCTGAAAAATGGGAAAAAATGATTGAAGACAATTTAATTAAAATTTTACCTTGGATGAAAAATGAAAGTCCTAAACTTTACGAACAAGATTACATGAGTATGCTCAATGCAGCTAAAAGTAGTAATATGGTTTCATCTCGTTATGATAATAGTACTGATTCTTATTTCTGTTCTGAACTAACTACTCATACTTATATAAAATTAAACCTATTATTTGAAAAAGTTAATCCTGAAGCAATCACTCCCAAAATGTTTTCTACAGAAAATGATCTAATAAACGATTCTTTAAGAATGAAAACTAATAATCAAATTTATTTAGACAAAGAAATTTTTTTATCATTTAATAAATTTTAACAATTTTTATATAAATAAATAAATAAATAAATAAAAATTAATTTTAAAATTTTAAAGTTAAAAACAACAACACATATTTAATATGGAAAGAGTTAATGATGAAAACTTTGAAGAAATATCTTCTTTTAAATTTTTCACATTGATTGAAAAAAAATATAAAGTTATTGAAGAATGCAAAAAAAATATATTGTATTTATTAAAAGATTCCATAACAATTGAAACTAATGAATTAAATAATTCATATATTCAACTCTTAAAACATACATTCGGTATCACTATTATTGAAAATAAAGCAAAGGGAGAAATATTAAATAAATTTGCTGATAAATCGTCTAATATATTACCTTATATTTATGTGATTAATAGTGAAAAAAGACTCGAAGACGCAAGAAAATGGACTAAGAACATCTATCATAATAGTAAATTATTAATACTGATAGATTTAAAGGATTATGAAGGGGAAAATGATGCATTAATACATGGAATAAAACTTTTTCAAATATTATTACTCAAAAATTCATCTAAAAAAATATCGACAAATATTTTTGATAAGAAAAATCTTTCATATGGTCAAATAGTATTTGATAATATAAAAGATGAAGACTTAGTTAATTTAAACTTTACTTATATTATGAGTTTTATAATATTAAACTCAAATATTGAATTTGATAACTTTTATAAAAAAGAAGATGAAATTTTTGAATTTTCAAAACTTGAAAATTTGAAAAATATATTAGAGTATTTTCAATATAAACCGTTGATGATTATAAAATATTTTCAATATTTTATAAGAACATTATATTCAAATGATATTCAATTTTTTATAACTTCAACTATTCTTTATTTAAAGAATACTCTTTCAAACCCAAGATGTTTAATACCAATTTCGATATTTTATACAGATTTTATTTTAAGAATAAAAAATTCGATATTTTCTGATGAATCCATAAAATTTTTTAATGGTATTAAGTCAAACCTTTCAGATAAAACCTTAAAATCATATGATACATTAGAAAATATAATTATAGAAATTGAGAATTTTGAGAATAAAAAAGAACAACAAGAACAAAAATCTGAATCTGAAGAAGAGGAAGAAGAGAAAGAAGAGAAAGAAGAGGAAGAAGAGAAAGAAGAAAAAGAAGAGAAAGAGGAAGAAGAAGAGAAAGAGGAAGAAGAAGAGAAAGAGGAAGAACCAAAAAAAAAAGAAGAACCCAAAAATAATATAACCCTTTTAAATGGAGAAGAATTGAATAATTTAGTAGAAAAATTTAAGATTAATGCAATCAGTTTATTTATTAATGGAGATGAATTAAAAAATTTTGTTCAAATGTTGCATAATGTTTTAAAATTGAAACTACAAAAGGGTAATTATATTCTAAATATATTCCCTATGACTGAATACAAATTTATATTTACAAATAACGTCGTTGATAGTCCAATTACTCCATTTATAATTACTTTTTTTCGTGACTTAAATGAATTTAAGAATCAAAACGAGATTTCTATTAATAATATTACAACCAAAGGATGTTTAAATGAAATAAAATGTTCGTATGGTCCCAAAGAACTATTATTCTTTAAATTAGATAAAGAAGAAAAGGATGGTATATATGATTCTTTGTTAAAATCAGTTGATTACACTTATGCTATTTTAAGTAAT
>Ga0310811_10003118_pt1 | contig 20832 bp, 16 predicted proteins | sample YCmetagenome_FD_207642 | JGI IMG/M metagenome (GOLD analysis project Ga0310811, IMG submission 207642) | Soil microbial communities from experimental microcosm in Duke University, North Carolina, United States - YC | ecosystem: Engineered > Artificial ecosystem > Soil microcosm > Unclassified ...
GGTCTGTACGTTCAAAACAGTAGAACCCTGGGAACGAGAGATTTGAGAGATTTGAGAGCGTGTAAACTATGTTACGTTATCGGCTTGAAGGAAATGGCCCTCCGTTATTGCTTATTCATGGTTGGGGGGTGACCTATACGGTCTGGCAGAAGCTCTTACCGCTATTGAAGCCTCACTTCCAGATCATTATGATCGAACTACCAGGCAATGGAGGATCGCCGGATGTCGATTCTGATATACCTTACTATCCAGCGTGTGCAGAGACCATTGACGAAGTGCGACAGCATCTGGGTATAGAACAGTGGTCGATCCTGGCCTACTCTTCTGGCACGCGGGCAGCAGAGGCATACATCCAGCGTTATCCCCAGCAGGTGACGCGCGTCGTTTTCCTCTGCCCCATCTATCTTACAGAACTCTGTTCGCTGGCTTTACGTGTCCTGGATAACACGCGTCCGCGGCCAACCTTTGAACCCCTGACGCAGTGGCTTTTCTCCGATTGGCGGCTCTATGGCCTGATTCTGGCGTTGGGTTTCAATGGAAAGCGGCATGACTATACCAATCTCTGGAAAAACGAAATCGAATTACAGAGCATGGAGAACCTGCTACGTATGCTCTGTGAGCTACCAGGTAAAGGGCGAGCCCCGTTTGAACTGCCAGCAGTGCCAACCCTGTTCGTCTGGGGCAGCCATGACACTCTCACGGCGCGTCCACGCCATCCACGGCCCAATGATATTTTTATTCCTGCCAACCATAGTGCGCCAATGCTGGCGGCACCCAGCGTAGCCGAGGCCGTGCTGCCTTTTTTACAGGAGGGGCGCTATTTGTCATTGCACAGACGGATGCGCTGGCTCTATCGCAGGCGCTACCAGTCGGATGATCTGGCAAAAGAGCCGCGTGTATTGCAGCGTGCCCTGCCCCTGAGACGGCTCGCAAGAAAAAGCGTGGTGCGCGAGATTGAGAGTACAGGGAATCGTTAAAAAACAGGAGCATAAAAACGGCGTTGATCAACGCCGTTTTTATGTATTGGAGAGAGCGATTTAACGAGCAAAAGAGGCAGAAACGACCTCTGGAGCCTGGTTATCCAGTGAGCGTAGGGTAGCCAGCTCTTCCTCGGGAAGTACACGCTCTGTGTTGGGGTCGAATACCAGATTATCACGAGAGCAGTAGTAGAGGCTTTTCCAGATCGCCGTAGCCTCGTCCCAGGCTGGGAAACGCAAGGTAGCTTCAGCGTCCCCTTTGACAACACGATTGAACGCAGTGTAGGAGAGCACCAGCGTCGTAATAATGCAGATCAAAGTGATGCCACCGAGAATCCCATCGAAGATGGGGCCAAGATTGGCCTCAGAGCCGATAAGCACGATGATAGAAAAGATACATATACCAACGAGCAGTGAACAGAAAAAAATGGTTCGAGACATCGAGATATTTTTGGTGGGCATGTCAGGTGGTGCACAACGGGCTACCCCTGCATCATAAGCCTCACGCATTGTTTTCACTTGATCCGCCTGTTTGCACATCGGACAAGATGGTTTTTGGCTTTCAGCTTTTGCCATGAAAAACCTCCTTATGTCGCTCGCATTGCTGAAAAGATGAGCAACCGTACCTGTATTCGTAATTAGCATAACACGTTGCTGCCTATTCGACAATGCTCTGAGCTTTTTGTGAATACTGTGAGCTTTTTGTGAGCGAAACATCTATCACCACAAACCTCATATTGATTTATGTAAGGTTATCAAAACTGCACAAAAAAAAGGCATCCTTAACCGATTCTTAACCTTTCGTTTGATGAAATATACAGAAAATACAGGTAATATATGAATATCAGCAATGAGCACGAATTATGTATTCCTGCTTTAAAAATGAAAACCAGAGGCTCTGAACGAGCTACGTGGAAGAGGTAGAGGGGATATGGAGAAGAGCTTACCACACATCTCACTTCATGGTAAGGAAAGCCAGCAGAAACAAACACAACCACCGCCAGCAGCGACCCCACCACCCAGGCAGGGAAGATACGACACACATCTTCTGCCGCATATATCGTTGCCGCAACGCCAGCAGCAAGTAGTTGGTGGGCAGCGCGTGGGACTCTTGCGCTATACTACATCGGCAGCACAGAACGATCCAGGCCTGACCGCTGGCATGGATAAATATGAGCTAGCACGTAAGATTGCGGCTATGAAACAGGCACAGGCTACCAGGCCTCCCATGCCTCAAGCGGGACCTGTTTCGCATGCAACACCAGTTCCGTCAGCTACATTTAAACAGCAATATATGCAAGCGCAGCAAGCTAGCGCGCAAAAGTTAGCTCCGCAATCGCGGCCGACACACGTAGTGATTAGTCCAGCGGGCAAACAATACATCGGCTCTGAGAAAATACGCGATATCGCGCATGCACGTACGCTTGTGATCATAAAAGCCGTGGTGACGTTCGGGCTGTTTGCTGGTGTGGCCTGTGTGATCTGGACCTTATTTTCGCACAACATTATCTATATTCTGGCAATGTTTATTGTTCTGGCCGTGATGCTGGGGAGTATTCTTTCGACATCGATGGGTGATTACTATCGTCTTGGTTTGAACAAGTTAAAGACAACGCTGCAACTGCGGGTGGTAGATTCGCCCAAAGTATCAAATGCCTTGCAGGGCGTACGTGCCCCGCATTTACGCATGAAGAATGACACATCCGGCTATCTCAGTGCTTTAAAAAAGACCTTCCCGAAAGAGAGAGAAGGAGGCCCGCGCGCGTAAAACGTAGAGGCGTGAGCTTATCTACACCAGGAAAAATTCGGTGCGGTTTGTTTGCACCGGAACAAGATCAAAAATCCGTAGAGGCGCAGCTTGTCTGCGCCCGGTTGCTCCGGTGCAGACAAGCCGTGCCTCTATAGAGGACATATGAGGTTCGTACGCTGACTAGCGTTTTTTGTCGCGTCTCTGATTGAGACGATACTCTTCGTAGAGTTTATCGTCGCTGCCTTTTACGCCCGGGCGAATAACAGGCGGAGGCGTTTTGACCGTTTGTGTATTATTGCTGGAAGAAGTTTTGCCTGTGCGTGCCTGGGGAGCAGGTCCGAGGCTGCGCGGAATAAAGTCAAATTTTGCCAGAAGAACCAGGATCACGATTAATGTGATCAAGAATACCACAGTTGATGTGCTGATAGTAACTGGATTGCCGAAGAGATTGAATGTGGTCAGGATCTTATTGGCATGAAGCTGGTTCAGACCTGCCGTTTCAAAGAGGCCAACGAAGTTTGCGGCTAAGAGGTAAATGGCGATGCCGATGATATGCTTCGTCTTGAACGCGCTGACTGGTTTTTTGGCAGGCGTGGCCGCAGGTTTCTCTACAGGTTTCTCTGTCTCTTTTGCCTTCTCTGGAGTAGTGATTTTGCTAATGGCTTTTGTGCTCTGCGTGACACTTTTTGGCGTGCGCGTTGCGCGGGCCAGGCGGGCCTGAGCCGGATCAATCTGGGGCTTCTCACTGTCGTTTTCTGCATTATTCTTCCCGATCGTCGAGAAGAAATTCGGCAGTTTGCGTCTGGCTTTCGCTTCGGTTGTGGGCGTCTCGACAGGAGCGGCTTCGCTCTCTACTGGCGAGGCCTCCTGGAGCGTTTGCTCCTCGGTTGCCGAGTTCTCTGTTACCAGAACTGGGCGGTTGCGCTGAGAGCGCGAGATATGTTTTGGTCGTTTTGTGGGAGTGACGTTGTACTCCTGACTCATGGTATGCCTCCTGGGATCTTTGTTTTTTAGCTATTCAAAGTCTCTGCACCGTAATTGTCCTGGTCAGGAGCAAGGTGCCGTGTGCTATTATTCAACTCACCTTCATGCGCTGGTTGCGGATGATAGCCGGGTTGCTGCATCGGCGCTACACCTGAATAGGGCGTTGGAGGCTGCATCGGCTGTGGAGTTGGTGTGTTGGTTGCGGGCATGTAGGGTTGTTGTGCAACTGGCGGAGCGTAAGCGGGTGGTATTCCTTCAACAACCGCGAGGCCAGCGCGGGCAATTTCGTCATCACGGCCCGGGGCATTGCCTCCGCTCACGCCTACCCCTCCGATCGTCGTCCCACCGGAGCGAATCGGCCAGCCGCCCGCGGCCATGATAAACTTGCCCTCGGTCATTGAGGCCAGACTGGAAGCAAATCCTGGAATGCCAGAGGCCCATTGTGCGACCGCATCGGTGGGTTGGTTAAACATGACCGCGGTAGTCGCCTTGGCAATGCTGATATTGCCTGTTGCCCAGCCATAGGGGGCCATCATGCGCTCAAAAAGAACCAGATGTCCGCCGCCATCGACAATTGCGATGCTGACTGGACTTCGTAATTCCCTGGCACGCTGCTTGCAGGCCTCCAGAACCTGACGCGCCATATCTACTGATATACTCACGACCAGACGCTCCTTTACACGCTGTTGATACGCTCGAAACCACTGCTTGCTCCGTTGGTTCATATAACTAAGGCTCAATGTATCGGGCCCATTGTACCGCACCTGTAGTCAGCATGCAATGTATTTTATCACGGCCTTCGTGAAAAACGGTGTTTGTTCGTATCGGTGAGAGAAGTATAGTCCTTATGGGCAATTGTATCGTTCCCACAAAAAACCTGTATTGCCAGCATAGGATGAATGTCAGCGTACCAGTTTGACACGCTCTTTACGCCAGGTGAGCGTATGATATTTTTCCTCGACAAGTTGTTGAGCCAGGTCCCATTCGGATGGGGTCAGTTCAGCGGGCTCAAAGTTGGCCTGGAGTGCCAGCCCGAAGCCCGTACGGAAGGCCTGACCCACTTCGTCCCAGTTGATGGTGGGGGCGAATGTGTGAAGAGGCGTGGTTTTTTCGCGGTAGAGTGCGAGTGCCTCCTGACGTGCTTCCTGGCTGGGAAAGCGTAAGAGATCGAAAAACTCTTCAGCTCGATCTTCTAAAGGAAGTGAACCTTGTTGTAAGAGAGCATCATCTTTCCAGACCTGAGCGCTACCAACGAGTTTGAAGCCGCCGCTGGTCAGGTCGGCCTGCGTAGATGAAGCGAAGCAGGCGGCTGAAGGATGTTTGCTGACGCGTTCATCGCTAATTTCAGCCTGCACACCCATTGTCTGAAGAGCGGCCAGAATGCCCTGTGAGAGATACGCATAGGCCGCAACCACGCCCGCAGGCACGCCGTAGCGTCTGGCAATGACGATACTGTAGGTGAACTCGTCCCGGTGATACACTGCCCGCCCGCCCGTTGGTCGCCTGACCAGCCCTATCGCTTGCTGATTACAGCGTTCCTGCTCAATCTCACGTTCGACACTTTGGAAGCGTCCCAGGGAGATGGCAGGTTGTGCCCAGCGGAAGACGCGCAACGTTGGTGGGACCTCACCACGCAGATGATGCGTGAGTATAGCCTCATCGATTGCCATATTCAGCTGAGCATTCTGGATGCCAGTATTGAGAAAGCGGTAGGGAGTGGTGTCCATGCTCTTATCCTTCGGTGTGTTGCAATTCCTCAAGTGGGTCGAGAAAGAACATTGGCTCCTGACGCCCTCCAGAGGTAAAGGCGGAGTGTGAGATCCGCCTGATACACGAAATTGGCAAGTCATCAGACTTGCCGCGACATTGCGATTTTCCATTTGTTACGCTGCTCTTCACGGATGCGTTCGGAGGCCGGAACGTAGCGGGCCAGGAAATCATCACGAAAGGCGGGATAACGGTCAGCAAGAATAGCTGTACGCAGCTGATCTGCCAGGTGCAGCATAAAATGGAGATTATGGATACTGCCAAGACGATAGTAGAGTTGCTCTTCTGTACGGATCAGGTGATGGACATAAGCCGCGCTGTAGTTCCGGCAGGTATAGCAGGTGCAGTCTTCTTCGACGGGTCCGCGCTGACTGCGAAAGCGGGAGGCTTTGATGTTGACGCGTCCGCTCTGTGTGAAGAGGCCACCGTGGCGTGCGACACGTGTAGGGAGGACGCAATCAAACATATCCACGCCCAGGCCGACGCCAATCACCAGATCTTCTGGAGAGCCGACGCCGAGCAGGTGGCGTGGCTTGTTGCGAGGCAGCTCGGGTGTGACATAACTGAGCATCTCCCACAGCATCTCTTTGGGTTCGCCGACTGAGAGGCCACCGATAGAAAGGCCGGGGAAGGGCATATTGCCGATAATGCGCGCGCTCTCGCGGCGCAGATCGGATTCGAAGGCACCCTGGACGATCCCAAAGAGCGTTTGTTCCGGGCGATAGCGTTCTTTGGCACGTAACGCGCGCTCTTCCCAGCGATGTGTGCGTTCCATGGCCTCTTTTGCGTCGCGAGGTGTAGAAGGGTAGGGCGCGCAGATATCGAGGGGCAGAACGATATCTGCGCCCAGTTCGGCCTCGATCTGCATAACCCGTTCCGGGGTCAACGTATGTGTTGAGCCATCGAGATGCGATTTAAAAACGACCCCATCCTCGCTCAACTTGCGTAGATGTCCCAGACTCCAGACCTGAAAGCCACCGCTATCGGTCAGCATCGGACCATCCCAGTGCATAAAAGGGTGCAGCCCGCCAAACGAATCGATGAGCGGAGAGCCGGGACGGAGCATCAGATGATAGGTATTCGCGAGGATAATTTTCGCGCCCGCCGCCTTCAGCTCTTCGGGAGAGACGCTCTTGACAGTCGCCTGAGTTCCAACCGGCATAAAAATGGGCGTCGGAATCTCACCGTGTGGTGTTTGAATCGTACCTGCACGTGCCCAACTGGTGGAGCACTCAGCCTCAATCGTAAACGAAAATTCTGGCATTAAAATCTCTAATTGGTGAACAAACTGCTAAAACTGGCACAGATAGATTTATGCTATTGCTCTTTATTCTCTCACAAACGTCAAGCCAGCTATTGCCATCCTCGTGATGGCGCGGTAAGCGTCAAATCGCTTTTCCCCGATTGAGAGCTTTTTCCAGCGAAGGAGTGTCATATAAAATATACATAAAAATACTCATCATTAGTGATAAATTACTGCAAAAATGCTTGCAAATCGTAAAAAGATGGTGTATGCTTTCAAGCGGTATCCAATCTCGGTCTCGCATACAGTGCTCGTCCAGGCATCAAGTCCCGCGCTGGTAGGGGGAAAGAACGACTGGTGACATCTGCTAAGATATGGACCTGGAGGATAACCAACCTATCATAAGGAGGTCCCTAGTTGAGCTTCGATGACAAAACCCTAAGATGCCGTGAGTGCGGAAATGATTTCGTGTTCACCGCAGGAGAACAAGAGTTCTACCAGCAAAAAGGTCTGATGAATCAGCCTAGCCGCTGTCCTAGCTGCCGAGCTGCACGACGTGCTGCTGCGGGCGGTGGACGTTCTACCGGTGGTGAGCGCCCAAGAGAGCGAGAGATGCACACCGTTATTTGTGCTGAGTGCGGAACTGAGACCCAGGTGCCATTCTTGCCAAAGAATGATCGCCCGGTCTATTGTAGCCCATGTTACGATAAGGTCCGCGTGGCCCGCAATTAGGTGAGGCAATCGAGAGATTGTGCTTCAGAAGTTGACACTTCCTTCTCCGCATAACAAACAAAAGGCAAAGCTAAGGTCTGTTCTTGGCATTGCCTTCTTAGCATTTCCCCTGGAATAAAATCCCCTTACTTGATGTTCTTATAGTCTGAATCAGATGATGAAGGTTAGATCGGATCGAACCGGATCGACCTGAAGGACGAAAGGTGGATGTCAATTTGCTGCAAGGGCCTATTGTTCTTATTTTGTCCCCTTCTGCTTTTCCAGAAATGCCGCAAATGCTATAATAGCCCAATCGTATAGAACTTGACTCAATTTTATATGAAATATCGTAGCAAAAATCATAGATTTATGGTAAATGTAAGTTTATCTGCTTGACAGCGGTGCGTTGCTCCTTATAATAGAGTAGTAACCTTTGTTTTGCGTGAATAACCTTTATCCGCATTTATAGCTCATCTGGTAGCAGCACCGAGAGATATTTTTTTATTCAGGAGATTCCAGGACAGTCTATAGTAATATAGGTTGCTTATCCAGATGCGTCGGCTACATTTTTCTATGTGCTCTGTTCGCCGAACTTACGCATTGAGAAAGGTCTGGCATGCAGAACAAACGGTATACCAGGCAGCACAAGGTACGTAATATGACTATGAACGTCGATAACATCTCTAATAGGTTCCAGGTATATCTGGGAACAGATACCTATCTGGGGACAAATCTGGCTCCTTCAAAATTGACCCTGAAAGATTTATTGCAGGAGACCGGTCTCTACCTGACTGCGGAAGACCAGGAAAAGATTCGTCGTGCTTATGAACTGGCCGATAAGGCTCATCAGGGGGTTGTGCGCCATTCTGGCGAGCCCTACATTCAACATCCACTGGAAGTAGCTTTCCTGCTGGCAGATATGCGTATTGATGCTGATGGGATCGTTTCGGCACTCCTGCATGATGTTGTCGAGGATACCAGCTATTCCCTCGAAGATATTCGGGACCGCTTTGGTCCTGCGGTTGCCAATATTGTTGATGGGGTCACGAAATTTAATACGCTGGCAGGAAAACCCCAGCCGACCTCCTCTGATGCCTCTCCTGATGAGGGCGCGGAGGTACAGGCGCAACCGCCTTCGTTGGTGGACAAACGTCGTATGCGTACAGAAACGGTGCGTAAGATGCTTCTGGCGATGGCCGAAGATCCAAGGGTTGTCGTGCTCAAACTGGCCGATCGCCTGCATAACATGCGCACACTTTCAGCGATGTCGAGCGCTCAGCAGCAGAATACCGCGCGTGAGACGAGCGAAATCTATGCACCCCTGGCGCGCCGTCTGGGTATGGCGAATGTGCAGGGCGAGCTTGAAGATCGCGCCCTCAGCTACCTTGAGCCGGAGAAGTATGCACGTCTGGCGCGTCTGGTCGGGGAAGAAATGAAACGCCGCCAGCCCTACGCGGAGAGGGTCTGTCGAGCTTTGCGCCAGGAAATGGAGCGCGCTGGCATTCATGCTGAGGTCAATGTCTGGCAGAAACATCTCGCGAGCATCAATCGCAAATTGGAAGAGCAGAATAGCGATGAGCTGAATCAGGTCCACGATCTGGTCTCCTTCCGTATTCTGGTGGATTCCGATGATGAGTGTTACCTTGCTCTCGGCCATATTCATGCGTTATGGCGTCCAAAAGATGGCCGTATTAAAGACTTTATTGCGACTCCCAAACTAAACGGCTATCAGTCTTTGCATACAACCGTGTTTTGCCTGGAGAATCGGCTGGCCGAAATACAGATTCGCACTTATGATATGCAGCGAACTGCCGATTATGGTATCGCGAGCTACTGGTATCTCAAGGACCGTATGGGCCAGGAGGAGAAGCTGCTGGGAGCGCAGGCCCCGGAAGGTGCGCCGAATAGCTGGCGTCTCTCGTATCATGAGATGGTCACCTGGATTGAGCAGTTGCGCGAGTGGCAACGCGAACTGCCCCAGAGTGCCGATGAGTTTGTGGAAGCAGTCAAAGGAGATATCTTTCAGGAGCAGATTTTTGTTTTTACGCCGAAGGGCGAAGTGAAGGATCTGCCTCGCGGTTCTACTCCTCTGGATATGGCCTATCGTATTCATACAGATATTGGAGACCATTGTGCCGGTGCACGCATTATTACTAATATGGATGATAGTGGTCGTCTCGTGACGCGTCTGGTTCCGCTGGATTATGAGCTCAAAGGTGGGGAGATTGTGGATATTGTGGTCAATCGCACAGCGCATCCCACTCGTGATTGGTTGAGTTTTGCGCGCACGGCGGCAGCACGAAACAAAATTCGGCGCTATCTGAAAACATATGAGCGCGAGATCAATCTGCAACTGGGTCGGGAACGTCTGGATCTTGCGTTGAAGACAGCTTCTGTGGTGGGGGGCATCTCGCCGGTGATTGAAGAGCAGATATTGAAGTTGCGTGTGGCGGACCCGGAAAGTCCTTTGCGGAATTATGCGACGCTTGAAGATATCTACGTTGCCATTGGGCGAGAGGATCTTCCGGTGGAACAGGTGCGAGAGCAATTATTACCGTATGTCTTGCCGACGCAGGTTCCCGGGCAGGAGTTGCCCGGACCCGTGGAGGATGGTAGCGACGAACCGGCGGAGGGTGAAGCCAGTAGTAATGGTATGCATATTATGCTGGCCCAATGCTGTTGTCCTATCCCTGGTGATGTCATCGCCGGGCAAATTAATCCTGGCAAAGGAATGCTTGTTCATCGTATTGATTGTCGTGGTATTCGTCGTTATCGGGACATTCCCAATGCTCTGCTGGAGATCCATTGGCGGCAGATTGCTCCCGAGTCTTACCTGATTCCCATTAATATCGTGGCCCATGATCGCTCCGGGCTGCTGCGCGATGTTGCGGCAATTGTCGCCGATGCTGGCATTAATATGACCTCGGTTACTTCTACGACCAATACATCGCTACAAAAAGCGGTGATCACGGCAACGCTGGAGATTGATGCCAACGAAGGTGTGCTCGATCAACTGGAGCGCATTCTCCGTCGCCTCCGTCAGGTCAAGCATGTTGTGAATGTAGAACGCTCTGTTGCGAAATGAGCAGAACCTCAAGATAAGGCAGGCAGCATCTCCAACGCCGATAAGGATAGAGATATGCATGCAGCCTTATCTCAGGAAAGAGAACACAAGAGTTGCTCCCTTAAGCAGAAAAGAAAGTGGCGCGCGTTTTTTTGTGCCAGAAAGAGCCTGTTTGTGGATAGCAATATCGCCCGTGAGTACTCCTTTTTGTTCCTTCCCTCTCATCTGGCGAAAAGGCGCGGTATAATCTGTATAGAGACAAGATCAGTCAGAATGGTTACTGATGTTTAACGTAAAGGAATTTACAACGTATACTAGTTTAGGAACGTGCGCACTGGATAGTTCCTTTCAGGATAGACCAGTTATCCATAAATACTTATGCATATGATTGATAGAGTAGTCGAAAATTATACGGTACCACAAGAATACGGAGGCGCGATGGGTGGCCTTCTTATGCTGGTTCGCGAATATATGGATCAGGATGAGATAGATCAAGTGCTACGAGCGTACCATCTGGCCCAGGAGACCTGTCATGGTGTTACTGGACGTCGCCCTCTTCCTCCTCTGGAGCATGCACTGGCCGTCACGACTATTCTGGCGAAGACGATGCATGTCGATGCAATCGGGATTTCTGCCGGTCTGGTCTTTGAGGCGGTGGATGCTGATCTGTTACCGTTAGATGTTGTTGAACAGATGCTTGGACATGCCACTGCTCGTGTGGTTGACAGTATGTGGCGTCTCAATATTTTGGAGCGCAAAAAACAAAGTATTACGGACGGCGCATTGCTTGCAGTCCAGAGTTCACAGGTAACGGCGATAAAGAGGGCCAGCGACGAACGCGATGAGGTGAGTGGCTCCGCCGTTGAGAGTAAAAAGCCGCGCATTCGTGAAGCGATGCGCCGCCAGCAGGCCGAGACGGTACGCAAGATGTTTGTGGCGATGGCCGAAGATCCTCGCGTTGTTCTGCTGAAACTGGCCTATCGTTTACATGCGATGCGTATGATGTGTGCTCCCGGCTACCAGGGCGATCAGCAAGAAATGTTGAACATGGCCGAGGAAACGCGAGAGATCTATGCGCCGCTGGCCGGTCGCCTGGGGATGTCTCGTGTGGAATCTGAACTGGATGATCTGGCTTTTCAGATTCTGGAGCCGGATCGCTTTGCCTGGGTGCGCGAAATTGTCGAATTGGAACGCAAACAGTGGCGCTCATATGTCGAGCGTGTTTGCGGTATTCTGCGTCAGGAGATGTCGCTGCTGGGGGTGCAGGCAGAGATATCCGGGCGCGTAAAGCATCTCTATAGCTTTTATAAGAAAATTCTACGTTCGACTGGTGATGTTGCGGATATTGAAGAATTGAAAGCCGCCGCAGATATCAACCAGATCCATGACTTAATCGCTTTTCGTCTCCTGGTTGATACGACCTCCGATTGTTATGTCGCGTTGGGTCATGTGCATAGCCTGTGGCGGCCAAAAGAGGGCCGTATCAAGGATTTTATTGCTAATCCGAAGCCGAATGGCTATCAGGCTCTACACACCACGGTCTTCTGCCTGGATAATCAACTCGTAGAGATTCAGATCCGCACCCGTGCGATGCATGAGATGGCCGAGTATGGCGTGGCGATGCACTGGCACTATAAAGACGTGGGTGATACGGCTTCTGCTTCGGCGAAAGAGTTATTGACGTGGCTAAGGCAGATGGCGGAATGGCAACGCGACCTGCGTTCGGCCAATAGTGATGCCGAATTTATCGAGGTCGTGAAAGACGATCTCTTCCAGGAGCAGATCTTCGTGTTCACACCGAGAGGTGAGGTCAAGGATCTTCCTGTTGGTTCTACTCCCGTGGATTTTGCCTATCGTGTGCATACCAAGATCGGTGATGCCTGTGCGGGAGCGCGCATTATTACGCAGGTGGACGGGAGTGATGGTGATCGGCTGGTGACGCGTATGGTGCCTCTGGACTACGAGCTGAAAAACGGCGAAGTCGTGGATATCGTCACCAGTCGCGCGGCTCATCCTACACGCGACTGGCTGAGTTTTGCGCGTACGGCTGCGGCGAAAAGTAAGATCCGGCGCTATTTGAAGCTGAATGAGCGCAACATCAACGTCCAGATCGGTCGTGAGCGCCTGGATCGCGAGCTGAAAGCAGCTGGATCGCGTAGTAGTACTGATACAATCAGCGAGGATGCGGCCAACTGGGTCTGTAATGAGTTCCATCAAGAGGATATCAGCGATATTCTGGCGGCGATTGGGGCCGACGATCTGCGTCCTCGTATGGTGGTCATGAAGCTTTTTGAGTACTGGCAGCAGCGTGAAGGTTCGAGAGAGCATAAAGAGGTCAAAGATATTCCTGATCTTGTGCAGCCTTCGACTGTGCCGAAGCAGGCCACATCGGCAGATTTGCAAGTAGCAGGTGTGAGCGGTTTGTTGACCCATCTGGCGAATTGCTGTTGTCCGCTCCCTGGAGATCCCATTGTTGGCTTTATCAGTCGTGGCAAAGGGGTGATAGTGCATCGTGCAGACTGTCAGAACATTGTACGTTTTCGTGAGCGTGATAGTGAGCGTTTGATCACGGTCAATTGGGTGGGGATGAATCAGCCGCGCTATCTTGCGCCAATTGTGATTTCCGCTCGTGATCGCCCGGGGCTAATTCGTGATCTTGCCACGGTGATCTCTGATTGTGGCATTAATCTGGTCTCGGTCAATTCACGCTCGCAGAGTAGTCGTGAGCGAGCTTTAATCACGGCGACGCTTGAGGTATACGATCTTGAGCAGATTGAGCGGCTTTTTGTGCGCCTGGAACGTATAAAAGATGTCTTGCAAGTTGAGCGTGACCTTGGCAAGCCCGGCAAGGCTCCTGTTTAACAGGAGGAAACATGCGTCAAGATGAATGTATTCTGGCGCATGTTTGTTTTTCAGCAACGATCCTTTTGCAGATGATCGAAATGTATAACTTGACTTCTATCGGCTCATCAGTGTATACAGAGAGATATACTTCTTGCTGTTTTGTTCAGCGCACACCTCGCAGGATGGCGATGTAGAGAATAGACATGTAAATAGTGTTGGGAGCGTCGCTTGGATACACAACGCTTGAAGACTGCGCCGGAGAAGTCGTTATCGGGTACATCTCGCCTGGGTGTTTATCTCCAGTCTTTGCTGGCTCGATATCACTTCACGGTCTATGGCCTGATTGCTTTCGTTATTATCTTGCTGGCCGCGACGTTACGTGTGCTGATCTTGCAAAAGGGCTGGCCTACGCTTGATAGTGACGAAGCAACAACCGGTTTGATGGCCCTGCACATTCTTAATCACGGTGAACATCCCTTCGTCTTTTATGGGCAAGATTATATGGGCACGATTGAGGCCTATCTTGCTACCATCGCATTTGCGTTCCTGGGTCCCAGTGTTTTTGCGCTTCGACTGGGTATGGTGCTGCTTTTTGTGCTCTTTCTTGTCTCAACGTATCTGCTCACAAGTCTGCTCTATTCGCGCAAGGCGGCTCTACTGGTGTTGTGTGTGCTCAGTCTGGGCACTCCTGAGCTATTCTTCCGTGAACTGGAGGCGAACGGGGGATATGGAGAGATCATTTTATTTGGTTCCCTTTTGCTCTTGCTGGCTTCATGGCTGGCTCTCAGCTCACACCAGGGGCCACATTTTCTGCATGTGAGCTGGCGGCGTACGCTCGTTTATGTGACCTGGAGTCTGGTAGCAGGTCTGGCGATCTGGAGTGATCCGTTGATCCTGCCCTTTGTCGGTACCACCGCTCTCCTGCTGCTCATTTTTTGTCGCAGTGAGCTACGTCGATCGGTAGTCGCACTGGTAGCCTGTGGGTTCCTGCTTGGTATTTCTCCTCAACTTCTCTATGGCGCTACAATGGTTCATCCTGTCCCTATTTCGCTCTTTGGAGATAGTGTATCTGCGCAAACGCAGTTGATGCCCTCCACACCAGGCAAGACCGCCATTATGAGTGCCAGTCAGGCGGAACCAGCGCGCCAGGTGACGCTATTGGGGCAACTGGTCGGTTCGGTGATGGTCAGTGTGCCAGTGATGACGGGGGGGAGCGCCCTCTGCGCGATTCAAGCGAAAAAAGCAGATCTTTCGCTTGACGATATGGATACTTCTACGTTGCAGTGTACGCTGGTGCATGGCATCTGGGGCGTTGGCTATCTTGCCTTATTGCTGATGGCGCTGGTTGCAGCCTTTCGTGCCTACTGGCAGCGCTGGCGACAAATGGCGGAGGCGTTTGCGACGCGTATCTCGATAAAACTCTGGTTCCGCGCCCCAGCACCTGCGCGGCCTCTCGTCGCCCATCGAGATACTGTTCGTCATGCTGCGCGTTTTACGGTGCTGATCAGTGCCTGTTTGACCTGGTTCCTCTATACACTCTTTCCCCAGGCGGAACTTTCTCCCTGGGCCTCTTCGCGTTATCTGGTTGGGCTGCTCATTACCTATCCTGCGGTCCTGGCCTTTCTCTGGGAAATGACCGCGCTCGATTCTCTACTGACGTGGCGGCATCTCCTGAGAGCCGGTGCAAGTGCTGTGTTGCTTATGCTGGTAGCTGTGATTTTCCTGATTGGTACATTGAATCTCTTTAATCAATTTTCTGCGGCTCAAGCTCAAAATGCACAACAGTTCGCGCTTCTGAACGATCTACGCCAGGTCAGAGCGCGCAGTATTTATACCGATTACTGGACCTGTAATCGTCTCGCTTTTCAAAGCCTCGAAGGAATCCGTTGCAGCGTTTTGCAGGAGCAGCTTGATCCTGGTCTGAATCGTTATGAGCCTTATGCGCAACAGGTGGCGCGGGATCCGCTGGCACTCTATGTGTTTCCTCTGAACTCGGCTCAGGATGACAATTTTGCCGAGCTCAATATCCAGAGAAATATGCATTACATGCGTCAGGTGAGAGATGGCTATGCAATTTATATGCCTCAAGGATATACTATAGCTGTGTAACAGTATATAATACGTAAATATGGTAACTTTCCCACGGATGAAACATGCCTGTTTCTCAGGATACATCGATCCGACCCGGCCTCATGCTTCTGCATGCTACTTTTCTCTATTCCCTTCACTGCCTAAATTTGTCAGGAATGAAATGAAGGTATTCCCATTGCCTGATATTCCACGATATAATTTATAGGTCTTCCATTATGAGACCTCTTTCTGTAGAAAGAATAAATTGAGTAGGAGTTGGTTTTTCGTGTATTGATCTTGAACGTCATTGTTCTACATATCGTACACTTTTTTGTGAGCAATGGTTTGCCTGGAAAGGATTTCTCATGGAGAGTTCGATAGAGGATGTCCAATTCGATTGGTCTGATGAATGCCCTTTGCCTGTGTTTCAACGTCCTGAACAGCTTGTGGTTTATGATGTGCTCCATGCATCTCGTGACGTACAATTGAGCCTTGCCAGTCTGGTGGGCCTGCTGAATCGTCCTCAGCCGCGTATCTACCTGCTCAGTCGCAGTAATGATTTTTTCTGGCTGAGTGAGGCACTTCAGGCTATTCCACACACGGTATCTTCCCTTTCCAATGTTGAGATCCTGCACGAACTTCTCACGCAATACCGATCTGTGGTGCAGGGTCTGATTATCTATGATCCTGCACTACCTGATACTGTAAATGTGGCAACGACGATGGCCGGGCTGATGGATGGGGTGATTGTTTCGCCAGATCAGGCTGAGTCTCTCCAGCAAGCTCCTTATGAATTGCCGGTATTGGCTGATCTGCGCAAGTACCGCTGGAGCAATCGTTTACAGGTGTATCAATGGGCCTATGCCAATTTGTTGCCTCGCTGTGCAAAGCATCTGGTCGCTGGTATGGACCCTGCGAACGCACTCGGTGTTCGTCCTTTTCTGGTAGCGACGAACACCTTTATCTACTGGCTTAATCCGCTCGGATTCCTGCCGCAACCGGCACAGGGCTGGCAGTGTGAGTATGGCCTGATGAAGCAAATTCTGCGTGGCTATCATGCCTCCGCAGTGCATCTTGGCTGGTTTATTCAGGAAGGCTCAGGGGTGACGATGACTTCGGAAGAGGCTATTCCGGTCATTTGCACTGACTATTTCTCTAATCTGGAGGTCTGGAGCGCAGTACAACCTGATCTGACTCCGTCTGCTTCTACCGATCAAGTCGAGCCAGTGGTGCCGAAGGTAGAGAAAAAGGTGTATCTCTCTTTTACATTTAGCGAGGGCGATAATCTGCAATATGTGCAGGAGCGTATGCTCGATATCTGGCGTCAGCCGGAGCGGGGCTCGTTGCCGCTTGGCTGGCCCGTGGCGTTGGTGATGCCGCAGGCCGCGCCGGAGATGCTGGCCTATTATCAGCGTACGGCCTCACCCGACGACGAATTTATAGCCGCACCCAGCGGTGTGGGCTATAGTTATCCATCGAAATGGTTGGATTCTGCGCGCGAGACCTATCTACAACATACGGGTAAGCTGATGCAACGGATGCAGGTAAAATTGTTAGCTGTGCTGGATTCGAACTACTGGTGGCATCCGATTCTGATATATCGCGCCCTGACAACGGGTGCTGGGCTGCTTTTGGAGAAGCCTGCGCTTCAGCGCCAGTTTGCGCATGTCTTGCAACAATTTGGCGTGCGTGGCGTCTTGAGCGGCGGCGGTCTGACCCATGTAAGCTGGAAGTTTTATTCAGGCATTCCCATCTACCAGAATCTGGGTACGGCCAGAAGTGTTGCGGAGGCTGTAAGTATGATCAAGCGAGCGACGCCAACGATCAGGCCATACTTTATCAACCTGTATGTGCTGGCCTGGCATCTCGGTCCCACGCAGTTGAAGCAGGTTGTAGAGCAACTGGGCAGCGAGTATGAGGTCGTGACGCCGGGAACGTTGCTGGCAATGTTGCCGTCGTCCCCGTAGAGGCGCGTAATAAAAAATCCCCGTAGGAGGATGGCCTTTTAGCAAAGCCGCCCTCTTACAGGGATTGAGAAATTTTTTAAATTCCTATTTGTTGACCTGATGGTGAGCTTATCCGCGCAGCCGTTCGAGTACGGGTGGCTGGCGTAATTTTGCCAGAGCCCCGGCCTCAATTTGGCGGACGCGTTCTCGTGTGATACCCAGTTCGCGGCCGACCTGCTCTAACGGATGGGCCTGACCATTGCCCAGGCCGAAGCGTAACTGTAAGACCAGTTGTTCGCGTGGCGTGAGCACTGACTCGAGGACACGTTGGACCTCGTCTTTCAGCGTTTGCGTCGTAGCCAGATCCTCGGGTGAGGCTGATTCAGTATCGGCCAGAACATCACCCAGCTCTTGCTCTTCGTCCTCACCTACCGGCAATTCCAGAGAGACGGGGGCACCGGGAGCAGCTTGCAGCTCGATCATGCGCAGTGGATCGAGCCCGGTCGCCTCGGCCAATTCTTGCTCTGTTGGCTCGCGGCCCAGCTCCTGTAAAAGACGTTGTCGTTCGCGTCGAATACGATTCAAGGCCGTATTGACATAGACGGGAAGGCGAATAGTGCGTCCTTTGTCGGCTACAGCCCGGCTGATGGCCTGTCGTATCCACCAGGTAGCGTGCGTTGAAAAACGGTGCCCACGCCGCCAATCGTAGCGTTGCACCGCTCGGATAAGACCAATATTGCCCTCTTGAATCAAATCGAGGAGCGTCAACCCACGCCCTACGTAGCGTTTGGCGATACTCACGACCAGACGTAAATTCGCGAGGATAAACTGTTTCATCGCATCGCGATCTCCGCTCTCGATGCGTTTCGCCAGCTCTATTTCGCGCTCATGCGTGATCATTGGCACGCGTCCGATCTCGCGTAGATACGTCATAACGGCATCGGACTCACCTGCATCTACCGCATTGACTGCATTTTCCTCTTGATCGTCTGAGCGTCGCCTGCGCATCGTCGTGCGTCTGGCAGCAGGTTCTGTCTCTGAAGAGATGGAAGTAGGCAGGGATATTACCGACCCTGTCTCTATTTCGCCGGAATCGGAAGAGATCTCTTCGTGGAGATCAGAGATTTCCTCGAGTTCCAGAGAAGTGGGTTCCATTTCAAGGGGGCCAGTCTCTAGCACGCCAAAGTCTTCGTCTAGTTCCGGCTCATCTTTAGCAGTTTCCTCCCCATCTTCGTCCTCTGTATAATCAAGATCCTTCGTCAAAAGCTGTTCGACAATGTCGAATGGTTTTTGCTCCGAACCTGTATTTTCGTTTGTTTGCGGTAAGGTAAGCGTTGTTCCCGTCATGGCACGCTTCGTGTCAATCATTGTGCGCCCTCCATGAAAAGTAATATCCTAAGCAGCAAGATATATAATTGTCAGTCTGGTCCTACACTCAGGGATGCGAGCCTTCTTCGGACCGTACTGTCCGAGTGCCGAGTGGGAGGAAATCAATGACGTGCATTATGTTCCTAACTAAAGAAACATAGCCAGGTCGGAAATTATTCCTACTCCAATTATAACTCAAGACCCCCTTTCATTCTAGTCCTTCAGGCCCGTTTTTTGCGTAGTTTCCAGCTAAACTATCTAAGCTGGGTTGTAAATAAGCATCCGTTTCTTTACTATACGTTTGACTCACGGTGAAAGTGGCAGAATTTTGTTTCTCCTCTGTTTCTTTGTTGCTTTCTTCAGTTTTTTCTGTTTCTTTGTTGACAGAACGTGTACGCCGCACGCGGCGCAACTGGCTGATGAGCTTCCAGGCGAGATAGAAGGTACAGCAGAGCGCAAATATTGCCAGTGAGACGGTTGAAAGGATATCTCCCACGGCTTCCCAGCTTGCACCAAAGATGTAGCCCAGGCTCAGAGGGATGATTGCTCCCAGGAATTCGCCAGTCAGGTCGTAGAGCAAGAAACGAGAATAAGGATATAGCTCTGCACCTGCCAGGAGATTGATAGAGCCTCCCAGACCTGAAAAGAGAAAGCGACTGAGAAAAATTGCCAGCCCTCCCCGTCTGGTGAAGTAGTTGTGCGATTTCTCCATCGCTTGCGGTGAGATAAAGCGAAAGCGTTGCTGTTCTTGCAGCCAGAGAATGATCTTACTTCCCCATTTTCTCCCCAGCAGATAGCCAAGGCTATCGCCGCAGGCTGAAGCGGTGATGCCAATGAGGGCCAGGAAAATGAGATTAAAATCTCCCAGTGCAGCAAATGCTCCAGCCGCTAGAAATACCAGGCTGATTGGTAGTGGAAGACCTATCGAGGCAATAAAGACACCCCCCCAGAGAGCCGGGTAGCCATATTGCTGTAGCCAGTTGATGAGAAGCGGTACCAGGTTGTTCATCAAGAGGTTATCCTTCCCGGTGTCGGGCATTTCTCTTTTCCTGTGAGAAATGTAGTGCCAGTATGTGCTTTGCGGTAGATGATGATTGTGCGCTGCACAATATGAATGAGCATATTTACCGGAACTTTTCTGCGTGCGGCGAGAGCGTGCAGCGTAACGTGCGGCAAAGGATGGGTGGTTGGTACCTGTAACGATTGGTAGAGATACAGTTCCGGGATGTGGTAGGCCCTGGAAATATACGGTACAGTCATCCATTGTTGGATGGTCTGTACATCTCCTTCTTTTGTGAGTGTTCTTTGACGTTGAAAGCTACGTAAGGCCCCTACTGTTGCGTGCGCGGCCATGACTCCCCCGCTGAGGGCAAACACAAAGAGCACACCAGTCAGGATGAGACTTGTACGCTGGCGCAATGTCACTCTTTCCTCCTTCGCTTGAAACTTGACGCGGATGGTCTCTATTCCCTAGAATAACAGATAAGGCTACTATATTATATCGTTTTTAAGAATTGCGAGCAGATTGGCGATGTTTTTAGCTCTACGATGAGAACTTTTTTCGATCTATCGCCAGAATACATGAGAGTAAGCTCACAAGAAATGCGGGGGATCATGAAGGCCAAGGATTATTACTCTATTCTGGAAGTTGCTCCTGGTGCCACGCTCGAGCAGATTAAACAATCATATCGGCGGCTGGCTCGCCTCTATCATCCCGATATGAATCAGGGGAGGAACGATATACGCATTAAGCAACTGAATGAGGCGTATGCGGTATTGAGCGATGCTGTCAAACGGGCCGCTTATGACGCGCAACGCCTTGAAGCTGCTCGTAATGCGGCTCTATTTGAGGCAATGCGTCGCCTGCGCGAGGAGGCGGAGCGCCGTGAGCGTATGACCTGGGGAGAAGGGATGACCGGTTTTGTGCGTGAGTTAAAAAAAGAACTTGGCACCGATCAGGCAGCACCCAAACCCAAAATGACCTGGGCAGAAGGGCTTGCTGGCTTTACACGTGAGTTCAAAAAAGGGCTACACGACTGACGGTATCCACCATCCCGTAGAGGCGGGGGGTTTGGGGGCCCCGGGCGTATGTGACAGGGCCGAGAAAA
>Ga0310811_10003120_pt1 | contig 20814 bp, 17 predicted proteins | sample YCmetagenome_FD_207642 | JGI IMG/M metagenome (GOLD analysis project Ga0310811, IMG submission 207642) | Soil microbial communities from experimental microcosm in Duke University, North Carolina, United States - YC | ecosystem: Engineered > Artificial ecosystem > Soil microcosm > Unclassified ...
GATCCCCAATGGCTTGCAGAAGCATCGCGTTTGCTGCCCGAGCTTCGGCAGCGGTTCCGCGCTCTGCCGGAAGCCTCCCCGGTACCGGCCGATGCCTGGCGCCTGTTCGAAGCAGTTGCGCAGCTCCTCGTGGCCATGGCAGCGGAGCAGCCGGTCGCGCTTGCTACCGACGATCTTCAATGGTGTGACAGCGACAGCTGCAGCCTGCTCCACTTTCTCACCCGCCGGCTGGAGGACGCCCCTGTCCTATGGTGCGGGATGCTGACGCTGGGCGAGCTGCGACGCGATGCCCCCGCCGCGCGGCTCTGCCGGGCATTGCGGGTCCGTCCCCGCTCGACTGTCGTGACCCTAGCGCCGCTCAGTGAAGACGAGGTCTTGCAGATGGTCCGGGAGATGGGGCACGTGACCGCTCCCACCGGTGGTCGGCGTCTGGCTGAACGGCTGCATTCGGTCACCCGAGGCAATCCGTTTTACGCCGTCGAGGTACTCAAGACCTTGTTCGCTCAAGGGTGGCTGACGGCGGACCCGGTCTCCGGCGCGTGGATGGCCGCGCCTTCCGCCAGCGAGCCGACTGCAATGGCCATGTCACCGACTGTGCACGACGCAATCGCGGAGCGAATCGAATCGTTGCCGCCGGACCTGCACGACGTTCTGATCACCATCGCGGTTGCGGGGACCGGCTGCCGCGCCGGCTTGCTTTCCCACGTGCACGGCATCTCCCGGCTTCGGGCCGCGACCATTGCGGACGAGCTGGTGGAGCGGTGCCTAGTCGAGGAAGAGAATGGGAGCTACCGCTGCACCCACCCGGTCATCGCTCGGGTGGTGCGGGACCGGTTGACCACCTCCCGACGGCGGGAATTGCACCGGGCGGTCGCTGTGGCCCTCGAGCTGATGAGCCAAACCGATGGAGTGCCCTCGCCGCCAGGCGAAATTGCCCGCCACGCCGAGGCGGGTGGCGACCGACCGCTAGCGTATCGCTGCTCCCTTCGAGCCAGCGAAGCCGCCCGCCAACGGTATGCCTATCAGGAGGCTCTCGAGTGGCTCGACCTGGCAGCCGCGACCGCAACCCAGGGTGGCGAGACCGACGCGGTCAACCGATTGACGGAAGAGCTTTTGAGTGTGGCCGGCTGGCAGGAGCCGCCGGCTCCGGTTCGCAGGGCGGAGTTCAGCCAGCGGGAGCTCGAGCGACAGGACTTGGACCTGCCCAGTGTTGCGACGGGGATTCAATGAAGGTGTCGCACCGCTGCATCTCTAGCGCGCTTCGCCTTGGAGGTATACGATAAGCTGACAGGCCCCAACACATTGCGACAATAGGGTTAGACGGTCCGGATGGCGATCAAAGAATCGTTTCTCCCCGAGTTCGAGCGCGAGATGGAGACCACGCGGCGCGTCCTGGAGTGCGTGCCCGACGCTTCCGCGCAATGGAAACCGCATCCGAAGTCGCGGTCGCTGGGGGAGCTATCGAGCCATCTCGCGGACATACCTCGATTCGTGCCCAGAATTCTCACCTCTGAATCCTTCGATGCGGCGCCGCCAGGTGGTGCGCTCTATAACGTCTCGCGCTTCGAGTCGACCGCCAAGTTGGTTGCGCGCTTCAACGAAAATGTGGGCAATGCCCACGCCGCCATCGACGCCGTCTCGGCGGACGCCGATTTTCTGGTCCCCTGGACTCTCAAGCGGGGGGGCAAGGCGTTCTTCACCGTTCCCCGCGCTGCAGCGCTCCGTACCTTTCTGCTCAATCACATGATCCATCATCGCGGGCAGCTCACCGTTTACCTGCGACTGCAGGACGTGCCGTTGCCCCGCGTTTACGGTCCCACGGCCGATCAGGCCTAGCCGGGCGTTCCGGCGTTGGAGGTTGAGGAGGGCAGGATGTTCGGAGCAGGTATCGCCCGGCCAGTGCTGGCGGGCGCCGTCGCGGCGCTGGCCTGGGGCTGCGGTGGGGGTGAGCATGGTTCGCTCGACGCCGGCTGGGTAGGGACCCCCTGGACGACGGCGTCGCGCGGGACCGTTGCGCGGGTCGACAGCACGCAGGTCCGGTCAGATTCCCGCGCCTCGGGTGTATCGCCGATCGAGGCGTCGACTGAACGGCTCGGCGCGCGCACTCGGGTCAGCGAACGTAAGGGCCTCCCTCCCAAAAAGGCCGTGCGCACCGTGCACATGCGGATAGGCACGGTGGCGAATGCTCTCGAGCGATTCAAGTATGCCCAGGCTCGTTTGTACCGGCTCAAGCGCACGTATACCGGCGAGCCTGGCTCCCTGGACTACCAGCGCAGCCCCGGCACACTGGTGCGGGTCGTTTGGGCAAACAAGTGGGGCTGGGCGGCGATCGCCGGGGACTCGCTTGCGCCCGGTGAGTACTGCTCGGTCTACGTCGGGTCGGTGCCGGATGCGATTACCCCGGATGCTCATCATTGGGGCAAGCCGGGTACGATCTACTGCGACGGCGAGACCGACAGCGACTCGCTCGGGCCCAGCGTTTTGTACGGCGACGAAACGCCGAGCCAAACGTTGGCGCGCTACGCGATGACCATGATGCCCACCAACCTCATGCAGCTTGCGGTCTCACAGGATGCCTACCGCAAGGTGCAGTACACCTACGCCCGCCGTGTCGAGCCGATGGCCTTGCAGTTCGGATGGCAGCCGGGCGTCCGCGTGCGAATGCTGTTTGCGGATAGCGAGGGGTGGGCGGCGGAAGCGACCTACGATCTCTTGCCTGGGAAGAGCTGTGTGATCTGGGCGGGCACGGTACCGCGGCGTCCGGCGACCAAGGGACAGCATGTCGTAGCGGAGCAGGAGCGCCTGCCGGTGTGCGACGAATAAGACCAGCGGGGAAGGGTGAATGGGGGTTAGCTACCCTTTTCCCCTTCTCCCTTTCCCCCCTTCCCCCGCCCTTCTGTCCCCCCATACCTCACCGCCGTCATCTCGGCCAATATCGCGAGTGCGATCTCGGCGGGCTCCCGCCCGCCTAAGTCCAGCCCGATCGGACCGTGAAGCCGACTCAGCTCTGACTCAGTGAAGCCGGCCGCCTTGAGGCGGTCCCTTCGCTTTGCTTGGGTCTTGCGAGATCCAATTGCGCCGACGTACGCGGCCGGCGACCGGAGTGCGATTTCGAGGGCAGGCTCATCGAACTTGGGATCGTGCGAAAGCACGCAGACGTACGTGGCCGCGTCGAGGCCCACTTTGGCAAAGGCTTCCTCCGGCCAGGCCAGCACCAGCTCGTCGGCTTCGGGAAACCGGTCCCGCGAGAGAAACGCCTCCCGCCCATCCGCGACGACTGTCCGATAGCCCAATGCTTTCGCCAGAGGCACCAGCGCCGCGCCGATATGAACGCCGCCGAAGATCACCAGCGTCGGACGGCGGGGGAATGCTTCGAGAAACACGCGGCTCAAGCCGCCGGGCCCTGGGATCTCTACCGTCGCGCTGGTTCCGCGACTCAAGGCCTTACGAGCTGCATCGATCACGGCTTTTCGGTCGAGCCCTGGCGGCAGTCGGCCGCCTTCACCGCCGTCATCGCGGAGCACTAGCGCGGCGCCCATGCCCGGGCCTTCGACCACCGTGGCCACTACACTCCCCCGTTCCCTCCGAGCCTCCTCGAGGATTTCCGGCCGAACCGTCGGCTCGACGAACACCTGGATGGTGCCGCCGCAGGCAAGCCCGAACTGCCAAGCTTGCTCGTCGCTCACCCCGAACGTGACCAGCTTCGGGGTGCCCCTTGTGATGGCCTCGGCGATCTCCATTGCAGTCGCACTCTCGACGCAACCACCTGACACGGATCCGGCGATGACGCCGTCGGCGGTCGCGATGAGGCACGCGCCTTCGGGTCGGGGAGCCGAACCCCAAACGCCGATCACGACTGCCCGGCCGACCCGGCGTCCAGACGCGGATAAGCAGTCGAAATCGGCGAGGAGGTCCCGCATCGATGGCGTCGAAAAGGAGGGAAGTGAGAAGTAAGAAGGATAGTACGACAAGTCAAACGGACTCCGCCATCACCTCGCTTGCGCTCTGTTGACTTGAAGCGCACGCGGCACACCCCGTTGATGCCGCGTCGTGCGTGGCACAGTCCTCGCAACGCCAATGGTGAACGCGCACTCTGGCGCCCTGATGTCCGCTTTTCGGTTCATGTCGGCCACAGAGCTGTGTGTTAGCAGTTAACTGAGTCGGAACTCGAACGGGAGCCGGCCTGCTTCGAGCGCCTGGCTGGAGCAGTCACAGATTCATTGGGTCACATGCCAAATCGTTCGACCATCTCCCGGATCGACTGCGCGGCCGTTCTCTTCGACCTCGACGGCGTGCTGGTAGACTCCACCGCCTACATCGAGCGACAGTGGCGCGATTGGGCCGCGGCCAAGGGACTCGATGCAACCCCGTTCCTCCGGTACTGTCACGGCCGCCGCGCAGTGGAGACAATTCGCCTCGCCGCACCGCTGCTCGATGCTGAGGATGAAGTCGCCCGGTTTCGCGAGCAAGCGGTGGATGAGAGGGTTCCCCTCGTCGCCATCTCCGGAGCTCGTGAGCTTCTTCATGCTCTCCCCGCGTCGCGCTGGGCGGTCGTAACGTCCGGCGCGCGTCGCTTCGCGCTGGCAAGGCTCGCCGGCGCGGACCTTCCGCAGCCTCGGGTGCTGGTTTCGGCCGAAGACGTGCGTGAGGGGAAGCCGAGTCCCGCTGGCTATCTCCGGGCCGCTGAACTGCTCGGCGTGGCACCGAGCGCCTGCGTGGCTTTCGAGGATGCCCCTGTCGGCATCGAGGCGGCTCGTGCCGCGGGCGCGATCGTGGTCGCGCTGAGCACGACTCATTCCTCCTCGGAGCTGAGCGGCGCGCTCGTGGTGCTCGAATCGCTGACGGACGTCCATCTGGTCACGTCGCCTGCAGGTGACCGGCCCTTATCGCTCGAGCTCGGATCGGCTCCCGCCATCACCGCCTGAACACGCTGCGCCAGTCCAACATCGTCGTCACGGATCCTCTGGCGCCGGAAGCTCTCTTGCATACGCCGGCATTCTGAAGCGCATCTCTCGTCCCAGGAGGCCGCCATGCGCCAGGTCGGCCAGACTCTCGGCCGTCAGTATTTCGCCGGTGAGCAATCGCGGTAGCACCAGGTCGACGGCGGTCGCCAGGCTGAACACCCCGCAATGGGGGAGGCCAAGGATTTGTGTGCGATCGAGCCGAGCCAGCCAGATCATTGAGCCGGGGTGGGCTGGGACGCCTCGCCGAACCACTTTGCCGCCCAATCGATCGAGCGCCGCATAGAACGGAGACAGCGGGTCACCGGCGGAGACACCGCCGACCAGGACCAACGGCAGTGCTCGTCCTCGCACCAACAATGTGAGGGCGCGGGTTGCCCCGGCCTCCGCCCGGTCGGGTTCGTCGTCGGGTACGAGAACCACACCGACGAATGTCGACCCGAGCGCTTCGATTTTCTGGCGGGCGCCGTGCTCGAACCGCTCGAGCGCATCCGGCGTGAGGGCCTGAAAAGCAATCGCCCCGACCTCGGTTCGCCGGTATGGCCGGACCTCGGCAAGGGGTCCTTCGGCCTTCGCGATTCGTAGCCCTTCGGCAAGGATCGAGGCGGGAATGAGGTGGGGCGCCACCTTCACGGCGCAGACCACCTGGCCCTGCGCTACGGCCTGGCCGTGAAGCAGGGTAAAAACCTCGAGCGGGTCGATTGCGTTGATACGGCGCAGCGGTTCGGTGCGCAAGTGGAGCACACCGTCCCATGTGGCCGCGAGATCGAGGCGGCTCTGTCGGGGGGGCCGCAGCTCCACGCCGGCACCGCCAATGGCCCGCGCCAGCTGAGCGGCTGCCTCGTCTTCATGCACATCATCGTCACCCGGCCACGCGAGCTTGACCGGCCTTCCAAGTCCGCCATTCGCGGCGGCGGCAACCAGACGAGCGGCCGTGTCGTGGTCGAGCGGCCGACCCTTCGCGATCACGCAGTCGGTCGCCTGGACCTGCTCGAGAAGAATCGCCCCCGCGAGTTCGTGCGGCGTCAAACGAGCCAGCCCGGTGGGAGCGAGCCGGGCGACGCGCACGCTAACTTGCGTCCGTCTGGACCCGCTGGGCGAAATCGGTCCAGAATTCTTCGGTGAGCTTGCGCGCTGTGCCTTCGAGCAGCCGCGCACCCACGCTCGCAACCGTGCCGCTCACGTCGGTATCGGCTGACCAGTTGAGCCGGACTCCCCCGGACGCAGCGTCCTCTAGGCGGAGGTTCGCGACGACCTCCACATTCGAGCCCGGCGCCTTGCCCCGCGCGCGCATCGTCGCGCGTTCTGGCTCGACCACGCCGGTCAACTCGACGTTGAGGGTAAACCGTACCTTAATCGCACCGACGCCAAAGGCCGAGATGACCTTGAAGTGACTCGGGTCGATGGCCTCGACTGACTCTACTCCTGGAGCAGACTGAGCGACGAAATTGGGATCCATGAGACAGCGCCAGACCTGAGCGCGGCTCCTGGCAATCTCCGGCGCGCCCTCGAAATGCAGCTTCATGGCTCGGTGTCCCCGAGAGTCATGAGATCGTTTTGCGTGTCCACGTCGGGGTTGCGTCCCGGCGCATCGATCGTCGCGATTGGGATGTGCCAGGCGGAAAGAGCAGGACCGAACCCAGCATCGCCGGTCAGCTCGTCTGCAAGGGTCCACAGCGATTGATCCACCAGGGTCGGATGCCCTGGCTCGGCCGGGGCCGCGGCGTACCGCGGCCGAATCACCGTTGCATTTCCGCGCCGCCACTCTTCAATAAGCCGAGCGACCAGCTCCGCGGGCACCGCCGGTTGATCGCCGAGGAAAACGAGCGCAGCGGCAGGACGGCCATGGGGTTGTCGAAGGAGCCAATCGAAAGCGATTCGGACCGACGAGCTGAGTCCGGCGGCGGGGACGGGGTTTGGCAGCGGGGTCAGCCCCGCCTCGTTAGCCAGCACGGTCAGAGCGGGCAAATCCGTCGGCACCACCACGCACCCTCCTGCGAGCAAGCCCTGGTCGAGAGCGGGTCGTAGCGAGGTGAGCGTATGCCAGAGAAGCGGACGCCCCCGCCACGGCGCCAGCAGCTTCATCCCGCCGAAGCGCTCGCCCCGACCGGCTGCGAGCACCACAGCGTAGACCGTGCTCACACTACTCGACCCGCTCCAAGGCCCTCCGGCTCCCCGCCAGTTGGGTGGCAGTCACCGGATGCCTCATGAGTCGATCTCCTTGCAGCTGCGGGGATGGGCCCGTGCTGGCTGGAACGGATAGGCTAGTCCGTGCCTGCAATGGGGTCAAGATTCATGTGACCCACGTTAACTGAGCGGTGCAGGCGCACTTGACCCGATTGCACGCGATTGGTAAGCTGCTAGCCCCGCTCGGCTTCCGCGATCTAAATGGGGTGTAGCTCAATCGGCAGAGCGCCCGGCTGTTAACCGGGAGGTTGCTGGTTCGACCCCAGCCGCCCCAGTCAAGCTATCAGCTATCAGCTATCAGCTATCAGTTCAAGTCTTGTCAAGTCTTGCTGCCCGCCACATGGCTTCGGCCCGAGCGACTCCGTCGACCTCGTCTCTGATAGCCGATAGCTGATAGCCGATAGCTCACTCCACCTTCTCATACGCTCGTAACGTCAGGAACTCCGGAAACTCCGTCGCGCTCATGAGCTGATCCAGCAGCTCCGCGGCCTCGCGCCACCTCCCCGAGCCGCCCGACGTCTCGAGTCGGGCGAGCTCGGCCGCCAGGGCCGCACGGCAGCGACCCAGGGTGACCATCGCCCCATCGTCCGTACGGGTCCGGTGATGGATCCACTGCCACAGCTGTGAGCGTGCGATCTCTGCTGTTGCTGTGTCTTCCATCAGATTGTTGATCGCTACCGCGCCCGCGCCTTCCAGCCAGGCCGCGAGGTACTGCAGAGCGACGCTCACATTTCCGGTCAGGCCTGCATCTGTCACGCGTCCGCCGGGTACCCGGACGTCCAGCAGCTCCTGCTGTGTGATCTGGAGATCTTGGGGCGCGCGATCCTTCTGATTCGGCCTGTCGCCCAGTACGGCATCGAATACTTCGCCTACAACCGGTACGAGATCGGGATGTGCCACCCAGGCACCGTCGAACCCGTCGGATGCCTCGCGTCCCTTGTCCTCGCGTACCTTCGCGAAGGCCTGGGCGTTGATCTCGGGATGCTTCCGGCTCGGGATGAATGCCGCCATGCCCCCGATCGCGTGGGCGCCGCAGCGATGGCAGGTCTGAACCAGCAGTGTGGTGTACGCCCGCATGAATGGAACTGTCATCGTAAGCTGGGCCCGATCAGGCAGCACGAACTCGGGACGGGTGCGAAACTTCTTGATCACGCTGAACAGGTAGTCCCAGCGTCCCGCGTTGAGTCCGGCGGCGTGCTCCCTCAGCTCGTAGAGAATCTCGTTCATCTGGAAAGCCGCCAGGATCGTCTCGATGAGCACGGTCGCGCGGATCGTGCCCTGTGGGATACCCAGCTCAGCCTGGGCAAAGAGGAATACGTCGTTCCACAGGCGCGCTTCCAGGAAATGTTCGAGCTTGGCTAGATAGAAGTACGGACCGCTGCCGCGCGCGAGCAGCTCGGCGGCGTTGTGGAAGAAGTAGAGTCCAAAGTCGAAGAGGGCCGCCGGCACTGGGGCGTCGTCCACCAGCAGATGCCGCTCCACGAGGTGCCATCCCCGCGGCCTGACCACAAGCGTCGCCGTCCGGTCGCCGAGGCGATAGCTCTTGCCGTCGCGGGTCGTCAGCGTGAGGCGACGCCGTACTGCATCCACGCAGTTGAGTTGCCCTTCGACGACGTTCCGCCAGGGCGGCGACAATGCATCCTCGAAGTCCGCCATGAAAACGCGCGCGCCAGAGTTGAGCGCGTTGATCATCATCTTGGCTTCGGTGGGACCGGTGATCTCGACCCGGCGGTCGTTCAGGTCCGGAGGGGCCGACGCGACGCTCCAACTGCTTTCGCGAACGGAAGCCGTATCGGGGTCGAAATCGGGGAACCAGCCGGCGTCAAGCCGTCGTTGGGTCTCGGCCCGCCGATCCAGAAGCTCCCGCAACCGAGGACCGAAGCGCCGGGCGAGCGCGGCCACGAACTCGGTGGCCTCGCGTGTGAGGACGCGGTCCGCGCCGGAGACTTCCGACGCGGTCAAAGAAACGCCGACAAGCGGTACGTTGCGCATCTGAGGCATGACCGGACTCCCGAGCGAACGTGGGGAGGAGTCCGCGCCGCGTCAATGGGCGCTCAGCTTGGCAATGCAGTGGTCGGTGGTGATTAGCCTTCAGTGATTGACAGCCTGTCGAATATCAGAGGGCAACACTCCAAGGACGACGAGTATGGCACCTTCTTCTTCGATCGCGTTTCTGGGGCTCGGCGCCATGGGCCTCTCGATGGCCCGCAATCTGGTCGCTGCGGGATTCAATGTCCGGGTTTGGAATCGCACCGCGTCCAAGGCACGCGAGGTTCCGGGTGCCCAGCCCGCGGCCACGCCCGCAGCTGCCTGCGAGGGGGCCGACTTCGCCGTCTCGATGCTCGCAGATGATGCCGCCGTCGAAACGACGGTGCTGGGTCCAGGTGGCGCGCTGACCCGTCTCGAGCGGGGCGCAATTCACATCGGCTGCAGCACGATATCAGTCGCGCTCTGTCGGCGGCTGGTCGAGACTCATGCCGCGGCGCGCGTGGGTTTCGTCGCAGCGCCGGTCTTCGGCCGACCGGAGGCAGCGGCGGCGAAGCAGCTCTGGATCGTTCCGGGTGGTGCTCAGGCCGACCGGGAGCGCTGCGCTCCGATCTTCGCGGCGCTGGGCCAGGGCGTCTTTCCTCTTGGCTCAGCCCCTCACGCGAGTCTCACTAAATTGCTCGGCAACTTCATGATCGCGTCGACCATCGAGATGCTGGGCGAATCGTTGGTGGCAGCGGAGAAAGCCGGCCTTGAGCCCGCCCGCTTTCTCGAGATTATCACCGGCACGTTGTTCGACGCACCCATTTTCAAGCGTTACGGGCAGCTCGTCGTCGATACCGCGTTCGAGCCGGCCGGTTTTCACCTGCATTTGGGCCTCAAGGACGTGCGCCTGGCGCTCGAGGCAACCGAGGAGCTCAAGACCCCGCTCCCACTGGCGAGCCTGGTGCGCGAGCGGATGCTGGCCGCGATGGCCCTCGGAAGGGACCATTTCGACTGGTCGGGCTTTACGTCGGTGATTCGTGAGGCATCCGGACTGCCCCCGGTGCGGGCGGTCCGTTAGGCAAGCAACGACAGCAAGTCCAGTGGGTGCTCGAGCCAATAGTCGGGCTTGCCTGGAGCCAGATGCAGGCGGGAGAATGGCCCCCACAAGACCGCTGCGGTGCGCACGCCGGCAGCCCGGCCCGAGTTGAGGTCGTGAATGCTGTCTCCGACGAAGAGCGTTGTGCCGGGATCGGCCGCGAGGAGGCGCACCGCCTTCTCGACCGGCTCGGGATGAGGCTTTGCGTTCCCCACCTCATCAGCGCAGACCAGGACGTCCATCGCGTCCTCTAGCCCCACCAAGCGGAGCCCGCGCAGTGCGCCCGTGCGCGCCTTGCTGGTTACCAGTCCGGTCTTGAGTCCCTTGGCGCGCACCGCGCGCACCATCTCTACGACGCCAGGAAACTCCCGCACCATGCGATCGTGGTTCGCCAAGTTGTACTGCCGGTAGGTGTCGATCATCCCCTCCATCGTTCCCCGATCATCCTGCCAGGGCGCAAACTGCGCGGCCAGCGGGGTGCCGACTCCGCGGAGCCACTCCTCGTCGGTGCGGGGCGGGATGCCGTGGCTCGCGAGCGTGTGCCGATAGCTCTCCAGAATCAGCTGGACTGAGTCGATGAGGGTGCCGTCGAGATCGAAGAGAACGGTGTCGAAGACGGTCATGGCGGGAAGGTAGCGGCGGCGGCTGGAGCGCGCCTAGGGCGCGAACACGATTAGACCGGTGAGCCGGCAGTGTACGGCATCCACCGGCGCGACGGCGGTCGGCAGCCATTCGATCATCTGCTCGAAAACGCTATCCGGCGCTGAGGCGAGTCGGGCAATGAGGGCCCGCTCCCCCGCCGTGTGGCCGCCTGCAGCGAATCGGAGTGCCGCTTCCAGTCGGCAGAGCGCCGCGCCGTTGCGGCGTCTCGTCGCGGCGCGGCCGAGCGTCTGCAGTCGGGTGACGACGGTGCGCGCGGTGGACGACAGGGGGCGATCCAGCCATTGAGACCGCGTAAGCTGACGCATCCGTTCTCGAATCGGACCGGCCAATCTGCCAATCGCCTGATCGATCGTGCGTCGAGGAAGCGGAAGGCTCTCTCGGTCGTCGCCGACGGCGCGGGCGGCGATCGCGAGCTGGTCTACGATCACGTCCGGGTCTTCGGTCCATCCCCGCCGGCGATCCCACCACAGCACCCAGCTTGCCAGCGGCTCGCTGCTTCCTGCTGTCCATGGGTGCAACGCGAACCCGGCGAGGATGCCTGCCGGCGCTGCGCGCACCTGAGCGACTCCGAGGGACGCCGGGCGATCCCGGAACCGCTCGCCCAGATCTACTCGCCAGCGCCACAGGCCACGGCCCGAGTCATCAAGCCCCACGGCGGATGGGAGTCCCCGCTTTCCGATTAGACACGCGAGCTGTCGAAGCCGCTGCTCGACCGCCGGTGGAGGGTCGAACTGCACGCCTTCCATATGATCATGGTGGGCGCCGGCGCGACAGGCCCGCCCTTCGCGTTGATCCAGACGGGCGGGGGTCCACGGGAGATCGTAATGGACCACGCGCTCCGCGCGATGCAGGTCGAGTCCTTCGGCGGCCACATCGGTGGCAATCAGAACGCGTGGGATCAGGCCCAAGATCGACTCGCTGCTGCGGCCTACGGCAAGCGGATGAAACCAGTCGAGCACGGTCTGGCGGGGCGCGCTCCGCGACCCAATGCCTGCTCGCTCGCCGGTGCACCACGCGATCGGGCCATCGGTCAGTCGGTCCCGCAGATAGCGCACGGTCTCGCGCGCAGCCGTGAAGACAACTGAGCACCGCCCGTCAGCCAGCACGGAGCGGAGCTGCGCGAGCTTCGGGTCGGGCGCCTGGGTCGCGAGCTGCGAAGCGGCGCGAAGCCGGTGCAGCGTTGGAAGATCGTCGAGTACGAGTTCGGACTCGCTCGGCTCGAGCGGCAACAACTCCCACAGCAGGAGCTGGTCGTCCAATTGATTGGTGACCGCATACGCCAGCCGCCGGTCCAAAGCGTGCCCAGCCCGGACCGCATCGGCGGCATGCTCAAGCAAGCGGCGGTATCGGTCGAGCGAGGCCGTGAGCGCAGCAGGGCTGGACGCGGCCGCTCGCCAAAACGCCGCCCGCACGAGGGCAGCAATGGGGCGTTTGGTCGAGAGCTTCATGCGATCGACGCCGGCCAGGATCTCGCGGAGCGGCAGGAGGGTGGCGTCGTCGAGCGGCACGCGTCGTTCGCACCGGGCAGGGCGTCGGGTTGCGGCGGCCGGCCGAGCAATGATGATGTGGCCCAGCGCCGTGTGCCCCCGCCCTCGCTCCAGTAGAACTGTCAGCGACGGAACGCCGTGACGTGCGAGCGCATCGTCGCGCACGGTGAGGGCGAGCTGATGCTGCAGGTCCGCAAGCCGGTTGACCACGGGCGACGCGGTTACCAGCAAGGCGCGGCGACCCACCAGCCACGGTGCCAAGTGGCTATAGCGACGCGTGGCCGGGTTGCGAAAGTGGTGGCTTTCATCAATCACGATGAAGCGCCCCCGAGCCTGCGGCAGCCTTCCGCGACTCAGCCGCTCGTGTGACCACACCATCACGCTCACGCCGAGCCGGTGCGCCACGCGCTCCCATTGGGGCACCAACGGGGCGGGGACCAGGCAGGGGGTAGGGTGGCGACCGTTGAGCGCGGCGCCGACGGCAAGGCCGATGTAGGTCTTCCCGCTACCCACCGGATCGGCCAGTAGTGTGCCGCCATAACTGCGCAGTGCGTGAAGTGCCCGCTGGAATGACGGAACTTGTTCGGACCAGAGCCATGGGGGCGCCGGATCGCTGGCTTCCAACGGCCTCAGGCTCTGCGCGAGGGCGGCGGCGACCTCCGGGGCCGGCGCGGGCGGCCCGAGGTTTAGCGCCGTGGCGAGCGGCTCACGTACCGCCACCAAGGCCTCAGCGACGAGGGTCGGCGCGTCGGGCCACCGCCGCCAGCGCCTCTGCGTCTGCCGGGGTGAGTCCAAGGAGGCGAGCGGCGTGGGCATCGAGTTCGGCTTGGAGGAAACTCCCCAGCGCGGCAGCCTGAGCGAAATCGCCCAGTGTCGAATCGGTGAGGACTGCATCCGGCAAAGGCAGGCCCCCCACAACTCGCGCTGTGAACCGCGCGAATCCGCTCGCCGCAGGTGGGGCGGCCAGGCGCGCTGCAGCGCGAATCCAGGTGGTGTTGAGCCACGCGGTCAGGCGAAGTGCGGTGAGGACGTTCGCGGCGGCGATCACATAGCACGTATTGAGTGGGATCTGGTCTCGCTCGGCTTCTGCGGCCAGTGCCACCGCCGTGAGTTGGCGGCCCAGATCGGCCCACACGACGCGATAGGGGGCCGACGCGGCTGCAGTGCGGAACAGGGTCCAGGGTGGGCCGCCTGCATCATCCGCTCGATCACGGAGGCGACGCACGTGCGTTGTCAGGAAAGCCCGGGCGCCGGGTGGCAGTTCTGCCAGTGGGCGACCTGCGTCGTCGCAGGGCCATAGCAAACGTCGCGCTCGCGTGGCGCGAAACGGCTCCAGGTCCCGGCCACGGACGGCCCAACGGACCAGAGCCGGCTCGACGCTTCCCGGCGGGTCGAGGAAAAGCTCATTCGCGCCGGTCTTGACGCCCAGATGGCAGATGAATCGGTCTGCCACAAGGGGGTGCTCCGCCAGAGCACGCAGCGCAGTGAGCGCGGAGCCGGCGGCCAGCGGCCAGGGCTTGCCGCCGATGAGATCTTGCTGGGGAACACCCCTGGTTGTCTCAGCACGCGGCGGTCCGAGCCGGGTTCGAACCCGATGGCCCTCCGGAGCCGACGACTTGCTCACTACCAGCGCCAGCGGATAAACCGTCCCGTCGAAGATCGGCTCAGGTGCTGCGGTAAGGTCGGCGGCGGCGCGTATCGTGCCGGTGGCCGCAAGCGCGTGTCGAGCCCGGGCCCCGTATTCGGCGGTCGCGAGCTTGGCGGGAAGCAAAAAGCCGACGACGCCGCCCGGACGGATCAGCTCCCAGGCCCGGGCCAGGAACGCCAACGAAAGATCGGGTCGGTGCGAGAACCCGCGCCCGCCGCTCCGCCACCACGGGTACCGAGCGGCCAGGAGAGCGCGCCGCTCCGGTGGAAGCGCTTCCGCTCGTACCCACGGTGGGTTGCCTACGACGACATCGAAGCCGCCGTCTGCGAACACGTCGGCGAACTGGCTCTGGTAGTGGAACCAGGGAAGCTCGTTGTCCCGCGAAAAGCGCCGTCGCGCGGCCCGCACGTCTCGGCGCGCGGCACGGAGCCGGTTCAGCTCGCGCCGCAGATCGGCGTCGAGCCCACGCCGCTCTCCGAAGAGTGTAGGGGCCCGTCCATCGGCAAGCCGGGCGGCCAGCTCCGTATTCAGGGCATTCTCTGACGCGTCGAGTGCCGACGCGAACGCCTTTCCTTCGGCCCGTCGCAGCTCACGTGCGAGCGCGCGCTTGTTCGAGCCGGCGGTGGCCACCAGCTCGCGTCGAAGACGCGCAAGAGACAGAGCCTCGCCGCGAGACGCGGCATGCCGGCCCGGCCAGTATCCGGACGGGTCGAGCAGGCTGTCTCCCTGGCGCACCAGGCAATCGAGATTGGGAAGCGGCTCCACCGATTCGGCATCTCCGGCCCGGTCATCGGCAATTACCGCCAGCCAGAGACGCAGCTCGGTCAGTCGCACTGCGGCCGGGTTCAGGTCCACCCCGAAGAGACAGCGCTGCAGGACCCGGCGGCGCGCGCGCGCGGCAATGGGCCGGCTTCCGTCCAGTTCCGACAGGATTTCCAGCGCTCCCAGCAGAAACGCGCCAGAGCCCACGGCTGGATCGAGGATGGTGACGGTTCGGAGTGCCCGCCGTGCAGGGGCGGAGCGGTCGGCCAGGTGACGCTCGGCGCGTCCCTCACTGCAGCCGAGGCGCTCGGCGAGAAGCGCTATCAACGCGGCCTTGACCAGGCGGTGCACCAGAGTGGCGGGTGTGTAGAACGTCCCGCTTTGCCGACGAAGCTCCGGCTCCATCACCCCTTCGAAGACCCGCCCCAGCATGTCGGGTGCGACCAGACCGGGCCGACCGGCCTCGTCGGCGGTGAAGTCGAAGCGCTCGAACAGCGAATCGAACGCCTCCTGCCAGACGGCGTTCGGGAGATCGATGCGCCAGCGGCGCTCGAGTGGATGGGGCTCGAAGAGGCCACCATTGAGGAATGGAATGCGACCCAGGCTCAGGGTATGCCTGGTTCGTTCCTGTGGTGGTCGGTTCAGCGTTCCGAAGAAGAGCGGTCTCAGCAGGTCACGTTGGAGCCGTCTACCGCGTTGGAGACAGCGGTCGACTTCGCGGGCCAGAAAATCGGAGGCGCCGTCCAGCCAGCCCTTGGTTTGCACGAAGTACAGGAAGAGCACCCGCGTCAGCTGCAGCAGCACCCAGCCGTGCCGCTCTTCCGGAGGGCAGGCGCGGGGCATCGCGCCACCCATGCTCTCCACGACCTGCTGGAACCGGCGGAAGAACCGGCGACCGACCGCCTCGGCAGCGAGCACGTCGGCCGCCCGCGCAGCAAACTCGAGCGCCGTTCCGCTTGGCGCCGAGCGCAGCCGCTGGAGCCGCGCCAGCGTCAGGCGGTCCGGCTGACCGAGCGCGCACTCGATACATCCCGCGTCCGAGAATGCGATCGCGATTGCGAGACAATCCCCGGGCCGGCTCAGTGCCAGCACTCCTGCCGGGCGTCCCCGCGCTACTAGTCGCCGGGCGACCAGGCGCGCTCCGCTGGCCGCGTCGGACGCTTCTACGCCGAACCATCGAAACTCTCCAGCCCGGCCCACCAGCGCGGCACGAGCCACCTGCTCGGATGCGAGCCCGAGCCAACCCGGTACCGGGAGCTCCTCCCATGCGGGCGCGTGACCGAGGGCCTGAACGAAGTCGGGAAGGTTTTCCAGGCGGCGCAGCGAGGCGAGCGTGCCGGCGGTGACCACGCGACGGAGGCTCCGAGTCGAGATGCCTCACGTTCGGCCCGGGTCGAGTCAGGTCCGGCACCATTCGCGCGCGGGCGGTGACCGGAACTTGCCTGCGGCGCAGCGCGCCGCTACGATGCTCGTCCCATGCGCACGCTATTGGTTGCGATCCTCCTGCTCGCCCCCAGCCTCGCCGGCGCGCAAAGCACCGACTCGAGCCGCTTCGTGATTCTTCACGGCGCCGATACCGTTGCCACGGAAGACCTGAACCGCACGGATACCGAGCTCCACGGCACGCTGGCGTTTCGAGGCGCCAAGACGACCGAGTTGTATCGCGCCGTCGTCGCCCCCGACGAGACCGTCCCGCTGGTCGAGGTCACGGTGCGCGAGGCGCCGGCGAGCAGCGCCGAGAAGGCGCGGATCGCCCAGCAGGCCCGGATCATCTTTCGCAACGACAGCGTCTCGATCGACGACATCAGCAATCACGGGCTCGAGACCCGCGTGCTGGCGACGCAGACCGGCGCAGTGCCGTACATCAATCTTTCGTTCGGGTTGCTGGAGCAGGCGATTCGTCGAGCGGCCGTGTTGGGGAAGGATTCGGTCAAAGTGGCGTTCTTCAACCTGACCGGCAGCGCCTCACAGGGTGGTGGGGCCACGGTCGTGGGCACTGTCTCCAGACATGGCGCAGATTCCGTATCACTGGACCTGGGTCAGGTCGAGTTCCGCATGCGCGTGGACGCCCGCGGCAGGCTGGTGAGCGGCGGGATCCCGGCGCAACAGGTTTCGTTCACCCGCAATTGATCAAGGCAGGCCCGGGCGGATGTCGTACACCCGTCCTTTCCACTCGATCTTGCGCGCCCCCCGGCTCACCGACCGCAGGATGATATAGAGTCCCACCGACGCACCCAGCGGATACGCCAACCCGTACAGCATGGGGATGCCCATCCCCACCGACACCAGCATCCAGAAGAGCGCCGATAGCGCCAGGGCGGCGACTACCCATCCCATCAGCGGCACCACTCCCACCGGCGCCATGAGCGCAAGCAGCGGCGGAGTCAGCCAGAACAGCATGGCGCCGGCGAGCATGACCGGAACCAGGGCGCGTCGGATTGGTTCATCCGGAAAGGTCCGGCGCCCGCCGATGTAGATGTTCTTGGACCAACCCTCGATCAGATGGCTCAGGCTGTGGTACATCCGAGTCGCGATGAAAGGCTCGGCGTGCGCCATCACCAGGCGGCGCCCGGTCCGAACGACCAGCTGTGCCAGCGCCAGGTCTTCCGCCACCTCGTTCTTGACTGCCGCGTGAGTCCCGATGGCCTCGTACGAGGCACGAGGGAACAGGATGAATTGCCCGTTGGCGATCACGTCCCGCGGCCGCCGCGAGTTGCTCACCGTCCGGGGATGATATCGAAAGCCGAGCAGCATCCAGATTTGAGGCATGACCACCCGTTCCCAGAACGTCTCACAGTGCTGGCGGGTGGCAACCGTGAGGAGGTCGGCTCCGGTCGCCTCCAGCGCACCGACCGCCCGACCCAGCAGCTCCGTGCCGTGGGTCGTGTCGGCGTCGGTGAACACGAGCAGCTCGCCCGGCGCGGCCCGGTATCCCTGGAGGCACGCCCACTGCTTCCCGAACCAGCCGGACGGAAGCTCGCTGCCCCGGATAACTCGAACCCGGGGATCGCCCTCCGCAAGGCGCTCGGCGATCGCCGCAGTCTGGTCGGTAGACCGGTCGTCAACCACGATCAGCTCGAGCGGCTCGTAGCTGCTGGCGAGAACCGAACGCATCACCGTTTCGATCGTCGCTGCTTCATTCCGCGCGGGAACGATGACGCTGATCAAGCGCCCGGACGCGAGAGGAAATTGCGCCAAGTCGGGGCCGCGGCGGGCAAACCGGGTAAGGGCGAGCAACGGCCCCAGCCACGGCAGGGCGGGCCAGAGTGCAGCGAGGGTCATGAAACGGAGAGGTGCGCTAGCGCTTTCGGGTCTGCGCCAGCCCACCCAGCTCGGTCTCCAGCGCGAGGAGTTGGCGATCCAGCTCGCCGGCGTCATGCTCACCGCTGGGCCCGGGCACGCCGTTCTGCGCGAACAGGGTGGCGACCAGCGCGTCGGTGTAGCCTACCACCGCGACGGCGATCCCCTTGTCAAGAACGCGATTGAGCCGGAGCACGATGGCGAGGGCCTGGCGCGGCCGCATCGAGACGAACGCATGAGCTAGGTTGCGGATGAGGAGCTCGCGCAAGTACTGCAGCTCCTCTACGACCTCGCCGGCAGCCAGTCCGCGCGCCGCGGCCACTCGGCCATAGTGCTCGCACACCCGGGTCCAGATCACCCTCGCCTCGCGGCGTAGGGGGCCGACCATCGCGGTCATCGTGTCAACGATGAGCCGAAACTCCCGCTCGACGGCCGTGCGCGGTATCGTGGAAGCTGCGGTGATCCGGTCACCCACCCAATCAGACCACTGGGTGACCATTACATCCCGCATGTCGGAGATCACTCGGCCGGCGGCGAGCAACGCGGGCTGCGAAGCACGCACTGCCGTTCTCCTGTGATGAGGTTGGGTCCAGCTTGGCTGGTCAATCTAAGGAGGGGATGAGGATGGGGTCAAAAGCGCTGCTGCGCCCGCCTCGCCTGAACGCCGGAAGTCGCATTGCACTGGTCTCACCTTCGGGCCCGGTTCTCGACCGCGAGGACTTGGTGCGTGCTTGTGAGCTCTGCCGTGAGCTTGGTCACGACCCTGTCCTTGGCGCCAATGCGCACCGCCGCTACGGCTATCTGGCGGGGACCGACCCCGAGCGCATCGCCGATCTCAACGCAGCGCTGCGGGATGACGAGGTCGAGGCAGTCTGGTGCGTGCGCGGGGGCTACGGACTGACTCGGATCCTGGATCAAGTCGATTACGCGGCCCTCGAGCGCCGTCCACGCGCGCTCATCGGATTCTCCGACGTCACCGCGCTGCTCCTCGCGGCGAAGCAGGCCACCGGGATCGTCACCTTTCACGCACCCACGGCACGACAGCCGATGACGGCGTTCTCCCGCCGGCACTTCACGCAGGTTCTCGGGACCGCGCAGCCTGTGGGCCCGCTGGGACGGCTCGACCCACCGGTAGGCGTGCTGGCTCCGCGGGCACCTCGAATCGTGACGATTCGAGGTGGCGTCGCTGAAGGGCCACTGATCGGAGGGAATCTGTCCTTACTCCAAGTTCTGGTCGGCACTCGCTGGCTCCCGGAGATGGACGGGGCTCTGCTGTTTCTCGAGGACGTAGGCGAAGACCTCTACCGGGTGGACCGGGCGCTCTCGCACTTGAGACTCGCGGGCATCCTCGGGCGCATTGGCGGCGTCATCGTGGGCCAGTTCACCGAGATGGAGCTTGGCACGAGGGACGGTGCGCTTCCTTTTGGCGAGGTGTTGGAGCACTACATCACGCCACTCGGCATCCCGGCGGCGTACGGTTTTCCCATCGGGCATGTCGACGAGCAATGGACCCTGCCGATCGGGTTGCGCAGTCGGCTCGATGCCGACACCGGCCGGGTAGAGATCCTCGAGGCCGCGGTTACTTAAAGGCCCTGCGTTAGAGGAGGTGCGTGGCCAACCACCCGACCGTCTCCTTCATCGTCAGGTCGAGCGCCGGCGTCGAGCCTTTCCAGGGATGGACCGCTCCGAAGGTATGCTCCGCGCCTTCGATACGGAGGAAACGAGAAGTGCCGGGATTCGCGGCCTGCGCAAGCCGCTCGCCTTCGGTGACAGCGACGCTCGGGTCTGCGCTCCCGTGCACGATCAACCAGGGGGCCCTGAGGCGTGCCGCCGCGGCAAGAATGTCCAATGCGCCGGCGCGGTTACTTTCTACGTCGTCGAGCACGTCGGTGTACAACGGAAGGACTTGTCCCGTCCGCGCGTTCACCACGTCGATCTTTCCTCGCTCGCGCCATCGGGCCTGCTCGGCTTCATCGGGCCAGCGGCGCACGGTGGAAATCGCGGCCCAGGTCACCAGCGCTTCCATCCGGCGCTGCCGCGCCGCCAGGAGAATCGAGATCCCCCCTCCTCGCGAGTGGCCCACGACCCCGATTCGACTCGGCCTAGGGACGCCCAGGGCGCCGGCCGAGAGCGCTTCCAGTACGATCTCGAGATCCTTCAACTCGCCTGAGAATGTGTTGTGGCCGAACCGCTCGGGCCATGTGAAGTCGCCGGCGTCATCGACTCCGCTGCCACTCAGGTTGGGCGACACCGCGGTAAAGCCGGCATTGGCCAGCCGGTCCGCCAGGGCCGGGAACATCCCCCAGTCCTTGAAGCCCTTGAAGCCATGCACAACAAGGACAGCCGGGCGCGACCCAGTGCGGCCGCCGGTGCGGACATCGATCAGGATGTCGCCGAGAGTTCCCGGAACTCGATGCTTGGTGAGTGATGGCGTGGCCATGCGCCGGAAGCTACGCGCAGGCTATCTTCCGTCCATGCCCATCTACGACTATCACTGCCCGTCCTGCGGGACCGATTTCGAGCTGCTGGTCCGCAATGGAACCAAGGTGGCGTGCCCCAAGTGCGCCGACCGGAAGGTAGAGCGGATGATGTCGGTGCCCGCCCGTCACGGTGCCGGCGGGAAGGCAGCTGACTTCAGCAACCTGGGCCCGCCTCCCGGCGGGTGCTGCGGCGGGTCCTGCCACTCGCACAGCCACTGAGCCGGCTACCTGCCTCATTCACCAGGCTGGCAGAGCGGCT